>Ga0099364_10001185_pt1 | contig 43457 bp, 39 predicted proteins | sample TergutTh196P3_FD_73070 | JGI IMG/M metagenome (GOLD analysis project Ga0099364, IMG submission 73070) | Microcerotermes parvus P3 segment gut microbial communities from Pointe-Noire, Republic of the Congo - Th196 P3 | ecosystem: Host-associated > Arthropoda: Insects > Digestive system > Gut ...
ATACCAGAAATCAATCTATATCCTTTTCCTTAGGTTTAAAATCTAACTTGCATTATTCATAAAAGCTATTCATAGTCTCGCTGCATTCCACGTATATCTGGGTATCGTCGTATATGCGACCCTTGCGGTCGCACAAATACCATCCCGTATAATTGTAGGGGCGAGGCTTGCCCTCGCCCGTTTTATTTTACGAAATCCTATTCGTTTTATTTTATTTAGGCAACCGCAAGGGTTGCCCCTACAATGACTATCTCCATATCATTCAGGGCTACCGCAAGGGTTGCCCATACAGATGTCGTAAAACGAAACGACATATTTCCTTTATAAATAATGCAGGTTAAAAGATTGCACAAACAAAATTTTTCCAAAAAAAAGCTTTTTTTTTCATTTATTTCAAAAATTATTTCTATTTTTGTACTTCCATTTCACAGACGATTTTTGGTCGAAAGTGAAATGGGAAGACATTGTGGAATAGCGTTTTTGCTATAGTTCTTGGCTCTTTTTGAAACCTGAGAAATTTCATAAAGAATTTATAAAATTGTATAAAACGCTCGCAGTTATGCGGGCCCATTGGTCTATAAATTCAGGTAATTCTCAGGACCTCAAAGAGCGGACAATGTAAGTCCGCTGTTTTATTTTGTCAAAGTTTATAATTATTTGAGTATTAAATTAAAACCTCGTCGATGTAAAGGTTAATCGCAAACAAAAAGATGAAAGTAATATTATTTAGACATTTTGACAAAATTGTGGTTATAGCAATTATGTTATTGATTTCAGTAGTGAATTTCGATGCCTACGGGCAGGAATTAGAAAGAAAGCAAGGACCTAACAAAAAATGGGGCTTTGTTGATAAAAAAAGTGGCGAGGTTGTTATCCCTTATGTATATAATGATGCTTCGCCGTTTTCAGAAGAGTTAGCTGCTGTAAAAAACGGCAATAAATGGGGATTTATTGATAAAACGGGCAAAGAAGTTATTCAATTTAACTATAAAGACGTTGAAAATTTCACGGATGGATTAGCGGCTGCATATAACGGTAATAAATGTGGTTATATTGATAAAACAGGCAAAGTTGTAATTCCGTTTATCTATAATTATGCTTTTTCGTTTTCAGAAGGGTTAGCAGCGGTATCAAGATTGATAGGGACATCCCACAAATGGGGTTTTGTAGATAAAACAGGCAAAGAGTGTATTGCTCTTGTATTCCACGGTGCTCATAGTTTTTCCAATGGACTTGCAGCTGTTTGTATTGCTGATAAATGGGGTTATATTGATAAAACGGGAACGACTGTGTTCCAAATTAAACACCATTCAATTGCTGCACTTGAAAACGCATATAAAATGGAAAGCTTTAGACTACAACAGGAAAGAGCTGATTTGGAACGTCAGCAAATCGAAAAAGAGCGACAAAATAGATTGATAATGGAACAAAAGCGCGGACGAGAGAAAATCGCCAACTCCTTCGAAATTTTCGCCAAAAATTATGTAGGCGCAAAATTGGAAATATGGGAAAAGAGAGGAAATACAGAAACGTACGACCAATGGGAACAGCGGATAGATTCACAAGAATCTACAATAACTGCAGAATTTTACAAAGAAGCCGAGCGAGCATTTATTGACGAACGTTCGCAAAATTTTTTGAGCCGAAATACAACACTTGGCAATTATAACAGCACTAATAAAGCGTTTCTTATAAAAACTGAAATGCACGGTGATTATTATCTACCCGTACCCGATAGAGAAACCCAAGATTTTCAAAAAAATTGGAACAGCAGTATAAGTAAAAGACCTCATTTTGAAATTAGTGACGACCGTTTGGCATTGGCTGGAATTACTTTTCGTGCAGCAGACGGCACATCGCAACGTTTTAATTTTGACCCAGCGGTAAAAATCACTATTTCAGAAGAAAATCTTGCAATATTGCAACGTAACCACAATAATCTTTATGCTGAAACGCCAAAAACAGAAACCCCAAAACAAACCCCCAAAACCGAACCTCAAAAAGAAACATCACAACCTGTTGTAACTCCCCAGCCCTCAGGCAGTTATGATATTATTCTTTTAAAAAATGGACAGGAAATAAAAGCAAAAGTTGATGAAATTACTTTATCTGAAATCAAATACAAATCTTTTGATAATATTTATGGTCCTACACGTAACGTTTCTAAAAATAATGCAGTAGCGATTATTTATGCAAATGGGCAGCGGGAGGTTATAAGTGGAGGGGCAACAACAGAAAAAAGTGCTAACGATACTTCCCCAAAAAGAGTTGCATTTGGGGTGATGGCGGGAGGCAATCTTTCCAGAACATACTTATCTGAAGCGGTTGAAACAATTTCGCTATTTGAAAATAATAAAGTTAAGTTTAAACTTGGCTTTCAAGCAGGTGCAATTGTTGATTTCTCAATAACAAAATCCTTTTTTATTCAAACTGGAATTTTGTTTGTACAAACAGGAGTCATTTATGAATATTCTCAAAAAAATGAAACCGCTTCTATAGTAATTGAAGGTGAATTTAAAAATAAAATTACTCAGTATTATTTACAAATCCCAGCAAATTTTCGATTCGAACTTGGCAATATATTTACTTTGCGAGCAGGACCATATTTGGGAGTCGGATTAGACACTAAAGAAGAGGTTGAGATAACAATAACATCGTCAATCCCTGGATTAGATAAATCAGAAAAAGGAGAGTTATCTTGGGTCACCAACCATATTGATTTTGGTTTGGGAATTGGAGCTGGTTTAAAATTAAATGACCAATTCTTAACTGATTTTGGATTTAATTACGGATTAGCAAATATAGCTGATGGAGGAAAAGCAAACAATTTATACTTTTCTCTAAATTTTACAGTTTTATTTGGTCGATGACAAGTTGTGAATAGTTGTGCCCACTCCGTAAAGTGTTCTCAACCACAAAGTACACAAAGAATGCACAAAGAACACAAGTTGATATTTGACACTTTGTGTACTTTGTGAAATCACTATGTGACCCTTGTGGTAAAATTTGTTCGTTGTTTTTGAGCAGCCCCGAGTTGCGCTATCGCTAACTCGGGGCTATCTACGTTGCACTCGTACAGAGTGCTGCTGCATGGGATGTAGAGGAGATGTGCGGTTTGTGAGGGATTGTCTAAACTCAGAACTCCTGACTTGGCATTCGCTCTTATAATTAGGTAATTAGGTAAATGTGTGGGGTATACCATTCTCTACTAAGGTTGTTTTGTTTAGTGAATTAGGTAAAAATTAGGTTTTTTATAACGACACCAATACTTCAAGAAACGGCAGCGCATTCGATATCCAGCAGCACTCGGTACGAGTGCAACGTTGATAATCCGGTAGGGGCGTACCCTTGCGGTCGCCTAAAAAGCGCAATTCGGGGTATCTCCCCAAAAATGCAACGCTTACGAATAAAGTAGAGGAGGTCAGAAAATATCAAGTAAAGAATTTTTGTTTTCAGTACCGTCATAAATATTAAAATATCCTATTTAACATAATATTAATTATAAGACAAATTATGATGTTTTATTTTCTTTATTGAAAACCTATTTTTTTCTACTTTTTCAGATTTCTATCAAAAAAGAAAACCAAAATGAAAACCTGGTTCGCCAAAAAAGAACTTCGACCATTTATTATCTAATAGTTCAAATGATTCGGGCATTTTGGTGTGGATTGCTCTATGGGTAACTGCAATTGAAGGTTCAATGAAAAATCTGTTGTTGAAAAATTTTAAATGATACCCCAAACGGTAAGTCATAAATAGTTGGTATCCATTTTTTAATTTTTTGTTGTTGTCGTCCAAAAAAGTTTGGTGCGCATTAAATGCGTGAATTCCAGTGTATAAACCCTTCCACCAAAATCGTTGATAAACAAGCCCAATTCCGAACTCTCGGATATAACCGGGAAATTTTTCTTCCGGTGCGCCGAAATATTTTCCCCACGGAATGCCCAAAGGCCAAGCATATTTCCAAGTTATCGCTTCGATGGAAACAACATCTTTGGGTGTTATTCGATAGCCAAAATTGATTTGAACAAAATCGGGCTTGTCGGTGGTTGAAAGATTACCCAGTATCATTAAACTACTCCCAACAAAGTATCTTTTTAAAACAGTGTCTTGTTTGGCAGGTTGCCCAAAAACACCGTTTGTCGCTATAACTGCGACCACAAATAATAAAACTATTTTTCTTTGCATTACTTCTATATTTTTAAAATTAAAAATGCAAAAGTAGTGCGTCTAAGTCTGAAATTCGTTCACTTAAGTTAATAAATTCAGAATTCTTTTACTTTTGACATTTTACTTACATCATTATTAGTTTAGTAAATTCTAAAAGCATATATTTAGATTCCTCATTTCACTTTGTTCCATTCGGAATGACACTCTGTTATAAGGGAAATGGCGGGAATAAGGTTGCGGCGAAGCCGCACCCTTCTTCCCGCCCTCATTTACAAGCTGATACACTCATTCCGAACGAAGTGAGGAATCTTGATCAGGGCATTTATATTACAATTTTCCAAAAAGTAAATGTGTTATATGAATAATATCAAATACTTACAGAAACGCATAAAAAGAAATAAAAGAAATCTGAAATTCAACTATATTACTTTTTTTGGACTATTCTTGCTCTCAATCGGCTTAATGATTGTGGAGTAATACCCAAATAACTCGCAAGTTGATGTTGAGGCACTCGTTGTAATAAATCAGGTCTTGATTTCAGTAGGTTTTGATAACGTTGTTCGGGTGAGGATGTTTTGAAATCGTCAAATTGTGTTTGATTTTTTGCCAAAAGATGTTCTGACAAAATTCTGCAAAGGGTTTCAAATTTAGGAAATTTTTCAAAAATGATAGTTTCCATATCAGTATCAGAAACCATAATTATAGATTTTTCCACACATGAAATGTAATATTCAGACGGTTTTTTGTCAATCACACAATTTGGTGTAACGCCTTCCATTTCAGTATAAAACGCTGTTGTTTTTTCTTCGCCGTCAATGATATAAAAAACTCGCAGACAACCTTTTAAAACAAAAAAACTCTTGTTTGATATTTCTCCTTCTTTCAGTAAAATAGCGCCTTTCTTAACAGAATTGAAAATATCTAAATCTAAAATAGCTTTCTTTTCTTCATCAGAAAGTGTGACGTACCTTGAAATGAAATCAAACAAAATGTTTTCCATTTTCTTTCAGTTTGTATCCATTATATCTAACCTGTTTTATTCAAAAAAACACAGATAGCAGAATAATTTCATTCTCACTGTATTAGTGTACTTTACGTTATTCAGGGAAAATATGTCTTATCTTTTTAATTTATCTAAATGCCTTACTTCTGAAAATTTTAAAAATATTCTCACCATTATCATAATCCAAACAGGTATCAAAGCCAGCGGAAAATGTTGTATAAAGAGTGCAAAGAATGCAAGACAAAATAATTGGCATGAGAACAAAAATGCGGTAAAATATTTATAAAAATCGTTGTATTTTGTCCAAAAAAAGAAAACAATGAGTAGCGGCGATGCCCAAATAATATGCCAATTGGGTCCTGTAACAGTATGATTCGTAAAAAACCATAAGAAAAGGATAAGTAACCCCAAAAGTCCGGGTATTCCAAAAAGGATGATATCAATTAATTTAGCGGATTTTTTTCTTTTAAAATCGTACCTTGTAATAAGGAAAACAATAATGGCAGCGAGGCTCAAAATAAGTACGGGAGGAGCATAATGTTTTTTGGGGTTTCGATGTGTTTTAAGTAATTGATTTGTAGCCATTATGATTTTGGAACTGCCGTAAACTCTTCTCGATGTGCTAAATTGTTCCATTAGGTAATCTGGCAAAAATTGTACAGTATATTCGTCCATTCTTTCGTCAGTAGGTCTGCCGAGTATAAGGTCAAGTCCTAATTTTGTCCAAGGTTTTACTTTTAAATATTCAGCGATTGCGTGTCGGAATGTCATTTTGGGGTCATGTTTTGGTCTGTCAAAGAAAAGATTACCTTCGATATTATTATCGATAATATCTCTTACTCGTGTGGCGCAATTATCAAAAAAGAAATGATATTGATATTCACGATTTTCGGGCTTTGCATTATCGAGTAATGCTTCGAAAAGAACGTTTTTTTCATCGAACGACAAACTGAGCACTTGTTCAAAAACAGCGCGGTCATCGGCGATATAGTCCATAATAAATTGGTCATATTTTTCGACGACAAGCTGATAGTTAAGCAATCCTCTCGCAAATTTTAAATAAAAATTGTGAGTTTGAAAGTTGAATGTTCCGTAATTGAACACTATATCCAAATCAGTTACGGGGTCTTTTACTCTAATGCCCGTATGTCCGAAAGTGCTATAAAGTTCGTCGCCGGGACTGCAAGTCAGAATCGAAATATCTGCAAATTCTGAAAGATGTGTGTTTGTAGCCTTTATTATATTAAGGCTATTTAACATAATAATGGCGGAGAAAATAATTAATTTAAGCGATTTAAGGGCTTTCGCTTTGTTGGGCTGCAATTTGTGCAGGTCATTCTGGTGTGGTTGCCCAATTTGAGGCTCACGATTATTTAATAATTGTTCCATTTGTATATTATTTTTATCATTAAATTTTATTGTTTACATTTGTAAACAACTTTATATTCTCTATTTTATATTAGTAACTCTTATTTTTATGAATTATTACACTTTAACGTATTTTTTTTTATAATGTTTCATTTTAAATGAAAATTTTTGAAAATTTTTATGAAAATATTCATCTCCCCTACTCTATTTTTAACTTAGAATGTTATTAATACAGTGTTATACCTATTAATACAGTGTTATACCTATTAATACAATGAATGCTTTAAATTTTAATATAACAAAGTTTTTTGCCTATTGAATCATAGAAAAATCTTTAATAGAATTAAATTCGTTTTCTTCCATATATTTAATAATACCGTTTACAATTTTTAAACAAATGGTGGGATCAATAAAATTAGCCGTTCCCACTTCTATTGCAGATGCTCCTGCCAACAAAAATTCCACTGCGTCGGCGGCGTTTGATATTCCACCGATGCCAACAACAGGTATTTTAATAGCATGAGCAACTTGCCAAACCATTCTTAATGCCACAGGTTTTATGCACGGACCAGACAAACCGCCTGTTATTGTCGACAACATCGGCTGTCGTGTTTTTATATCAATCGCCATTCCGAGAAGTGTATTGATAAGTGATACAGAATTGGCACCCGCACTTTCTACGGATAACGCAATTTCAGAAATATCTGTTACATTTGGCGACAATTTTACCATTAAGTGTTTTTTGTAAACTTTTCTTACTGCCTCAACAACTGAAAATGCTGACTTACAACTTGTTCCAAACGCCATACCTCCCTCTTTTACATTTGGACACGAAATATTTAATTCTATGCCCGGTATGGCTTCTAATTCGTTTATTTTTTCGGCAGTAGATATGTAATCCTCGATTGTCGAACCCGAAACATTAACCAAAACTGCTGTTTTAAAATGTTTTATTCGGGGATAAATTTCTTTAATAAAATAATCAACTCCTTTATTTTGAAGTCCCACTGCATTAAGCATTCCTGCGGGCGTTTCAGCCATTCGGGGATATAGGTTTCCTTCGCGTGCGTGCAAAGTTGTTCCTTTTACTATTATGCCTCCTAATTTGGCTATATCGAAAAAGTCGGTATATTCTAAACCATATCCGAATGTTCCTGATGCGGTCATCACTGGATTTTTGAGTATCAATCCGCCTAAATCAATTTCTAAATTTACCATTTTAAATATTTTGTGTTAAAAACTGGTCCATCAACGCAAGTACATTTATTACCTTCTATTGTTTCAGTTACGCAGCACAAACAGGCTCCAATTCCGCATGCCATGCGGTTTTCTAATGAAACATAACAAGTAATTTTTTGTTGTTGGCAATAGTTCGCTAAGGCTTTTAGCATTACTTCAGGTCCGCAGGTATAAACTATATTAAAATCAGGTAGTTGTGATTTGAAAATCGGATGATTAAGCACATTACCCATACAGCCTTCTGAACCGTCATCGGTTGTAATCAATAACTCCCCTACTCTACTGTATTCATCTTTCAATATCAGCGACTTAGCGTTTCGTGCGCCTATTAGAAAACGAGGTTTTATGCCATTCTCTTTAAAATAACGTCCTAAATATAATAATGGCGCTACACCACACCCCCCACCGATTAGCAAAGGTTTTTGATTTTTTTGAGGTAGCGGAAAGCCATTTCCCAAAGGATAAATTAGGTTTAATGACGTATCAACGGGCAGATTACATAAATAATTTGTGCCTTTTCCAACATTTTGCACAAGTAGTTTTAACCGATTCTCCTCATAATCGACATCGTGTATCGAAATCGGACGCCGTAATATAACTCCTGATGTATTATCAATTCGCACTTCTGCGAACTGCCCAGGTTTTATTGAAGGCAATTTAAAGTAAAGCTTTAATTGCAAAGTCAAAACGGAAAAATCAGCGTTCAGCCGTTCGTTTGCAATTACTCGAAAATCATTAATTAATTTCATATTGTTGTTTTTTGCTTTAGCCACGAATTACTGCTACTAAGGTTGTTTTGTTGAAAAAATAAGGTAAAAAGAAGGTTTTAATCAACATCTTGTTCATTTTTATCCACTAATTAAAATAATTTTACACTAATGATTTTGTTTTTACCCGCTAATTACTGCTACTAAGGTTGTTAGTGAGCAATTGTCGAACTATTGTTTTGTTGAAAAAATAAGGTAAAAAGAAGGTTTTAATCAACATCTTGTTCATTTTTATCCACTAATTAAACTAATTTTTCACTAATTAATTTGTCTTTACCCACTAATTACCACTCTCCACTAATTTTGTCACATCACAATTATTTTTCGTTTGTTTACATTTGTAAACAATGATTAATTATGCAAAAATAGATAAATTTTTAGAAAAATCCAAATAGATTTTTATTTTTAATTTCATTTTTAACAGTAAATTGAAATATTTTTACTTTTTTTTATTATCGATATCTATCATTTTGCGTTATTTTATTAGTGTTTTCACGCATATAAGACAATTCAATGGATAATGACAAATACTTTGAACTATTCAAATAAAAAATATCTTTTCTCGTTAAATATTTTTGAAAATTAAAAAAAATATATAACTTTGCAATAAATTTAACAAAAATAATTTGTTTACATTTGTAAACATTTCGGATTTTTAATCATTTTAAACTAGAAAACAATAAATTTTTAACATAAATTTAATATGGAAAAAGAAAAAACTTCAGAATCAAATTGTGGTTGTGGTTGCGGCGAGAATTGCAACTGCCCTACTCCATTACCTTCATCTCCTTGGAAAAAATGGATTTTTATTGCTATCATTTTTGCAACTGCTACAATTGTTACCTTCAAAATTGTTGGCGGTAATCACTCAAGCCACGAAAATTGTTGCGAAAAACACGAATGTGTATCTAGTTGTCAGCATCAAACAAGCACCGACGACGATAATACTTCTTGTTGTCCCAATTCAAAAACCGATAAAGATGAATGATTGGCTAAATTCAATAATAACAACAGACCAAACCGGAATAATTGTCTTAGCAGCAGTCAGTTTATTGGGAGTGATCAGTGTTTTTACCTGTGCATGTAACTTTGCGGTTATCGGCACTGTTACAGGATATACGAGCACTTTGGGGGCTGTTGGCAGAACTAAAACAGTTTTCTTTTGTAGCCTGTTTTTTCTTTTGGGAACTATTGTCGCAATGTGCATTTTAGGTAGTTTAATAATGATAGCAGGTGAACTTATTGGTGCGGCTATGGAAAATTACGCAAGAATTGGAACAGGAATTATTTTAATTATTTTTGGTACATATATACTTGATATTATTCCATTTAAGATACCACATCTGTTGTTTAACTTTAAGTTAAAAAATAATAGAACGATAGATGGTGTTTTATTTGGATTTGTTGTAGGTAGCCTCACTTCCCTCGCAACTTTATGTTGTAATCCAATTTTTCCTATCGTTGTTGCCGCCTCACTTGTTACAGGTAAAATTATGGGTTTTTTTATGCTAATTGCCTATTCGTTTGGTTTTGGAGCCACACTTGCTTCAATTATGCTCGGCTTTGGTATGGGAATTGGTAAAATCTCAAAATTTCTTTCAAAATCCGCTATTGTAATTAAATATGTAGGAGGTATTGTACTGATTGTTTTGGGATTTTATTTTATTATAAGTGTTTAAATTAAATTAGATTACCGAATCTCTGGGGAAATCAAAATGTCCCCTTTTTATGAAACATTTATTATCCTCTGCTTTCCACATTTTATTAGGAATGAGACCAAATTGCCATTAACATAAAAGGGATGCATTCCTATACGGAAGGCGTTTTTATGCTTTGAAATTATTTTTTACCAAGCGTAACATTCATTTCAATAAATTCAATGCATCGCCTAATGAAATGTAGAAAACAGAGGACTGCATCGATTAGTTCATAAATTAATTTCAAATTCATTATTGTTTTCCAAAGAGCGACTCAACAAATGCAACTCGATTAAATGGCTGTAAATCATCTAATTTTTCTCCTATTCCGATATATTTAACGGGGATTTTAAATTGTTCTGAAATACCAATTACAACTCCTCCTTTTGCTGTTCCGTCTAATTTTGTGATTGCCAACGCATTTACTTCTGTTGCCTTTGTGAACTGTTTTGCTTGTTCAAAAGCATTTTGACCGGTTGAACCGTCTAAAATAAGAAGTATTTCGTGGGGAGCATCGGGGACAACTTTTTTCATCACATTCTTAATTTTTGACAGTTCGTTCATTAACGGAATTTTGTTATGTAACCGTCCTGCTGTATCAACAATCACAACATCAATGTTTTGCGCTTTTGCAGAACTAACTGTATCAAATGCCACTGATGCGGGGTCGGAGCCCATTTTCTGCTTGATAATTGGAATATCTACGCGCTTTGCCCAAATTTCTAATTGGTCGACAGCAGCTGCCCTAAATGTGTCGGCAGCACCAAGTATCACACTTTTACCAGCGCTTTTAAATTTATGCGCCAATTTTCCAATTGTAGTCGTTTTGCCTACTCCATTCACACCTACAACCATAATTACGTATGGCTTTGCAGAACTTGGAATATCAAAGTCGTCCGAAGAGTCTGATTTATTTTCTTCTAAAAGAAAAATTATTTCTTCTTTTAGAATTTTATCTAATTCGGCGGCATTTAAGTACTTATCTTGTGCTGCTCTTTTTTCTATTCGCTCAATTATTTTCAAAGTAGTTTCTACACCTACATCGGAAGTAATTAATACTTCTTCTAATTCGTCTAAAACATCGGCATCAACTTTTGATTTTCCTACAATGACTCGCGATATTTTTTTAAGAACGCTCTCTTTAGTTTTTGATAGACCTTCGTCAAGGCGTTCTTTCCTTTTTATTGAAAAACTGCCAAATAGTCCCATAAATTTAAAATGTTTTTAAATTTTCGTCGTAAACTACAATATTATCACCCACTTGTTTAATAATAGCAATGCCATTTTCGATACATTTTTGTTCAACATTTGCATCGAAAACCATAGATGCAATTCCGAGGTAAAGTTTGTGATTTGCATATTCGGGGAATTTATCTCTGAAAATTTTTACTTTTTTTAGTACGTGGTCAATATTATTTTCGCGTGCTCTAAATTTTGTTTCAAAAATGGCAACGGCTTTTCCGTTGATTAACAGTGTATCTAACTCGCCTCTTATTCGGTTTTTGTTGTATATCATTATTACTGATTTAATCAATTTATCAAATTTTTCACCAAACAAAATTAAATCACCTTTTTGAAGCGAATTTACAAAATACTCTTCTGCAAATGCACCGTTATTTTTTGATATCCCGCCCACATGTTTTTCTAATCTTGATATTTGTTTGTCGGTCTTTGCCATTTGTTTGTCGGTCTTTGCCATCTGTTTGTCTAATTTTGCCTGCCGTTCTGAATAGATACGTTCAGATTCTGCAAACCGTTCGGTTAAAACTTGCAACAAAGCCCAAACACTCTCAGGTGTTGCTGTTGGTATGTTCATATTATCAATGTTTATTTTGTTTATTTTATTTAATTAAAATGCAAAATTAGTAAATTATTTTCACACCACCAAACTAAAAAAAAATAAAATATTTATTATTCTTTATTCATTTCCTCTACAATCCTCATAGTTTCCACACTAACCGTACAAACACGTTGCAATAAGTCAATAACTTGTTCTTTATAATCGGCAAAACGATATGTGTCGAAATGTTCGGCAATAGTGGAGTCTTTTGGTTTCTTTTCTTGATTTGAACTTCTTATAAAATCTCTTATTTTTGCGTAAAATCAATTACGTTGACACACTCTCTTTCTAAATATTTGCTTGTATAGTGCGACATTGAGAATAAAGTTTTCAAGTCAGAAAACAGCAAAGTGTAATCTATGGTTAACTTAACTTAACTGTTGTCATACCCTATATTTTATGCAATAATTTTGTAATTTTTAGCAAAATCAATAAAGCTATTTAACAAATAATTTTCTCTGTTTTCAATATCCTTTTGTACCCAATTTTCGTGGTAGTAGTCGTTTGCTAACTTTTTAACAACTTCTATTTTTGCGTTATTGTACCATTTTTCTTTTTTAGTTTTAAAGAATCCATCTCCTGCCTGTATATTTGTTTTTTTGTCAAGTAATATTTTATTTCCAATTTTTTCTATATATTCGTCAGCATCAATTTTGTTCCACCCTTGATAGTTCGCATATTGCCAATTTTTCGGCAAAATATGTTCAATTTCTAATTTTGTATCTTTACTAAAAAGAGGTTGCTCTGGGATTTGATATGCTTCCCAAATTAATAACGGCTTAATCATCATTTTTGAATGAGTGTAAATATTGGAAAAACTGCGTTTGAAATCGTCTTCGGAAAAAGTTGGAAAAGAAAAAGTGTGTTTTTTTGCAATTTCCACAAATATTGGGATTGATGCATTTTTTAATTTTGAGATAGTTGGACTTATTATATAGGATACATAAATGAAAGTAAGCGTTTTTTTTATATATTCGCAAAAATCCGTTTCGTCAAGTTTGTTGTTTGCATCTTTGTTTGCAAAGAAAAATACAGTGAGATTATATTTCCAAAAAGCGTTAGGAAAATGATCCAAACAATGAATATATTTTAGTGCATCAGTAGAAACGCCAAACGGGTTGTCTGTTTCTTTATCTGACAATGTTTTCCAAAAATTGGATAACGTAATAACATCTGTCATTACCTCATCGTTTTTCAATCTTTTGTATTTCTCTTTCTCAAAATATTTTCTTAAGCCGGGGACAGTAGTGTCTTTTATTTCGTTTTTTGCGCGCAACCAATACATATAGAGCGTAAAAATTTCGTCAATGGAATTAGAATTGGCTCTTTGATATTTAGCAATTTCATCGCAAGTTTCAGTCAGTCCTTGCCAGTTTTGAATAAAAGTATCCTGTTTATTTTCCAAACAATAATATTTATAGAGTTGTGCTTTGAAAATATCAGAATCAGAAAGAGGCATACCTCTATCGTTAAGTGTTGTAAAAATTCTTAAAGCCACATCTTGTGATTCGCATTCGATGGGAAGTAAAATGCAATTATTTAATATTCTAACACATAAACTATAAAATGGTATTGGATATACATCTACATAGTTTTTAATCCATTCTTGAAATAGTTGATAATTTTTAGAATAGTTATCTTTTCCTGTAGTTTCCCCTGTTTTAAGAATTTGTATTAAGGCGTTTCTATCTTTGTCTGTTGCTACTTTCGTGTCAATTCTTATTTGATTTTTATCAGGTTTGGGTGGGATTCCAATTACTTTCCAGATACAAGGATCTATTTCGGTTTTCAAGTACAGACTTTGTTCATCTTTGGCAATTTCAAGTTTTTTGTAAATTGCCCTCAATAACAAAAGAAGTGTTGTTATTCTCTGCTGTCCGTCAATAACCTCTAGTAGATTATCTTCATTTTTGAATGTAACTATTGAACCGAGATAATATTCATCTTGGTCTTTGAAATTGTCTGGATTACTCTCGGGCATAGCAAATTCTAAAATATCGTCCCATAAAGTACGGCATTTATTTTCATCCCATTCATAAGGGCGTTGATATTCAGGAATCAAGTATAAACGCTCCCTATCAGATAATATTCTTTTAACCGGTAACTGGTCAACGTGTAATTTGCTCATAATTAATTTTTTAATAAGAACTTCTTAAATCTCATTACTTCACTTTTCAGAGGGTTGAAGTCCCTATAACACTCCAAAAAGCATATAAAAATATCTGCAAAACTATATAATTTATTTCAAACCACCAAATTTCAAAAAACGAAAAAATATAAAATTGTTAATTGGTTAATCGTGATAATTTAAAATGTTTTTAAATTTTCGTCGTAAACTACAATATTATCTCCTACTTGTTTAATAATAGCAATGCCATTTTCGATACATTTTTGTTCAACATTTGCATCGAAAACCAAGGATGCAATTCCGAGGTATAGTTTATGATTTGCATATTCGGGGAATCTATCTCTGAAAATTTTTACTTTTTTTAATACGTGGTCAATATTGTGTTCGCGTGCCCTAAATTTTGTTTCAAAAATGGCAACGGCTTTTCCGTTGATTAACAGTGTATCTATCTCGCCTCTTACTCGGTTTTTGTTGTCTATCATTATTATTGATTTTATCAATTTATCAAATTTTTCACCAAATAAAATTAAATCACCTTTTCGAAGCGAATTTACAAAATACTCTTCTGCAAATGCACCGCTATTTTTTGATATCCCGCCCACATGTTTTTCTAATCTTGATATTTGTTTGTCGGTCCTTGCCATTTGTCTGTCGGTCTTTGCCATTTGTCTGCTGGTTTCAGCTATTATTCTATCGGTTTCTGCAAACCGTTCGGTTAACATTCGTTCTGATTCTACCTGCCTTTCTGTTAAAACTTGCAACAAAGCCCAAACACTCTCAGGGGTTGCTGTTGGTATGTTCATATTATCAATGTTTATTTTGTTTATTATAATTAAATTAAAATGCAAAATTAGTAAATTATTTTCACACCACCAAACTAAAAAAAATAAAATATTTATTATTCTTTATTCATTTCCTCTATAATCCTCATAGTTTCCACACTAACCGTACAAACACGTTGCAATAAGTCAATAACTTGTTCTTTATAATCGGCAAAGCGATAGGTGTCGAAATGTTCTGCAATAGTAGGGTCTTTTGGTTTCTTTTCTTGATATTGGTCGAGTATCCATTCTAAAGCGCTACGGTTGCCAAGTTTGTAGTTCCATGCTACGGCAGGAATATCATGCAATTCTGTTTGGTCGTCTATAATAATAATACCAGCAACTTTGTCTGCTTTTAATTTTGTTTTGGGGGGTGTAGGGTTGAGACGCGAGTCAGGGCTGACACGTAGGTCAGGACAGACACATAGGTCAGCCCCTACGATGCGCAATGGATATGGGTCAATGGTTTCGTAATTTATATGTAAATTCATCAATTTTTCGCCCCAATTTGCCCATTTATGAAAATCATCATAAAAAGGAATACGTGGAAATTCACGCTTCAAGTTTAATTCGTATTTTTTTAGATATGCAGGATAGTGAAATACAGCATAAACATAGTGAAAAATATCTTGTTTTGTAATTGTGGTATCATTATATTGATTTACAAACTGTTGCAAACCCCAATCGGTGATATTATCGTGGCGATTTCCGTTTTTATCATAACGATAAAGAGGGAGGCATTGAGTTTTTTCTAACATGTCATGACAATATGGTGTATCTGTAATTAACGTAGAAAAAGGCTTTGAAGAGGAAGTTCCCGAAAAAGCAATTACTAAATTTTTATTACTAAACAATTGAGGCAATTGGTAACGCATTTCGTTCAATTCTTTATTGAAATAAAATCGTTTTTTCACAAAAGGTCGATACAGACTATCCACCAATTCTTTCTTATTGAATTTATATTTTTTCCCTTTTGCTAAATCGTTCTTTACTGCTCTTGTCCATTTAATAGAATAATCAATCAATGTCTCTATTTCTTTTTTGTCTCTTCCTTTATGCAAATCAACGTTTTTGTTATAAACATCAATAAAATATTTCAATTTATTAGAAAGTGATTTTTTATCAAAATCAAAAACCCATTCATCACGCGCAGTTACAACGCCAAGAGAAAATAACTCAAACAACGCTCCCTCACACCGTCCAAACTTCACATTCTTTTTACACAAAGGCAACAAACTTTCAAAATCATTATCAGGTAGATTTATCCAATTGTTATTTTTATCAGGTCTGATAATTTCAAAGGATATTTTTTCTATTCTTTGAAAAGAAAGCCATTGTAACTTCTCTTTTTTATTAATAAAATCATCAATCGCAAAATAGTTTATTTGGCAATTTTTGTTTTCCCCGTTTTGTTTTTTTATTAGAAACGTAATTGAAACACCAACCATAATATCAAATACATTTCCAACATTTCCTTTTGCCCTCACATTTCCACCTAAATCAACAATATAGCCTGCATCAAAGTTTTGTTGTATGTGCTTTCTGAAACCATCGAAAGTGCGACTATCAATAAAACTATTGTTTGTAACAAATGCCACAATACCGCTGCCATTTATCCTGTCAAATGCCCAGCGATAAAACCGCGCATACATATCATATAATTTGGTTTTCTGCGCAGTACTATTCTTGATAAATGTTTCTTTTATGCGTTGATCTATTTCAGAATATTCACGGTTTTTGTTATTGTCGTTTTCATTAAGTTGATTGGCATTATAAGGCGGATTACCAATAATAACTGATATTTTTTTCTCATTTTGTTGAAATATTCGTTTGCTATTTTCCTCTGAAAAGAAACCAAATGATCCTTGTTTTCCTTCATAATCAAATGCCATATTATCAAGTGTATCAACAAAACAAAGGTTTTCAAACTCAACATAGCGACCCATTTTTTGTGCATAAGTATATTCAATATTCAGATTACTAATGTAGTACGGCAATATTGCAACTTCGTTGGCGTGTATTTCGTTTCGATATTTATACTCCAATTTTTCTTTGCGAATATGGTCAATGAGGTCGCAAACAAAAGTGCCTGTTCCTGTGGCGGGATCGAGTATTTCAACGTTGCGGTCTTCCAAATATCTATCAAAAAACTTATTAAGTAGATAATCAACACTTTCAATCATAAAACGAACTATCTCATTAGGCGTATAAACCACTCCGAGTCGGTCGGCTGCTTTGGGGTTGTAACTTTTGTAAAACGTTTCGTAAACAACTTTCAGAAATTTTTGTTTTTCGTGATGGTCGGCAATGCCCGCTGCTGCCGCATTGATGGCATCGTAATAATGTTTGATGCCGTGCATTGTTTCACGCCGCAGAGTACCCGTAAAGAATGTAGCAATAACGGTTTCGAGTTCACGTGCAATGTTGTTTTCACGATGAAACTGTGTTTCATCAAAAATTTTATTGAAAATATCTTCGGTCAAAATATGCTGAATAATCATTTCATAAACATCCTCACGCTGAACATTAGGATTGATACTCTCTCGACAAAGTGTCAAAAAATTGTCGGAACGGGTTTGAAATTCCTCATTATTTGTTTCAGCGTTCAAAATAATTCCCCGAATGGTTTCGGTAACTTTTGGCACATCTTGTTTGAAAAGTTCAATTGCTTGTCGGAAATTTTGTACTTCAGGTCGTTCGAATGTAATAAAACTTGTTAATAAATGATGCAGGGACTCATTATTGCTCATTTCGCAGCGCATCACCTCTTCGCCGTTTTGTATTAATACCGCAAAACGACTATCTTCAAACAAAATATTCTCTTTTGGATAACCTTTGGTTAATTTTTTTTCGATTTCTTCGTCGAGGTTATCGGCTTCGTCTTTGCTTTCCCAATAACCCCAATCTTGCCGCAGACTATCTTTAAGTGTGCCATCGGGAGTAACAATTTTTCCATTTGGTGTTTTGATGCTCAACTCAGCAACCATCATCAATCCCCGCTGACGTGCATAATCATTCAACAGAGTATAAAACGCATTGCGTATGGCGGTTTCTTTGGCTGTACCGCCAAAATGTATAAGTCTTTCAACTTCTGAGTGGTAGATGTGGATGGAGTTGAGATTCATGAAATTTCAGGCAAAATAAGTAGTCTTTACTCACTATACATTTCAACGATTTTCAGAATCACTTCCACTGCTTTCGCCATACTTTCTACGGGAATGTACTCGTGTTTTCCGTGGAAATTTTCGCCACCCGCAAAAATATTTGGACATGGAAGTCCCATAAATGATAGTCGTGCGCCGTCTGTACCTCCTCGGATGGGCTTAATTTTTGGAACTACTTCAACCGCTTTCATTGCTTTTTCAGCAGTTTCGATAATATGAAAAACAGGCTCAATTTTTTCGCGCATATTGTAATATTGGTCGGTTAATTCTAAATCGATGGTTCCATTTCCATATTTTAAATCGAAATATTCTCCAACCTGAGTTATTAATTCTTTGCGAATTTTAAATTTTTCCTCGTCGTGATCGCGAATAATATATTGCAAAGTTGCTTTTTCAACTGTTCCTTCAAATTTTGTCAAATGAAAAAAACCTTCATATTTTTCAGTTTTTTCAGGTCTTGACCATTGGGGCATCTTTGCATCAAATTCCATTCCTATTGTTATTGCGTTCTTCATTTTATCTTTTGCATATCCTGGGTGAATATTTCTTCCTTGAACTGTAATTTTTGCACCTGCGGCGTTAAAATTTTCATATTCCAACTCGCCAATCGGACCGCCATCAAGGGTGTAAGCAAAATCAGCATTGAATTTTTTTACATCAAAATGGTCAACACCACGACCTACCTCTTCATCGACTGTAAACCCGATACGTATGTCCCCATGTTTGAAATCAGGATTTGTCATCATAAATTCTACGGCTGTCATAATTTCGGCTATACCCGCTTTGTCGTCAGCACCTAATAATGTCGTGCCGTCTGTAACAATCAGCGTTTGACCTTTGTATGCAGATATTTCGGGAAATTCAGCAACAGAAATTGAAACATCTGGATTTAATTGAATATCACCACCATCGTAATTTTTTATAATACGAGGTTTTACATCTTTGCCGCACATATCCGGGGCAGTATCAACGTGAGCAAGAAATCCGATTACTGGAACTTTTTTACCGATATTACTCGGAACCGTTGCCATTACATAACCGTATTTATCTATCGAAACATCTGTTAACCCTAATTCTTTTAACTCATCTACTAAAAGATTGGATAACGTCAATTGTTTTTCTGTACTCGGAAACTTATCCTTTACAGAGTCATCTGACTGTGTGTCAATTTTTACATACCGCAAAAAGCGGTCTACTAAAGCACTTTTCATATTATTATTATTTTGTTTTTAACTAAATATACCTGCAAAAATAAATGCTTTTTTTATAAAAAACGGGTAAGCATAAAACCTATAACTTAGTGTTTGCTTCCATTGCCAAACTCGACCATTTTCGTGACCTCACGAAAATGGTCATATATATTGATATTCTTTGTTTTATAGGAATCTGTGCCTTTCATTGTTCTTTATTAATTAATTCAATTTCTTAAATTTAGCCTATATAGACCATTTTCGTGACCTCACGAAAATGGTCATATACATTGGTATTCAGTGTTTTATCGAAATCTATTGAGCCTTTCATTTTTCATTATATTTATTATTTCAATTTATTATCATTATCATCTGCAAACCACTCAGCAAAGGAACCTGCTGTTTCATACATTTTTAGTGAAAATAGTTTTACATTATTTGGGAGAAGGTTTTTAATTTTTTGTGAAAAATATATGAGTAAATTTTCACATGTAGGTTGAAAATCAACAATTACGCATCTTTGAGTAACTTCCTTAATACTTTCAATTTGAAAGTTAGGCATTTGAGAGTTTACTACAACTGAATGGTCAAAATAATCTATTATTTCTTTGGTTACAATATTTTTCAGAATAGCAAAATCCATAACCATACCCGAAGCGGAATCTTTTTTAACAGATGGCTCTCCGATAATAGTTACATACAATCTATAAGAATGTCCGTGTATATTCCTGCATAAACCGTCATAATTCCATAAAATATGAGCCATTTCGAAACGAAACTCTTTTGTAATACGAATTTTTGCCATTATTAGAGAAATAGTTTTATTTTTTAATCATCTTATGGACAGTTACCTTATCCGTACTATCTTTTATAAAAACAAAATAAACTCCTTTTGGAAAATCTTTTGTCGAAATAGAATTTTCGTTTAAAATTTTGTCTATCAGTACTTTACCTGCAGAATTAATAACCTGAATATTCATGGGAGAAAATTCATTATTTACAAAAATTTTATCATCAAAAGGATTAGGATAGAGGTAAATATTTGAATAGAGTTTGTTGGAAATATTTGAGGTTGTAGTTGTAATAGAAATATCATCTAATTGAATACCTCTTCCATAAAGAGTTTCGCCCTCAAAAGCGATGTAATAATTTTCAGATAGTTCGGGCAGTTTTATTGTTCTTTGAGTCCAATCATCAACCTCTTCGTAATATTCTATCAATGATTTCCAAGGTGCTGTTGCCGATGTTTTATAAAAAATTCTTAAAAAATCTTGATCACTATAATATTTTCTTTGTGTATGCCAAAAGTTCAAATAAAAATCATTCTCGACTGTTAAATTCATTGGGGACATAACAAGTTTAGTTCTCTGGCTGGTATTTGAATTATTATACATACGCGCTTTATAACTTCCGCTTTTTGCTGTGTTTGGATATCCAATATTTCCTTCAATTATTTCCCAATTCACGTTTCCAATTAGAAATTCTTGTGTCCAGCAGTCGGGCAGGTTGTTTTGGTTGTTTTCGAAACCTTCAAAGTAAGGAAATGCGGAAAATGAGTTACAGGCTTTTGGTAACGGGTTTGTAAAATTTGCGTCTGATAAGTAATTTTCAAAATATTTTGCTTTAATTGCATATTGATAGTTCGCTCCGGGCAAAATACTCCAATCATAATCAGTATAAGTGAGTTGCGTTACATTGTCAGACAAAATAGTCCAATATTCCTCTTGTTCAAATCTACGTAATCTGTAAACTACATAACCATCAATTTCAAGTTTTGTATCAGGTTCTACCCACGATATAACGACGTTATCTTCAACAATTTGCGCTCTGGGGTTTCTTACAGGATCGAATGTAATAGGCTGTAACCATCCCATATCCATCAAAATTCCAATTTCTCTTGTCCCAATATTATGTAATTTAAACCCATATTCAATGTCGTGTTTCATAAAAGTAGGAAATGAAACTGAATTATCCCAATGTGAGATACTTGCACCCGAAAGATAAGTAGTTGGAGCAAACATTTTAACACGTGTTCCGTTGTTTGCCTCTAATAAATATGAATTGTTTGCACCCGAAAATAAATTATTACTAACCATTAAATCAGCGCGTTGGATCTGGTTAAGTTCTGTTAGAGGTAGACCATTTGTTCCTTGAAATAATTGTCGGTCGAAAATGCCCGGAAAATCAGTTAGATAAAACATTCCATTAACATCGGTATAAACATAAGCACCGCTATGAACTCCACCTTTATCCCAATAGAGCAAAGAATTAAACCCCAGATTATGAGTTATTTCGTGCAATAAAACTGTAATCCAATCTTTTTGGTTATCAGATGGATTTTCTGTTATTCCATGATAAAAATTGAAATTAGAATTCATTTCCAAACGGATATCATATTGAGTTGGTGCGAAATTGTATTCAAGGAGTTGGTTTGCTAATGTAGATGGGAAATATGTGCCGTCTATCAAATAATGTGGTGTTCTGTAAGATTCTCCCATAATTCCTGCGTCCATAGAGATAAAATCAATTCTAATATCAACAGGAATTGTACCGGCAATTTGTTCACTCCAAAGTCCTAATGCGTGTAAAGTTGCAGTTGTTTGGTCGCTGTTCAGATTTCCTGTTAAATTAAACTGCAAGTGTGTTCCTGCACGTGTTCCACTTTGTTGTTTTTCAATATTAAAATGTTCATCGTAAATAGTTATTGTTCCATCAGGTAATTTATACATATAAACATAATAACTTCTCTCTTTTTGCAGTTTCTCAATGAAACTTAAATTGTGAGGGTCATCGTGGAATGCGGGTAATAATATGGGTTTTTCTTTGAAAATAGCGATAATTTGCCTATCTTTTGGAAATGCTTCTTTTACATTTTCTAAATTTCCGTAAAAATATCGAGGTAAAGAAACATCTTTATTTGATGCAGAAATTGAGGCAACATTTTTCACTGAAAAATCTGATGAAACTTCTAAAATCAAATATCTGTTTGTTTCTCCAAGAACAGATTGTTTTAATTCTTCAATAAAAAATGGAGAAAAATGAAATGACTCAAACATATCTTCTGTCGGCGTAATTACGACATTATTAGCGTTTTGCTGGTTTAAAACAATGATTTTGGAATTGTCTTTTGCCGAAAAAGAGAATTGATACACTTCTTTATCTCTAAAATTTTTTGTCAAAGGCAAAGAATTAATTTCTGAAAAAACAATTTTCGATTCAATATCTTTAATATTTTCGAGTGATATTTTGTTTTGTTCGATGGAAAAAAGTTGCTGCGAATGTATATCAAAAAGTTTAACGTTAGCCGCAATTATTAAGATAACTATCAACAAAGATTTCTTTTTTATCATAAGAATCAACCTCAAAATAATAAAAATGTAAAAAAAGCCGGACAGAGTCCGACTCGTAAAATTCATAAACATTGTCGGGATGAGAAGATTCGAACTTCCGACCCCACGCCCCCCAGACGCGTACTCTAAACCGGACTGAGCTACATCCCGATAAAAAAAAATCGGTGCAAAAATAGATATATTTTTTTATAAAACAAAATAAAAAATAAATTTTTTCTATTTTTGCAAAATTTTTTATTGGAAATAATGTCTGAAAACAGCACAGAACAAGACGATATGCTTTTTTTCAACAGTCTGAAAAAAGGTGAAGAATGGGCTTTTAAGAAATTGTTCGATGTATATTATCGTAAAATGGTTGCATACGCAAACAAATATCTTGAAGACTTAGACCTATCAAGAAGCGTTGTCCAAGACACTTTTGTGATGCTTTATGAAAAAAGAGACGAAATTAATATACATACAAGTTTCAATTCGCACCTGTATCAAACTGTTCGCAACAGATGCCTGAATATCATTAAAAGAAACAAAATGGCTTTGGAACATCACCAACACATTTTGGAAACAAAAAATGATTTTGAAGAACAATTTGATAACTTAGAATATACTGAATTAGAAAATTGTATTTCCAAAGCAATTGAAAGTCTCCCTCCGCAATGTAAAAAAATTTTTAAAATGAATCGTTTTGACGGAATCGGAAATCAAAATATTGCCGACGAACTCAATTTATCTAAAAGAACCGTCGAAACTCAAATCAGTAAAGCATTGAAAATCATTAGATCTGAATTGAGTAAAGCGGGTTTTAGTTATGGGTAGTTTTCAGTCTTTAGTTATCAGTCTTTAGTTTTCAGTTATCAGTTTTCAGTTTTCAGTGAATGAGAGTAGGGGCGCACCCTTGCGGTCGCCCGCCTTTAATGAGTAAATGAGGGAATAAGTAAATGAGTAGATATTAGCTTGCATTATTCATAAGAAATGAAAATATCTTTTAACCACAAAGGAATACAAAGGTTTTGGTTATTGAATTTATTGAAATACACAAAGGACACAATATTTCTTTTTTAACCACACTTTTTTTGCGTTCTTTGCGTTCTCAACTTTGCGCCTTTGCGTTAAAATAAATAATATGAATAATGTAGCTTAGATACTGGATATCAATTTTAACAAAACAACCTTAATAGAAATGAGTGAATGAGTGAATAAGTGAATGAGTGAATAAGTAGGGGCAAATTTATGAGTGAGAAAGCATTCCGTTAGGAAGGCATCGCTCGGTAGAAAAGATGAAAAAATCCGTGAAAATCCGTCCAATCCGTCTAATCCGCGTATCTAACCCAGGCTTTAGCCTGCAGTTTTTAGTGTATATTTATGTATTTCAATAAATTCAATAACAAATTCGTGGCTAAAAAATAATGATTTCAATTACTTCAAAACAAAAGCGTTGGCTACTATTTTTGCAGATAATAATATCTGTTGCGGCATTGCTTTATGTTATCTATAAAATTGTAATTTTTGAACATTGGAACGCTTTTTTTTCATGGATAAATGAACATTTTCTTTTATTTAAATGGCTCATTGTTATACAATTAGCTTTGTCGTTTTTAAACATATCTCTTGAAACCTTAAAATGGCGGCTTTTGACTTCACTTTTAGAAAGGCTCACTTTTTTTGAAACCATGCGGCAAGTTTTGTACGGTATTTTAATTGGAACAATTACACCCGCAAAGTTAGGCGAACCTTTTGGAAAGGCAATGTTTCTTAAAAAAGGAAACAGAAGCCAAGGCATTATTCTTTCCTTTACGGGTAGCATTTTTCAAAATATTATTATAATGATATTTGGAATAAAAGCATTTTTTGTTTTGCAAAACTACTTTTTCCGATTTGGAGGATTGTTTCACGAGTTACAAGAAAAAATGCTCTTATATGTTCTTTTGCCCATAACTATTTTAATATCACTATTTTTTGTTACATACAAATTCTTTTTATCGAAAAAAAAGAAGTTAATCCTAAATAGAATGGGCTTATTTTTGGGAATTATAAAGAAAATTGATAGAATAAAACTTGCTAAATTATTGTTATTTACGTTGTTACGTTACATAACTTTTTCATTTCAGTTGTGGATAATTCTAAAAATTTTTAATATTTTTGACTCATCATTACAATTTTGGTTGATACCACTATATTACTTAATAGTAACATTTTTACCAACAATGATGTTAGCAGATTTGGGTGTAAGGGGTTCGGCGGCATTACTCGTTTTTGGAATGGCAAGTCAAAATAGTGCCGCAATTTTATGTGCCATTTTTATTATTTGGTTTTTCAATGTTGCATTACCAGCGATTTCAAATTTGTTTTTAAAACTTGAGTCCCCTACCAAAAGTCATTTTGATTTACCACAAAGGTCACAAAGTGCAAAGTTGGATTGGCAAGTTTTTGAGGATACGCACTAATCGCAAGTTAGACAGTCTATCATAAACCGCACATCTTCTCTATAACCCACGCAGCTGCAATCGCTACGAGTGCAACGTAGATAACCCCGAGGTATATCCAAAAAATAAGTGTTTAAAATATTATTACTAAACCTGCAGATTCAATTAATGAATATTGAATTTTTCCTTCCTCTGATTTTTTGAAAGAAACAAAATATTTAGATTCAATATTTTTTAATATAGGTTGTAGAAAAGTTTAATATCGCAACCTAAACCTGTATTTAGTCCAAAATGTGTTTCGATATCCTTTGAATTTATTCCGAAAACTGAATAGTTCCAAATTTTTTAACAAATGCAACAATATTAAAAATTGTGCGTTTAAGTGTGTGTATTTATGAGTTGTGCGTCATGCCCGAGCAATCGAGCATCAGTGCGATATGGCAGAAAATCGGGTTGGAAATTTTGCACAATTGTACAAATGGGAAAAATCGGACAATTTTGCTTGCTGACAAATTTTTTTCTTTTTTCAGACATTGACTTTTTTAGACTTTTTTATAACTTTGCAGTATTAATTTTTTTATGAAACTCTATCACGGTAGTAATCAGATAATCAGGAAACCCGACTTGTCAAAAGGTCGCAAATTACTTGATTTTGGCATCGGTTTTTACTTGTCGGACCAAAGAAGTCAGGCGGAAAGTCGCGCCAAATCGGCTGTGCTGTTTTTTGAAGAAGGGCAGCCGACCGTAAATGTTTTTGAATGGAAAAAAGAGCAGATGACCGATTTGAACATACAGCATTTCCCAACAGCGAATATCGAATGGCTTGATTTTGTCCTTGCGAACAGGAATGGCGAATCATCTGAAAATAAGTATGATATTGTGATTGGTGCGACCGCCAACGACAAAGTTATTTTGGTTATAGACCAATATATGACGGGACAATTCGACCATTTGCCAAATCCGAAAGAGTTTGTTATTCAGTTGTTTCAACCCGAAAAATTAGCAACACAATATCTTTTTTCAACAGAGAAGAGCCTGCAATTTTTATATTTTACTGATAGTTACACAATATGAATATAAATTTGAAAATAAGCGCAATAACTTTGCTCATCGGGATTATTGTTGAGCGAAACGGACTTTCAGAACAGGAGGCAATCGCCCAGTTTTATCAATCGAAAATAGCACAAAAGTTAAGCAATGAAAATATTCTCTTAAGGCAAATGTCGCCCTATTTGCTATACGAATTGTGGAACGCCGAAAAAACAACAGGCGATTACAGAAAATCTATTTATGCAAGTGCATTATTATGAAAAAAATATCTAATCAATCGGAATTTTTTATTTTCCTGCTCGAAAAATACGCAGAATATAAATCACTGCATGCAAACGAAATACTGAACCTTTGGCAAAAAAGAGGATTGATAGACTATATAAACGGAATGTACGAACAGTACCACACAGAACGACTTGAAAATGCTTTTGCAGACATTGACAGAAAAATGAGGTAACCTAACCGCAGACTAAAGCCAACGGTTAATAAAAAAGAAATCCCTGAAGAGACTTTCTTTGGAGCAGTCATTAGTAGTAATCATTATCTAGTACCTCCCATTGTTTCAAATAAAAAAATTATACAAAAAATCAGTGAAAATACGTCCAATCCGTGTACCCCCAAATATATATATTAGTGAACCTGAATAGTTATCAAAATTAAAATATTTAACAAAAAAATGTTGTTTTTTGAAATAATTAAAATAATTCATCGTTAAGATTTGATCTATCTTAGAATAAAAATTTTTAATTTGACTTTTTTTAACTTCGAACAATTAAATTTTCCCTCCTTTGGATTTGACAAAGACAAAGTGAGCGATATGTTTTTTGATGGCAAAATTGTGCTTATTGACAAGCCTTATAAATGGTCATCTTTTGATGTCATTAACAAAATACGAATTTTATTAAAGAATTATGTCGGAATTAAAAAAATAAAAGTAGGCCATGCAGGCACGTTAGACCCTTTAGCAACAGGGTTGATGATAGTATGTACGGGTAACATGACAAAAAAAATAGAACTGATAACCAAAATGGACAAAGAATATATTGCAGAAATTACATTCGGAGGTACAACAATATCTTTCGACTTAGAAACAGAAGTCGTTGACGGTTTCCCTTTCGATCATATTGATAATGAAACTATTAATGATGCATTAAAGCAATTTCTGGGAAAACAGATGCAAACTCCTCCGCTTTTTTCGGCAATTAAAATTGACGGCAAAAGAGCATATCAACATGCCCGAAAAGGAGATAATATTGAACTTAAAAAACGTGAAATATCTATTAATGAATTAGAACTTTTGAAATATAATCCTCCCGTTGCAAATATCAGAATTAACTGTAGCAAAGGAACTTACATACGATCATTTGCAAATGACATAGGAAAATTTTTACAGTCAGGAGCACATTTATCAGCATTAATTAGAACAAAAACAGGATGTTTTACGTTAAAGGATGCAATTTCGCTAAATCAATTTGAAATTGCTTTAGAAAAATTAAAAAAAAACGATAATTAGATGATATTCAAAATATTAATAACAAAAATGCAAAACTATGAAACTATCAAAATTTAGGTACAAATTGCCGGATGAACTTATTGCTCTTCACCCGACAAAAAATAGGGACGAGTCTCGCTTAATGGCTATCAACCGAGCAACAGGAAAAATAGAACACAAAATTTTTAAAGAATTATTAGAATATTTCAAAAAAGAAGATGTTCTTATTTTAAACGACACAAAAGTATTTCCTGCACGACTTTACGGAAACAAGGAGAAAACAGGCGCAGAAATTGAAGTTTTTCTACTCCGAGAATTAAACAAAGAACAGCGTCTTTGGGACGTTTTGGTCGAGCCAGCAAGAAAAATTAGAATTGGTAATAAATTGTATTTCGGCGAAAATGATATACTCGTTGCCGAAGTAATTGATAATACTACATCACGCGGACGTACAGTCAGATTTCTTTTCGACGGTACTCACGATAAATTCAAAAAAACACTATTCGGACTCGGCGAAACACCTCTCCCTAAAACTGTGAAAAGACCCGTAGAACCAGAAGATAAAGAAAGATATCAAACTATTTATGCTAAAAATGAAGGAGCAGTTGCTGCACCAACAGCAGGACTTCATTTCAGCCGAGAATTGATGAAACGATTAGAAATAAAAGGCGCAAAATTTGCTAATATTACTGTTCACGTCGGACTCGGGAATTTCCGCTCCGTTGACGTTGAAGACCTTACCAAACATAAAATGGACTCCGAACAAATTATCATTCCCGAAAATGCCGCTGAAATCATTAATAAAGCAAAAGATGCCAAAAAAAAGGTGTGCGCAGTCGGAACTACAGTTATTAGGGCACTCGAAAGTTCCGTCACAACAGCAGGACACGTTAAACCTATAAACGGATGGACAAATAAATTTATTTTTCCGCCGTATGAATTTCACGTCCCTAATGCATTGATTACTAATTTTCACATGCCTCTATCTACCTTGATGATGATACCCGCAGCATTTGGAGGATACGACCTGATTTCAAGAGCCTATAAAATAGCAGTTAAAGAAGAATATCGTTTCGGTACTTATGGGGATGCTATGCTTATTTATTGAGAAAATAGAGGTTAGATATTAGAAAATGGTTTATAAACTACAATTTTTTTCATTTCATCCATAAAAATATAATGCATAGATAATAATTTTTCTGCATTAATTATTTTTGCAAATCAAAAAGATTCGACAATGGAAACAAAAACGATTAAATTTACCTTTATAACGAAAAATAACATTTCCCCATTTAAAAACAAAAAAATGTTTCAAATAGTATTCTCATTCTCTCATTTTCTTATTTTCTTATTCACTGAAAACTGAAAACTATCTTTCCTCTATTTTCTTTTTTCTTTTTCTTTTGTCCAATATATTGATTGTCCTATTAAAGAAACACCAATGTATCCTCTAACTTTCAGTCTGTTATAAGTTTCAAACTTCATGTATCCTCTATATTTTTTATCAGTTGCGGGATTATACATAAATCCTTGATCCCATTCCTCTTTATCTGCATTATATCTAAAATCTTTCAAAAAAACATAGCCTAAATATTGATTATGTTTTTCTGTCCAAACAATTTTTCCGTCATACAAATTCTCGGCATTTTTATAAATTTGAACCTGAATATAATCTTTGCTATCAGGCTCTTTAAAGTAATAATAACCTAAAATTTTGTCAGCATTTGACTGTGAAAAAATTGTAGATACGCTAACGAACATTAAAAAAATAAAAATTGGTCTCATGTGTTGTTATATTTTAGCCACGAATTTGTTTGTTATTGAACGTATTGAAATAGTTATTGAATTTATTGAAATATTGAATTTATTGAAATACACTAATTATCACTAATTTATTGAAATAATATATCTGTCGAAAAAATAAAAATTTTATGATAAAAAAAATTCTTTTTAACTTACTGGCTTACACTTGTTTAATTCTGTATATTTATATTAAAAATTTATGCAAAAATAATAAAAGTTTATCGATAATATTAAAAAAAGTTTATTTATTTTTTTCTTTTTTTATTCCCCATCCAGTTGCTGCGACAACAATACTCATCAAAGGGCTAAGCAAATTAAAAAAACAATAAGGAAAATATACAAAAGTAGAAACTCCGAGTATTGTGGCTTGTGTCATTCCGCATGTATTCCACGGCACCAAAGGAGATGTAACCGTAACAGCATCTTCAATAGTACGGCTTAAAAGGCGGCTTTCATATCCTTTTTCTTTATAAGAAGCACTAAACATTTTTCCTGTAACAATAATTGAAATATATTGGTCTGCGGTCGCAACATTAAAGAAAAGTCCTGAAATTACCGTTGATGCCACAACTCCAACAGTTTTCTTCATAAACCTTAACATTACAGAAGTTAAACTTTTTAACATACCGCTTGCCATCATTGTACCGCCGAAACAAACAGCGCACAAAATTAGCCAAACAGTGTTTAACATTCCCGCCATACCGCGTGTGCAAAGCAATTCGTCCATTTCGGGATTACCTGTACAGATAGTAGTGGAACCAAACAATGTAATCAACATTCCTTTGAATTGAGCCGCAATACCTACGGAACCGTTTCCCGCTATTTCTGATATTACATTAGGTTGAAAAATGATGCCGAAAACTGCTGCCATTATTGCTGATAAAAAGAGAGTTACTAACGTAGGAACACGTTTGAAAATCATAATACCTGTTACAAGAGGTACTAAAAATAGCCACGGAGTTATATTAAATGTTTCTTTAAGTAATATTGTGTAAACGTCTATTTGTAAGTCAGTTATAACTGTGAAATTAAATCCAGCTATTGTAAAAATAATGAGTGTAATTATCATTGACGGTACTGTTGTTCCCATCAAGTATCTGATATGTTTAAATAGAGGAGTTTCCGCAACTGATGATGCCAAAATAGTTGTATCAGATAATGGAGATATTTTATCACCAAAATATCCACCCGAAATAATAGCACCTGCTACCCAACCTATTGGAATACCTTGCGCTTGTCCAACACCAAGTAATGCTACTCCTATTGTCGCAATTGTTGTCCAAGAACTGCCCGTTATGACTGAAACAATAGAACATATTATACAAGCAGTTAATAAGAAAAATTTTGGATGAATAATTTTTATTCCGTAATAAATAAATGATGGCACAATTCCACTTATCATCCAACTTCCTGCTAAAGCACCGATTATCAATAAAATAAAGAGAGCTGGAGCAACTCCCCTAACATTATCCATTATGGAAGTTTCAATCACATTCCACTTTATTTTACTATAAACTAAAGCAATAGTACAGCAAACCGCTGATGCAAATAGCAAAACTATTTGACTTCCACCTTCAAGTGCGTCGCTCCCAAACAATCTGATAGTAAAAAACAGGGTGATTACCAATACTATAACAGGTATTATCGAAAGTAAAGGTGTAGGTTCTTTGATTTTTTTATTCTTCATATTTTTTGCCATTAATTACTGCTACTAAGGTTGTTTTGTTAAAAAAATAAGGTAAAAATAAGGGTTTTTCTCATTCACAAATTCACACACTCCCTCATTTACTCATTCCCTCATTTTTTTATTCCCTCATTAACTCATTTACTTATTCTCTCATTTACTCATTCACTGAAAACTGAAAACTGATAACTGAAAACTATTTATTGAAAATTTCCCTGCAAAATATTTTTTCTCTGATATTCGGGAAGTTTTTCAATGGCGTAACGCAAAGTAGTTCGGGATATATTAAAATAATGTTTTTCAATAAATTGTAGCATCTCAAATTCGTTTCGTTTTGAAACTTCACGTAACATCCAGCCAACAGCCTTCTGAATTAACGTATGAGGATTATCAACTAATAGTTCTGAAATAGACAAAGTATCTTTAAAGTCGTTTTGACGTATAAAAGCCCAAGTGCTAACAATTGCAATTCGCTGTTCCCAAATATTTTGACTTTTTGCCAAACTATAAAGTATATCCCGCGGTTTGTCCAATAAATAATTTCCAACTATTTTGTAACAACTTAAATCTACTAAATCCCAATTGTTAATATATTGTGTATTTGTCAGATAATAATCTACAATTATTTTTTTGTCTGTTTCATTACCCTTTTTAAATTGCTCTATTAAGATAAATAGTCCGCACAACCGCACCTCATGAATAGGACTTTTCAGAATTTTCTCTATTTCAAAAAGAGGCATATTTTTATTAACCTTTGCTATCACTCTTGTTTCGGGAACTTTAATACCCCAAAAAATATCACCATGTGCATATTCTTCCTTTCCTGTTTTGAAAAATCGTTGCAAAAATTTTGCTTTTTCATGGTCGGCTAAAACAAACATGGCATCTGTAACTGTTTTTGCTGTCATCTGACTATTTAAACTATTAATAGAAATAAAATCATTATCTGCCTTATATTGTTAATGTTAAATATAGAGTTTCTATTGAAATAAAAATCTAAGAATTGGTTTTATTTTCAAATTTACACCATTCTTTTATTCCACAAATCTGACATTTTGGTTTTCGTGCCACACAAACGTATCTACCGTGTAAAATAAGCCAATGGTGCGCCTTTGGTATAATTTTTTTAGGAATATATTTTATTAATTGTTTTTCAGTTTCGAGAGGGTTTTTAGCATTTTCCGATAAACCAATTCGTGCAGCAACCCTAAATACATGCGTATCTACTGCTAATGTAGGCTTATTGTAGACAATAGAGGCAACGACATTGGCAGTTTTGCGTCCTACTCCAGGCAATTTCAATAAGTGTTCAACAGTGTCAGGCACTGTATTGTGAAAATCAGTTACCAAAGTTTTTGCCATTCCTAAAAGATTTTTGCTTTTATTGTTAGGATAACTGCAAGTTCTTATATATTGATAAATTTCGTCAACATCTGCATCGGCAAGTTGTTGCGCAGTCTGAAAACGTTCAAAAAATGCGGGAGTTATAATATTAACACGCTTATCAGTGCATTGAGCCGACAAAATTACTGCAACCAACAACTGATATGGATTTTGGTAATGAAGTTCAGACCCTACCTCTGGCATATTTAACTGAAACCAACTTAATATTTTACGAAAACGCTCTTTTTTACACATCTATTTTTATATTTAAAAGACTAAATTTCAATATTTTAGAAAATTTATATAAAGTGATAAAACAAATAAACAATCGAAAGATTTTACCTCAAAAACGCAAAGGTTTTCACAAAAAGCCATAATATAATAATATTACGCCCATTGCAAAACCTTTGCGATTTGTCGGCAAAATCACTTATTAGCAAAGATTTTTTTGTAAACAATCCCTGCCAAAATAGCACCCGCAATAGGAGCAATAATAAATAACCAAAGTTGTTCCATTGCTCCGCAGCCCGCAAAAATCGCCTGACTGATAGATCTAGCAGGATTTACAGAAGTGTTTGTTACAGGAATTGAAATCAAGTGAATAAGCACTAAGGTCAGTCCGATAGCCAGACCTGCCAACTGTGAAGGAGCTTTTTTGTCTGTAACACCAAGGATTACCAACAAAAAAACAAATGTTAGCACTAACTCAATTACAAATGCAGAAACTACTCCATAACCTTGGGGAGAAAGTTCTCCGTATCCGTTAGCAGCAAAATTTCCGATGCATTCAAAATCTGATTTTCCTGTATAAATCAGAAAAATAAGCGCCGATGCGGCAATTGCGCCAATTATTTGTGCGGAAATATACGGCAAAAGATCTTTTCCCGACAATCGTCCGCAAGCCCAAGCACCCAAAGAAACAGCAGGATTCAAATGGGCACCAGAAACATGTCCGATGGCATAAGCAGCAGCAACTATTGTCAGACCAAAAGCAAGGGAAACCCCCAGATATCCAACAAAATCGCCCGCTAAAACAGCAGTACCGCAACCACCAAATACCAATACAAAAGTGCCAATAAATTCGGCACCAAATTTTTGACCTATTTTCATATCAAATTTATAAAATTAAAATGTTTAAATCTTTTGCAAAAGTACAAAAAATATTATTGATACAAATTAAAAAAAATATTTTTTATTAAAACTTTCTTCTTTTCAAAAAAAAGAGTTACCTTTGTCGAAATAATAATTCATAAAACTATCTGATATGAAATACTTTAACGTGGCTGGTCCCTGTATTGAGGGCAAGCACTATATGATTGATGCAACCGAGCGGTTGTACGACGAGTTGATGGAACTTATCGACTCAGAGCAATATTACGTTGTTCACGCTGCACGTCAGACAGGAAAAACAACGCTGTTGATAGACCTTGCCAATAAAATCAACAAAGAGGGCAAATACTATGCTGTTTATTGTTCTTTGGAAAATGCTTATACCGAAACAGAGGCAAAGGATGGAATAAAATCCATTGTGTTTTCATTGCGTTCCGCTTTTAATAACATTTCTATGCCTCAATTTTTCTCAAATGGCGATATGTTTGAAATTGAGCATAATTATTCCAACGTATTAAAAGATTTTTTAACACGATATTCTGCCAATTTAGACAAACCTTTAGTAATATTTTTTGATGAAGCCGACTGTTTAAGTGATAACGCCTTGTTGTCATTTTTGAGACAACTTCGAAATGGTTACATTAATCGTTCTTTTGCGTCTTTTCCAATTTCTATCGCATTAGTTGGCATGAGAAATATTCGTGATTACAAGGCAAGAATTCGCGAAAATCAGCAATCACTTGGCTCGGCAAGTCCATTTAATATTATTACAGAATCTTTAACTCTTCGAAATTTTACAAAAATAGAAGTTGAAAATTTTTATAAACAACACACCGTTCAAACAGGACAGGTTTTCGAAGATGAGACACTTGAAATAATTTTTGGACAAACACAAGGGCAACCATGGCTTGTTAATGCAATTGCACGCCAAGTTATTGAAAAACAACTTAAAAATGATTATTCAATACCAATAACCCCTGCAATGGTTTCCGAAGCAATTAATACTATTATTCTACGTAGAGATGTTCATATCGACCAACTGCTTGATAAACTGAAAGATCCAAGAGTTCAAAAAGTTATCGAACAAGTAATATTGGGGGATGGAGATAGTATCGAACGAATGTCTGACGATTATAGTTATGTGAAAGATTTAGGACTAATCCGAGATATCAATAAAGTTATTGAACCAGCAAATCCTATCTATGGTGAAGTTATTGTCCGAACGTTAAATTATAATGAACAGATGATTTTAGAAACAGATGCCAATTTTTCCCAGTATCAAATGCCCAAATATTACAAAAATGATACTTTTGATATGAATTTGATGATGCAAGATTTTCAACAATTTTGGCGCAAAAATTCTGATATTTGGCAGAATCGATTTCAATATAGGGAGGCGGCACCACATTTGATTTTACAAGCATTTTTGCAACGCGTCTTAAATGGAGGAGGCGATATACGTAGAGAGATGGCTACAGGTAGAAGACGTTTAGATTTGTGCGTTGAATATCTTGGCAAAAAATATCCTATTGAGTTAAAAATTGACTACGGCAAAAAATATTTGGAACGAGGCACAGAACAACTATTAAATTATATGGATATTTTGGGTTGTAACGAAGGTTGGCTTATTGCTTTTGATAGAAATGATGAGAAATCGTGGGAAGATAAAATATACCAAAAAACAGAAGAAAAAGAAGGGAAAATTGTTAATATTTTTGGATGTTAAAGAAAAACGATGAACGGTGCATGGTACAAGGTGAACGTTTATAACTCTTATGATAGCAAAACTATTTACTCCTTTAAAAATTTTTTAAAAAAAAAGATTTTTTGATGCTTGAAATTCCAAAAATTTATCTACCTTTGCACCGCCGCAAAAAAAGGGTCCGGTAGCTCAGTTGGATAGAGCAACAGCCTTCTAAGCTGTGGGTCGTGGGTTCGAGTCCCGCCCGGATCGCCAAAAGAAATATTAGGGTAGCAAAGGTTTGTAAAAAATATTTTAATTATCGCTTGGAATTAAAAAATTAAAATTAATTTTGCAGAAAATTTTTTATCATTTTATCATAATTTAAAAAATTTTAAAACAATTAACAAAAATTCAAACCGAAAAGCGTTGTAAATATTTCATTTACAACGCTTTGTTTTTTATGCCATCATTTCAAAGTAAACTTCTGCTTATCAATGAAATATGAGCATCATAAATTCGCCGACTCTACTTTTTATCCTCATCCTTAGTTAACACAAAATTAATTGGCACTGTGTAATAAACATTTACAGGCTTGCCTCTTTGTTCTCCCGGAATAAATTTTGGCATTGATTTGATAACTCGCTCCGATTCGTCATCTAAAAGTTTATCAACACCTCTAACAACTTCTACATTACAAACACTGCCATCTGTACGCACAATAAACCTAACAGCAACCCTTCCTTCAATTCCTTTTTCTTGTGCTTCCTTAGGATATTTTACTTCGGAAGCAATAAATTCCATTAATGCTCTATCACCACCCGGAAATTGAGCAGGTTTTTCTACTACCGTAAAGGCATTTTTTGCCAATTCTTCGTCGTAAACATCGGCTTTTGCAACTTGTGGCTCTTCTTTTACTACATTTTGCTCGTCTTGTGCAAATGAGTCGGTTCTAATTTCAGCCGATTCAGAATTTGCATCGGGAATTTCGTGTTTAACATTTGTTAAACCAAACAATGCAACGGTCAATGCCGCCGCAAACATCAGGCAGCATACTTTTAATGCTAACCTCCTAAAATTTTTGATTCTCGTAACCATAATTAATCGTTTTTTTATAAGTGAATAACTAAAAGCGTTGGTATATTCAGGATAAATACCCATTGCTTGATTATATAACAGTTGTTTATACTGTTCAGATTTAACGCCTTGTGCTAATACATGCCTGTCGGCAAGATATTCGTGCAACTCGGCAAGTGATTTTTTCATCATCCAGGCAAAAGGATTAAACCACTGCACAATAATCAGTAGTTCGGCAAGCATTAGGTCTAAACTGTGCAGTTGTTGTGCGTGTGCTTTTTCGTGCCAAAAAACTTTTTCGTAGTCAGCATCCGAAAGTCTGTTTCGGTTGATATATATTTTACGGAAAAATGTAAAGGCAAGAAGATTTGACGTGTTTATAAAACTATGTTTTACAATTGCTTGCCTTAAATTATATATCCGTTTAATAAATCTGAGTAAAAAATATCCCATACCTGCAAAATATGCTAAATGCAGATAAGAAATATTTGAAAATGAGTCTGTTCTATGTACTATTGTTTCTGTAATTGTTTCAATTTCAATTTCATTTATTGTGTCTGATACCATTAAAACAGGCGGTAGGAACGGCAATTGCAAGCATGGAACAATAAAACAGAACGGAATTATTCCGAGTAAAAGGCATCTATTGAATACCAAATAGGGTTAGTTGCGTAGCAAAAAATGGTAGGCTGCCCAAAGAATCGCAATACAAACACTTGATTCGAGATTATAATATATCAAATTCATAACTTTGTTTTTTATTGTGTTTGACATCCCTTTTTTTGCTTAGTTCATTTTCCATCAATTGCTTGATTTCTTCCATTTCTTTTACAGATAGATTTTCTTGACGCGTAAAAAACGAAACCATTTGCGATGGCGAATTGCTAAAATAATTTCGCATAACGTTTTTCATAAAATTTTTTGTGTACTCTTCCTTTTCTACCAAAGGAAAATAACGGTGTGAGCGTCCGAATGCCTCATGACCTACTACCCCTTTTTGTTCCAATATTCTTACGATGGTTGAAACAGTGTTGTAGGCAGGCTTGGGGGAGGGCATTTGGTCAATGATTTCTTGCACAAATGCACGTTCTTTGCACCATAAAATTTGCATTACTTCGCTCTCGGCTTTTGTAAGTTCTCTCATGTTTTTATTTAATAAAAGATTAAAAAATTAATTTCGGTGCAAAGATAAAACTAATATTTTAGTTATGCAACTATTTTTTTAGTTTTTTGATAAAAAATTTTTAAAATTTTTTATCTTATTTATTTATAGTGTTGATATACAGAACAATAAAAAAATATTTTTTTTTATTAAAGTATGAAAATTATATTGTTCAAATGTTTCGCACCTATTTTTAACAATTTTTATTAACAATTTCAAAAAAAAGTGTACTTTTGCAGTTTAAAATAAATAATTCATAAGAGGAAAAACAGATGACAACAAACGCAAAATCTAAAAAAGGAATAGACAAACTTGCTTTATTTATTTACATTGCTCTTGTGGTTTTTGGATGGCTAAATATTTATGCCGTAAATTTTACTCCCGATACTACAATTTTTTTCGACACAAATCAGGAATATTTTAAACAGTTGATTTGGATGGGTGTAGCGATTCTAACAGTTGGTGTGATAATGATTATCGACAGTAAATTTTTTGTTGAATTTGCATATATTTTATATGCCATTGGGATTTTACTACTTATTTCAGTCATATTTGTAGGTGTTGAAATAAATGGCGCAAAATCGTGGTTCAAATTTGGAAATTTTAGTTTACAGCCCGTTGAAATTGCAAAAGTAGCGACTTCGCTTTCTATTTCTTATTATATGAGCCGATTTGGTTTTTCATTGAAAAACAAATCAAATTTATTCAAATTAGCACTTATTTGGTTTTTCCCTATTTTAATAATTATTTTGCAGAACGATACTGGTTCAGCGTTAGTATTTTTTGCTTTTTTTATTCCATTTTTTAGAGAAGGATTGTCGCCATACATTATTTTATTGGGAGTTATTGCCATTGTTATATTTATTTTAACTCTGTTAATTTCCAATTTTTCTATTATTTTTATGCTAGGAATAGCACTCTTGTTGGGCGTATTTTTTAGAGGTTGGAAAAAAGATACTATTATTGCAGTTGCAATTATTGCGGGAGTTTTAGGAATTTCATTTCTTATACTTCACGCAATAAAAGGAAGTGCTAACCTTGATATTGCTCTTGTTTTTGGGCTTGCCGCAGGCTCAATTTTCCTAATTTATAAGGCATTGGCAAAAAGAGTAAATTTTATTTGGGGATATATGCTGCTTTTTTGGGTAGGCGTATTATTCACATATACAGCCGATTATGCCGTAGAAAAAGTATTAAGCGACTATCAGCAAAAAAGAATTATGGTGATGCTTGGCATCGAAGATGACCCACTTGGTGCAGGGTATAACGTTAATCAGTCTAAAATAGCAATTGGTTCAGGAGGGCTAACAGGAAAAGGATTTTTGCAAGGAACACAAACAAAGTTCAACTTTGTACCCGAACAAAGTACTGACTTTATTTTTTGCACCGTAGGTGAAGAGTGGGGTTTTGCAGGTACTGCTTTTGTTGTTGTCTTTTTCCTTGCACTATTATTAAGGATAGTTTATCTGTCAGAACAGCAACATTCCGATTTTAGCCGAATTTTCGGCTATTGCGTGGCAGGAATTTTCTTCTTTCATTTTGCTATAAACATAGGAATGACCATCGGACTTGCGCCCGTTATTGGTATTCCGTTGCCCTTTTTCAGTTACGGAGGCTCATCATTGTGGGGATTTACAATCTTGTTGTTTATATTCTTAAAATTAGATATTTACAGGGATGAATTAATAAGGTAAAAATTTTTATCGTTCAAAAATTAAAATATGAGTCTACTCGAAAAGTATTTTCTAACACAAAGTACACAAAGAATGCACAAAGAGCACAAGTTGATATATGTTGATATATAATGCTTCGTGTTCTTTGTGAAATCACTTCGTGACCCTTGTGGTAAAAAATAGGGACTTTTGGAGTGGACTAGTATATGAAAAATTATTATTTTTGCAAAATATTTAAAATTCATATAATATGAAAAATTTCGTATTTCAAAATCCTACCAAATTAATTTTCGGTAAAGGACAAATTGCATCACTATCAGAATTGATAGAGAAAGATAAAAAGTTAATGCTCACTTTCGGTGGGGGAAGTGTTAAAAAAAATGGTATTTACAACCAAGTGCAAAATGCACTAAAAGAACATAATTACATAGAGTTTTGGGGAATTGAGCCAAATCCAACAGTAGAAACATTACGAAAAGCAATTACAATGAGTAAAGAAAATAATATTGATTTTCTGCTTGCAGTAGGTGGTGGATCGGTGTTAGACGGTACAAAACTTATTGCAGCGGGAATTTTATATGCAGGCGATGCGTGGGATATTGTGTTACAATTAAAAGCCGACCAATGTATTCCCTTTGCTTCAGTTATGACATTGCCCGCAACAGGTTCTGAAATGAACACAGGTGCTGTAATTTCGTGTAGCGAAACAAAAGAAAAATATGCTTTTTATAGTAGTTATCCCAAATTTTCAATTCTCGACCCCGAAGTAACTTTTTCTCTGCCTAAACATCAAATAGCCAATGGATTAGTTGATACATACGTTCATGTGATAGAGCAGTATATGACCACAACGCAACAATCTAGAATAATGGATAGATGGGCAGAAGGAATATTGCAAACTATTATCGAAATTGCTCCAAAAATTGAAGAAAACCCCCACGACTATGATACTATGGCAGATTTTATGCTTTCGGCAACAATGGCTCTTAATGACTTTATTCGTATGGGAGTGTCGCAAGATTGGACAACGCACATGATAGGTCACGAACTGACAGCACTTCACGGAACAGACCACGGAGCATCGCTTGCTATCGTACTTGGAGGCACATTAAGAGTACTAAAAGAACAGAAAAAAGAGAAACTGTTGCAATATGCAGAACGAATTTTTAATATTAAATATGGTAGCGAAGATTCCCGCATAGAACAAGCAATTACAAAAACTGATGAGTTTTTCAAATCTCTTGGCATGAAAACAAAACTTTCAGAAGTTGGTATTGGTAGTGAAACTATTGAAATCATTTCAAAACGTTTCACCGATAGAGGTTACGCTATCGGTGAAAACAAAAACGTTACGGGTGATGTTGTTAAGCAAATATTAGAGTGTTGCAAATAAAATCAAATTTTTGTAATTTTTGCTGACGTTTTATTTGAGCCATTTGATATGTTTACAACGTAAACACCTTGTTTGAGGCTACTTAAATTGCATTGGTGCTCGTTTAGTCCCCTATTAATAAATATGTTTTCCGAGTAAACTGTTCTCCCCATCAAGTCAACAATATTCATCTCTACAATTGAGGTTTCATGCGAATTAATGGATACTGTCATATTATTAACGACAGGGTTAGGATAAATATTTTCAATATTTAATAACTGAAAATCTAAATCTGGTGTATTTGTTTCTATTTCAGTGCTTTGTGAATTATCGGCTAAGTTTAAACATTTTATAATAAATACGCCAAAAAGAGGTGCTGTATGCACAAATTCATTAAGATTTGGCAGTTGTCCATTTGGAAGTTCAATATCTGTTAGTTCCATAGATACAGAAATCGGTGAGCCGTCATATATTCCAAAACTAATAGGACCGCACGACAAACACGAAACATCATATATTTCATATTCATAACCAACCGATAATACTTCTGAAAAATCTATATCAACATTCTTTTGATTTCCCCAATTATAAACAATAAGATTGGCTCGTCCTGCCTCAAATTGATTCTTCCTTATAAAATAGGTTGTAGAAGTTGGTACAGAAGACGAATATGTGCTACTGCCATCTTGATTTGTTGCATTTTTCCACTCTTGAAACGTAAGCAGTCCTAAATTACCTTTATAATATTGATTATTATTAAAATTCGGATTATTGATATTAAAAAAACTGTCAAAAGCAATTAATTGCATCTGTTTAGTACTCGAAACCATTGAATTTCCCGTAAAAGTAACTGAATTCCAATTCTTAATATTATAAAAAGAACTTTCTACTACGTAATTGTTTGTAAATTCGGCTTTTGAGTTTGCAGACGAATAACCAAACTGAACACCCGCTTTTGAGGCATAATTAGGCTTGTTATAAAAATAATTTTCATTTACAACAACATCATCAACGGGTTTAAGTCCTCCTGCAATGATATGCCTTTCTAAAAAATCAGCACCCGGAAGTCCGCTATTAAAAAATGTGTTTCCTTCAATTTTAAAACCTTTATTTTCATAACCTTCTGAATATGCGTGTATTCCTATTCCAAATGAATTGAAAAAAATGTTGTCTGTAATTAATTTAGTACCTGTCTGATTTTGAAGGTATATGCCATGTCCATGTCCTCTTGTTGTGCCTCTGTATCCATTATGATAAACAATGCACCCATAAATTTCAGCGTTAATTGCAGGTTTCCAAAAACCGATGCCACATCCGCCGTTGTTGTGAATAATACAATTAATTAATTTGTTATTAGCACCAATAAAATATACGCCATCTCTTGTACTCAAATTTGGCATTCCCTCAATACGATTTGGATTTGAATTAGTTATTGTAAGTCCTATATACCAAACAAATGTTCCCTCGATTGAAAAAACGGCATCGTTTGAAGTAACATTTCCATCAAGTATAACTTCAAAATCTGATATTGCTTTTACTATAATTGGCGCATTTGCATTGCCATTTAATGTAGATTTATATACTCCTAAATAAGTTCCGGGATGAATCCAAAGAGTGTCGCCGGGTTTTATTGTAGATTTTTTTAAGGCAGTTTTTAAATCCCACGGATTTTCAATTGAGCCATTGCCTGAAGATTTTCCATTTGTTGCAGCATGAAATGAACTGCCAATTACCTGTACCGATAGACCTAAAAATGTGGTCAAAATTGCGGTTAAAATTAATCTTTTCATAATAATATTCCTCCTAATTTTTGATTTATTGTTTTTTGCCTTTTAACGCAAAAAAAACGATAAGGTTTCAGTTGAAAGTTATTTTTTTGGTGAGCAACGAACGAAATCCTTTGACTAATGCGACTTTTTGGAGGGTAAAAAAAAATCAAATTATGTATGTTATATCATTAAATCCATATTTTTTTTCGCTTTCTGAATCAACTTTTTTGAGGGTAATAGAAAAAATCAATTTATGTATGTTATCTCTTTAAAACTATATTTTTTTTCTCTGCTTTCTGAATCTATTACAATAAGATGTCCCGTTTTGTCAACGCCAGAAATTGTACCAATAAATAATCCGTTTTTGTCTTGAAAAATATGTTTTTCGCCAATCCAAAAAAGTCGAGAATGATATATTTTACGAATATTTTCGATGCCATTGGCAGAACCTTGACAATAACGTTTCTTAATAGCATCAGTAATAACTATTAATAGTTTTTCTTTATCCAATTCAGAACCTAACAATAATTTCAATGACGTAGGATTTGGTGCTCTCAAAAAATTAGTCTGATTGACATTTAATCCAATTCCAACAATTGAATAATCTATTCTATCGCCAATTAGCCTATTCTCTATTAATATTCCTGCAATTTTTTTATTTTCTACATAAATGTCGTTAGCCCATTTTATTTTTATGTTTGGACACAACAATTCTAATGCATCAATCATACCAACCGTAACAATACACGTTAAATCGAACAGGTTTGATATTTTAATAAATTTAGGATAAAAAATCATTGAAAAAGTAAGGTTTTGACGATTTTCACTTTCCCAAAAATTACCTTGTTGCCCTCGTCCTGCGGTTTGGCAAGAGGTAATGACAATAGAAAACTCATCTAATTTTTCTTTTGATTGAAGTTCTACAATTTTTGAATTGGTTGACTTTAGATATTTGTATCGAAATATTTTGGAGTCTAACATAAAATAATTATTTTCATACGATGTCTCAAATTGATGGATTTAAGAAAATAAATAACTGAATAT
>Ga0099364_10001186_pt1 | contig 43450 bp, 38 predicted proteins | sample TergutTh196P3_FD_73070 | JGI IMG/M metagenome (GOLD analysis project Ga0099364, IMG submission 73070) | Microcerotermes parvus P3 segment gut microbial communities from Pointe-Noire, Republic of the Congo - Th196 P3 | ecosystem: Host-associated > Arthropoda: Insects > Digestive system > Gut ...
TATTTTTTTGTCGAGAGTACTTCCTATGGTGCCCCGCCTCCACCACAGAAATCCTCGACTTAACTGTGTTTAGGTCGAGTAGCGTTAAAGGATAGGCGACAGTACTCACAATACTGACGCCTATTTCTCTTGTTAATGGAACATCAGAGCATTCTACAAAGTCCCCAAAGTCCCTAGGAGCTATTTTTCTGTCATATGAGATTCAATACTAAACAACTCTTCTGTAGCCGTTCTGGAGCGCCTTGATGCCCCGCACTCCGTCGGTATACTTAAAATTGGTACATTCGGGGAATAACTGCCAATACTGCTCTGTGCAAGTTTGATAAGCCAGTGCTTCTCGATTCGCCTCTGGAGACTCCATTCATTACCACCTTCCCTTGATAAGATATGATGCAGAAAGCAAAAACGCGACAAAAACCAGCATAGTTTTTGTCGCATTTATGTCATGGATATAATTATTCTTCTTGGCAAAGTAGATTCGGTATCACATTTGATGCGTAATGAAAATATGCAACATTCCGCTGCCTTATTCTGAATAGGTGAATAGTACAGTAAGAATTGACAGAACATGTATAATGCAAAACGGATGCCAGAACCACTTGACGGCAAGATAAATCTGTCAAAGTATAAAGAAGCTGTAAAAATAAAAACATGGGGATGTTAGCGTGCGTTCAGAAATCCAAAATAAGCTAAAAGATCACCCAGAACAAAAGCTTGTTGTAGAAGTAAGTGTAGAATTGCTTATAAAATCGGAGGTAAGTACATTTGGAAATGAACATCGAAATACCTGCTGATGATGATGGATACTCATTATTACAGTGTCCTTTGTGTGGTGAGTATTTCAATTAGCTCCAAATGATTATATAGATGATGGCGTTTTGGAATTGTATTGCCCTAATTGCGGCCTTGTAAGTGATAATTACTTAACTGAAGATGTAATTAAACTTGCTATGACAATGGCAAAGAACTACGCAATGGATTTAATCTATGAAAAAATGAAGGTTTGGGAACGCCAATTCAAGGGCGGAAATATTACGTTCAAAGCGGGTAAGAAACCTAGAGACGAATACGAAAGCCCTATACAAGCAACGATTGAAGCAATGATCGTTCATCGGTATCAGTGTTGCGGTCTAAGTATAAAAATAAAACCATTGTTAAAAATGACGGGTAGCTATTGCCCATATTGCGGGGTGAAAGAGTTTGATACTGAATAGGATTGAACTTAAAAAAGTAATGTATGATTTTAATAGCATCGCCAACAGATTTATGCGAGTTGACTTTCAAGAATACAATATTATTCTTGCGAAATTCCTTGCCCATCTTGATAATGTAGAAATCATTTCAGAGTATATAAGAGATTGCGGACAGCCAACTTATGATGTTAAAACTGAAATTGATGAGGTTGCGAAATCGCATGGTTCATATTTTGATTTAGGCGATACCAAACAGCAGGAAGTGACAAACATCTATCATATTCTAAAATATTGCTCGGAGAATAAAATATTTATTCCACAAACCATTGCAAGGTCATATTCTACCTCAAATAAATGGCAAGATATGACCAAAGGATTTAATGAGCGGGTCTCTATGGTTCTTATAAGGCACATTGAGGGATACCTGACAAAGATAGGAATTGATATGGGTATGGACGAACACGTGAAGTATTCTATTACGGTTAATAATGGTCAAGTCAACTTGGCCACTGATAATGCTACCATCAATGCCACGCAGAATAATGGTGTTGATATTCAACAATTAAAGGCATTACTTGATTCAGTTCGGCAAGAAGCTATATTGAGGCTATCGCAGATGGATATAGAAACAGTGAAAGAAAGTCTCGAAGTTATCGAAAGCGAAATTGCGCAACCCAAACCTCGAAAGAGCTTCATACAAACCGCCATAAAGGGATTACAAGCGATCAAAAGCACGGTTGAATTTAGCGCCGCTGTAGTTACACTGGCGCAGTTCATAAAAACTGTGTTATAAATAATTAACTTGATGTCATATATTATAAATTACCCAAATAGTAAAATTGACCTCCAAATATCCACAATACGGCAAAACCTACCTGTAAGCGGACTAGTTGTATCAGCGATATTGAAACGTAATTATCTCTATGACAATACGTCGAATGTCAAACACAGAAAGCAGGGGCGTTATGAACGAAAATACAACACAAGAAACTCAACCTGAATTTTTTTATAAATATATGACAGCAGACATAGCAAAGATTGTTTTAACAGAGAGAACCTTACGCTGGTCTACGTACAAAATTTTGAATGATCCAATGGATTTGCAAGTGCAATTTGGTGTTTTTGAGGGAGATGTCGAAAAAGCTAAAGAATTATTTCTTGAAAAATCTTGGGACATATTTTCACAGCGTCAAGAGATGCCTCGTAACAAAATTGGCGTTGTTTTGAAAATTCTGTATTCACTCGATACCAAAATGACAAGAAAAGAATTTAATGATAATTTGGCAATGGTTTTTGATGAAGCTTGCGCGACATTTCAACACACAATAAAGAAATTTAACGAAGAATATTTAGCGGCATGTACCGATTGTAAAGTACTATGTTTTTGTGAAGATCCATGCAATACCGTGATGTGGGGGAATTATGCTGAGTCTCATACTGGAGTGGTTATGGCTTTCGGGAATGTATCTGGTATAGATAGTCCATATAAGTTGGCAGAATCTGTACGATACTCAAAGACAATGCCAAATCTATACGATGAAGAAAGTTTATCAGATTTAATGTCTGGCAGAACAGATTTATCAAGTCCCAACCATACAAAGAGAATTATGAAAGCTTTTGCATTGACCAAGGATGCAAAATGGTCGTTCGAGAAAGAATGGCGAATAGTATTATGGGGAGGAGGCTTACCCAACGCTGCCTTTGAAGATGCCCACTTTGATGGAAGAGAACTCCAAAAAATCATATTTGGTTATAAAATGTTAGCTGATAAACGTAATGAATTACGAAAAATCGCAGCAAATTTATATCCTCATGTCGAATTTTACGAAGCTACTTTTAAAGACCATGCAGGTGTATTTGATATGGAAATTCATAATAACTAATAGACTGTGAGTATTCCTTTATTGAGCCTTCCACAGCGCAGGATAACCATAGCTATGTTGGGCGAGATTACGACTCTCCCTTTTGAGAACCGAAAAAACACTCTAAAAATTCCTTGATATGTATATTCAGACAAGGAAACCGAATGGTTGGATGTATTTGTTTGTTACAATCTTATTCTTTCGTGCTGTAAGCGTTTTTCTATTATCTGAATATATTCCTCCGACGCATCACAGACAATACATTTGCGATTATTTTTTTTTGCAGAAGCGGCTGTTGTTCCTGAACCTGCCATTGGGTCGAAAATAATGTCATTTTCTTTTGTTGCCATACAAATAAGTTTATCAAAAACCGCTTCCGGTTTCTGCGATGGATGCCCAGTTTGCTCTCTTTTTCCAACGAAACCGATAAGTAAAGGTGATTCGATTACACTCGGAGGTCCAGGCACAAATCTCATTTTGCCATTTCTGTACTTCTCAAGTTGTTCGTCTGTAAGGAAATGCTCTGGATATAATGAGTAGCCTTTTCTCATAAATTGCAGGCAGGCATTTTGACTGGAACGCCAGCCGCGAATAACCGAAGGACAGTTTTTATAATACCAAGTTAGCCAAGCAGCCATATAAAAACCATCAGGTGCATATCTCACATACGGGCCAATTACTTCGGGGAAACCCCACAAATACATTAAGTCCGAAAAAGACGCTGATTCGCTCAGTAACCTTTGGATAAAATGGTCATATTCTTCGATAGGTATTGCTCCACCATTCCCTTTGTTATACCAAGGGTCAAGCATCGTGCAGTTAATGTGGATACCCGTATTGTCAAGTAATGCCATAGAATCAAATACATCCATTGGTGGGAGAATCACGAGACTATCACGCTCAAGTATATGATTTATTCTCATCGGGGTTGTTATAGTCATTATAAATCTCCTTATTTTGAGAGAATAAAACCGTTCTCTAAAAGCCATTGAATGTCATTAAAGGGCGCAATTTTCGTATTCCATAATTCATCAAGTTTGGGTATTTCATATAAGGAAATCTCAATCACTTTATCCTGTGGCAATCCCCAAAAAAGCCCATATCCTGCCACACATAAAAAACCTGTTCCCTTATCATTAGGGACAGGCTCGCCATGATTTGCGATAATGTCTAGTATGCAATATTTTCTTATTATTTCAATACGGTCATTATTAAAATTAAGAGTATTATTCTCATTATTAAAAATCAAGCCATGCTTTACTGCATTCTCAACAGCGATTTCAATTTCCTCGGTAGAATAACCTTCTGCATTAAGAATGTTCTTTACTTCTTCTTTTTTATTGCCCGATGTTCTGATTATTGCATGTTCCACTTCCAAAGTGGTTAAAAATTGAATGTCTTGTAATTCACGCCGCAATTTTAATGGTGCTGTGCGAAGCTGAATAAAATCCTTCGTTGTTTGCTTTGCTAGCATTCTTCTCAGATCGCCATTCAACGAAGCATAGTATCCTGCCCCGTCAAGAAACTCTATAAAAACAGCTTCAGGAAATTTCGCCAGTGTAACTTCTCTTGTACTATCTGTTTGATCAACAACTTTGTGAGAAACGCTGCCGGAGTCACCTGCATAGAACTGGCCCTGAATAAAAATCTTATTTCCGCTCTTTCTTGATTGATATGGTATTACAAAATCATATTTTCTTCTCTTTATTTGGCTATCTGCAACTATACCTTCTAATAATTCCCCTATTTCTACATCTTGGGTATTATAATCACTACCAGAGGCAAGGCCCCAATCAGAGAGATAATTTCTCAGTATAGCTTCCGGAATATGACCCTGTGTAGCAGTGATAGAGCCTCTTGACTGGAATATAACAATGGAGCTTATTAAGGAATCTGCATTTCCTATCGCTTTTTGCGAAATGTATGCGCTTCCTAAACTCCAAAGTTGTTTCGCATATATTTCATCAGAAACAATAAGCTGGAAATAACTTTTTATAAAAGCTTCTTGAAAATCTGCTTTCTCTGATAGTTGTACGATTAGTTTTGTTACGTCAGTTAACAACAATGTTCTCGGTAGTGGCTTTACTATCCAAGCGCCCGATGGTTTCTTTTGTGGATAATGAGTAATTTTGAGATTATTTCTCAGTAATAAAGGATATTGGCATTTTAGATTATTGTCTGTTTTACCAGTGGCAAGCAACAGCACATTGCAAATACTATCAAGAACATTTTGAGCTTCAATAACATCTTTTTCGGTAATGTGAGACAATGTATTTAATGCCAATGATGAGGCAGAACAGTGCTCACAATCCACAAATTTCTCAGTAATAGATGCTAATAAATCAAAACCTGATTTCAATTGGTCAAGATTTATTTTAAATTGAGGAGTATCTCGTATTTCGCCCAATGAGGGAGTAACCCACATATCAAACTCTGACATTTTTTCTTCAAGTGTGGCTGTATAGTTTTTTAATTTCATTCTATTATTTCCTCGCTATCAATAAATTCCATAATATCGCCAATGTTACAGTTTAATACTGAACATATTTTATTTAAGCTATCAAGCGAAACACTTTCTTCGCGACCTAATTTAGCAATAACATTCGAACTGACTCCGGCTAAAGTCTTTAAATCAGTTCTACTTAGCTTTTTATCAATCAAAATTTTCCAAAGCTTGTTATAGCTTATCAGCATAATGTAAACCTCACATTCAATGGTTCATATAAGCATTATAAGCATCATGTCGTATAATATCAAGATAATGTCCCGTAATAATGATATTATCTTGATTTTTCCACAATCAGAAAATATTCTTGAGAAAACAATCCAGACAGTTTTTTCTCCATTGTGCCAGAAAACATTTCGAAGCAGATTTTCACAATGGTTCTGGTATAAAATGGACGGGAGTTCGGTTCCGCTTTCGAGAACAGAATTGATGGGCCATTGAAGATAAAGTGAGTGTTAAGCGACGTTGAGCAAGCACTTTTTAGTCGAGAGTACTTCCTATGGTGCTCCGCCTCCGCCAGATTTTAAACAATAAGCTCTATGGCGTAAAGCTGTAGAGTTTTTTATTTTTTTAACATTGGAAACCACATTGGAAATCAAAAACCTGAATTTTATCAAAACAAAACAAAAAGTATGAAAAGGGAAAAGTGAAAAGTGAAAAGTGCCAAACGGCACTGCCATTCGGCACTTTACAGGAAAATAAGAATGTTATAAAATCACTGCGCGTTTGCTTTGCGGTTTGTAAATCAAATTTCGCAGGGTAACCGTTCAAGAGGGTAATAGAATTTTCATTTTTAAGAAAATTCAGTACAATAAAAATGACTGCAATTTAAGCGAAAGAGAAGGCTCATTTGGCTGAATATTCAAAAATCAACTGAGGATTTGAACAGTTACCATCTTTGGAGGTACTCTGACATGACAGAACAACCTTTTTCATCAACGCCGGTTGCCGGCGGCAGCGACGTCGTTCTTGTCTTGATGCCGTTCGCGTCTCTTATCAAGCCGTCCCTCGGGCTGGGGTGTCTGGCCGGGGGGCTGCGCCAGATCGGCATTGAGGCGCGAAGTCTCTATTTCACCCTGGATTTCGCTGAAGCCATTGGCCTCAGAAATTACTTTAACCTCACCAATGTTTCCAATATCAGCGAATGGGCATTTTCACGCGCCGCGTTCCCCGACATGGAACGCGACGACGAGGGCTTTTTTCGGGTTTGTCAAAGCCCCCTGATTTACGAAATACTCGTAAAAGCCCGTGACGCCGCCGACAGCTTCATCGACAGGTGCGTTGCGCAAGTTCTTTCCCTGAACCCAAAGATCGTCGGCTGCAGCTTGTCCTATTTCCAAACCTGCGCGTCGCTCGCCCTGCTGCGCCGTATCCGCGAGGCAGCTCCCGGAGTCGCCACGGTCATCGGCGGCTCCAGTTGCGAAGGCGTTATGGGCGGGGAACTGCACCGCTCATTCCCATGGATTGATTATGTGTTTTCGGGCGATGCGGACGAGTCCTTCCCCGACTTCTGCCGCGCGTTTCTCGCGGGAGAGAAAATTGGGAGCGCCGACGACGCCGATTCAGGATGGAGCCGCCCCGAAGTTCTAACGCCCCATGACCGACATCTCCATCGGGAACCGGGGAGAGGAACGGTCGCCGATCTGTCCAGCCTCCCCATCCCCTTTTTCGACGACTATTTTGAAGCGCTGGGCAAAAGCGGTATACGGGACTATATAATTCCGGGATTGACACTGGAGACGTCCCGGGGTTGCTGGTGGGGGACGAAAAATCCCTGTCCTTTCTGCGGCTTTAACGGCCTGTACGGGAAACAACGCGCCAAAAGCCCGGACAGGGCTTACCGGGAAATAACCGAACTGGCGGAACGGCACGGAGTGAAGGGTATTCAAATGGCCGACAACATAATTCATCCCGTCCATATCGAACAATTGCTGCCCCGCTTTGAGGGTAGAGGGATGAACTTCATGTACGAGGTGCCCGCGACGCTTTCCCGGGAACAAATGCGGCGGCTTTCCGACGCGGGAGTGCGGCGGATTCAGCCCGGCATCGAGCACCTGCATGACGAGGCGCTTGCGGTGCTTGGCAAGCCGAACAGGGTTTTTCATAATATCCGCATTCTGAAATGGGCACGGGAATACGGTATGGAGGTGGCATGGAACTTCCTTTATGGATTTATAGGGGAAAAGGACGCATGGCATGGGGAGGCGGCGGACCTCATGCCGCTGCTGACGCACCTGCAGCCGCCGCTTATCAATCATCATATAGACTTTACCCGCTTCAGCCGTTATTTCGACGAACAGGACCGTTACGGGATCACGCTCAGGCCGATGCCTTACTATTACCATATCTATCCTCTGGACGAGGAAGCCATGCGGCGTATTGTGTGCTACTTTGAACGCGTTGACGTTCCCAGGGGAACTTCGCCTGAACAAAAATCCGGAATGGAACGCGCGGTTCGCAACCTGCGCGAATGGAAAGAGCTTTTCCCCCCTCACTTCTTCAAAAACAGGCCGAAACCGCCTGTTTTGGCGATGACGCCGTTGGCGATGCAGCCGTTGGCGGGGGGCCGAAACGCCGGCGCTTCAGCCGCGTTTACCATTGAGGACACGCGCCCGATCGCGACAGCACCGCACTTTTCTTTTGACGGAATCAAGGCTGCCGTGTACGCCGCTGCCGACGACGGCAAGACGGCGGAGGAAATCGCGCGCGCGCTGCCGCATAATTTCCCCGCGTTAAACGCGCAAAAAATGCAGTTGCGCGACGTTGAGGACATTCTTCAGGGCTTTGTCGCCTCCCGCCTGATGGTGAACCTCGGCGGAATATACCTCTCTCTCGCCGTCGCCGCGCCGTTTCGCGAATATCTTCCCGGGGAACGGATGCCGGGTGGATGGTACCGAAGAAAACGCCCCGAGAGCACGTCCTGATAGGGGAAATATTTACTTACCAAAGTTATGACTTCGCCGCAAGAGCAAGCGTTTCCCGCAGGACGTCCCAGTCCGTCATGCCGCCGGACACGCTGCTCAGTTCCTCTTCTGACAGATTGGAGAGGGCTACGAAGGCGCATTTTAGATCTTCCAGAGTAAAGTCATACCCCAAACTCCTGATGTTTTCCATCAGCGCGTCCGGGGAATCAATCCCTTCCAAATGTCTGACAAACTTTTTATCGTTCCTTGCGCGTTCTAAAAAAAATCTTGCCGATTCCTGAGACATTAAACCAACCTCATTTCATAGTCCGGGCGCCCGCCTCTGGCTCGTGTTTAGTATCGGGGGATAAAATTTCATTGTAAGTTTACAATATCCGCTCTTTTATGAAAAGTGCCATTCGGCACTGCCAAAAGTCATAAATTGATTAAATTGATTACCCGGATTCATTCAAGAGCTTCACCAGCTGAGACCTTTTCCGATACCCGTAACGCAGCAGAAGCCCCGAAACGATGTTCTTCACGGTACCCGATGACAGCCCCAGTTCAAACGCGATTTTCATGTTCGTCATACCCTCGGCCACCATCTCAACCACCCGAGCATCCCGATCAGACAGGTGCATGGCGCTTTTCAAGCGGCTGCCGCGACCGCGCGGCTGCAAAAATTTAACTATCGCGTTCCTGTCAAAGACGAATATCTCCTTGCTGATGTTCGTTATGGCGCGGATGAGCGCCTTTTCCGACACGTCCCGCAGAACGTATCCGTCGCATCCCGACATTAAGTTTTCCAATAAGTAGTCCATATCCGAAAAATCGGATATGAGCAGCACCTTGGCAAGAGGGGCGGCTTTCCTCGCGTTGCCCAGTATCCCTGTCTGGAATTCCAGGTTCTTTGCGGTGGGATGAAACAGGATGACGTCGGGAGGCTCGGAGGGGTCAATATTTTCCCCGGATTTGAAATCGCGGCACATGATTATCTCGAAATGAGAGACTTTCGATAAGATGCAGCAAAGACCGGTCCTGAAAATCACGCATCCGTCAATAATGGCGAGTTTTGTTTTTTCAATTTCATTCATTAAAAAGCACCACTTTCCGCAGGTTAAGTATCGTTCAAGACAGAGAGATATTATTATACAAGAAGTAAAAAATAAAAAAGAATTATGTTAATATTTAACCCACGATTGCATTCATTATTTTATTATTTCTTCAAGGAGGGTTGTACCTTGGCGAAAAGGTATGTTTTTTCCTTCCCTGTGTTTTTGATTTTCTGTATTGCGCTGGCTGTTTTTGGCGCGGCCCGGGAGGCGTTTTCACAGCCGTTGGCTATTGATCTCGGCAAAGCTGTTGAACTCGCTTTCGGCAATGACAAAAGCATCATGGCGGCGGAGTCCGACATCGCCATGGCGAACGAGGGAAGGCGCCAGGCGCGCGGGTCGCGTGGCGTGACCCTGGCGGTCGAACACGATACCGCAAGGATAAATCAGCAAAGAGAAAATGCCGGCGTCAACGTGTTTCAAAACGTTATCTCGGCCACATATCCCATTTACACAGGAGGCCTGATAACGGCATCCATCGCCGCCTCGGAGCACGAACTGAGGTCGAAAACCCTGAGCCTTGAGCGCGCGTACCAGGATGTCAGATTATCCGTGGCAATCGCTTTTTTCTCAATGCTGCGCGCGGAGGACATGGCGAAACTCGCCGGCGAATCAGTAGAGCGCCTGGAGGCCCATGTCCGCAATGTGAGCGCGCAGTACCGGAACGGAAGGGTCAACAGGGCCGACCTGATGCGGTCGGAGGTCGAGCTGATAAACGCTAAGCAAACAATGAGCAAGGCCGTGAACGATTACAAGATCGCGATGAAGAGTTTTAATAACGTTATGGGACTGCCCATTGACACGGAGCTTGTCCACGAAGGGGAAATGCCATACTCTGAGTTTCATTATGCCCTGGACGAGTGCGTCGAATACGCGCTTTCCCATCACCCTAACCTCGCTATTGCCGAACTGATGAAAAAAAAGGCGGAAGCCGGGATCGTCATTGAGCAAAGCAAAGCAAGACCGGTGGTGAACCTTACGGCAAAGCAAACCCTGAACTCCCAGCAAAACTGGCCCGGCACCGAACAGGACAACCTTCAAATCAGCATTCAAGCCGTGTACACCTTCTCGGATGGAGGGGTCACAGCCTCAAGAATCAGAAGTTCCAGGGAGGAACTGAAAAAAGCGGGCTACAGCTACGAGTTGGCCCGGGACAAAATAATTCTGGATGTCACGCAATATTTTATGACGATGGAAGAGACCAAATCAAGGCTTGAATCGGCCGCGACAGCGGTGGATATGTCGCGGGAAGCCTACAGGATAGCTTTGGCGCGCTACAGGGAGGGAGTGGGGACCAACCTTGACGTTCTGGACGCTCAGGACGCATTGAACCAGAGCAGCTCGAACCACACCCTGGCGCTGTGCGACTATAACATAGCCGTGGCGCAGATAGAAAACGCGGTTGGCGCCGCTTTGCCATTCGACAGGAGGCAGTTGCGGTGAAAAAATTCTACTTCGCGTCCACGCTTGTTATCTTAGCGCTTTCGGCAGCTTTTATCGGGTATGGAATGTATCTCAACGTCACGAGCGAAAGTTACATAGGGACGATGCTCGCGTCAAGGGCTGTCAGCCTTAGCGGGCTCAGGGTCTCCTACAGGGAGCTGCGCCCGGAAATATTGATCAGGTACGCCGCGATTCGGACGAGAATGCAGGCCGACGTCGCCGCCCAGATCGACGGGACAATAGATGAGCTGTACATAACGCAGGGGCAGGAGGTTGAACGGGATCAGCCCATTGTCAGGATCGTGAACGATGACGTCCCGCTCATGCTCTCCCGCGCAAACGCGGATATAGCAAAAGCTGAGGCCTCATATTTGCAGTATGTTAGCACCGCCGAAAGGAACCGGCGTTTAGCCGCCGAGGACGCCATCTCCACCAGCGAGCTTGAAATGTCAATATCGCAGATGGACGCATCGAAGGCGGAGCTTGACGCCGCTAAAATAGCGAGAAGGCAGGTGGAACAGCAAAGAGGTTTCCAGATAGTTACCTCTCCTCTGCCCGGCTCCGTGCTCGTGGTTTACCGGCAGCCCGGCAACTATGTCAGCAAAGGGATGCCTGTCGCTATGATAGTTGATTTCTCAAAGCTATACTTTACCGCTTTGATAGATGACGAGAGAATCAAGAACATCGCGCCGTTTGACGGGAAATTTTCTCTTCTGCTCAACATCGGGAACATGACGGAAAAAGCGTTCGACAGCGCGGCAAGAGCATCGTTCAGCGAGGGCACTGCTTTCGGCATTGAGATATCGAACGTTTCGCCTCCGCTCAGCGAGGACGTTCCCGTAAGAAGCGTGACGTTCGAGATCGACAACCACTTGGGGGTCATGGAATTTGGGTTGTATACCGACCTCGTCATCCGAAAAAATACATCCAAAAGGGCGCTGGCAATCCCTCTTGCCGTAATCTCCGACCGGGACGATCCAAAAGTCTATGTGAGCGACGCGGACTCCAATTTAGCCGTGCGCGGTATAAGGCTTGGATCTTACGACAGCCGGTACGTGGAAGTTCTGGAAGGGCTCAGCGAAGGCGATATCATCATTACGTCGGGGGTCGAAGGGCTCGACCTCGGCATGAAAATTGACGTTAATCCGGAGGAGAGCATGTAAATGGAACACAATATATTTAATGAGGAGGCGCTTGAGCGCCTGCGCTCGCTGGAAGAACTCGATTCGGTCATCAAGGTGACCCAGCCGGTTGCGTGGATGGCTCTTTTTACCCTGTTTTTTCTGATCGCCTCCATAGTGCTGTGGAGCATATTCGGGGTCATGTCGGACTCCGTGGATGGAGTGGGGATGATATTGGACCCGGCCGGCGTCGTGAACGTCTATCACGACGTGAGCGGAAAGATATCGGAGGTGCTTGTCCGGCCCGGAGACCACGTTCACAGGGGGGACATCGTTGCAAAGCTGGCGCTGCCGAGTATGATAAACGACATCATCAAGATGCGGCAGAGCGTCATGCGGTCAGTTAATCTGGACCAGGTGGAGGACAACGTTTCTAATTTTGATGCCCTTATTGATATCTGGGATTACTCCCACAACGTAGTCAGCACGTTCGACGGCATCGTAACGGAAGTCAAGGTCAATGTGGGCGATGTGGTGAACCCCGGAACCACAAGCATATGCAGTATCAGACAAGACCAGCACAGGCAGGATGTCATTGCCATGATGTACGTGCCCGCCGACTCGGGAAAGAAAATTGAGCCGGGCATGGTGGCGCAGTTAGTGCCAAGCGGGGCCGACCAAAAAGAGGATGGCAGCCTCATGGGAGTGGTCAGGGCGGTTTCCCTCTACCCCATGTCCAGCAGCGGCATCATGAGAACGATTGGAAATTCCGACGTGGTGAACTGGATATTGCAGCAAATGGGGGGCGCCGTCATGGAGGTCAGGATTGACCTCGTGAGGGACCCGAATTCCCCCTCCGGCTATCTTTGGACATCAAGGGTGGGAAATCATAAATCGCTGACGGTGGGGACGGTATGTTTCGGCAACATCGTCACGGACCGCCAGCCTCCGTTGAGCAGGGTTTTCAAAAAACTGAGCCAATGGATGAGAAGCTCCTGATATGTTTGGAAACTCAGTAAAAAAAACGCCGATACTTCTCCAGATGGAGTCTGTCGAATGCGGCGCCGCATCTCTTGGTATCATACTTTCCTATTACGGGCTGATCCGCCCGTTGGAAGAGCTCCGCCTGCAATGCGGAGTCAACCGCGACGGCAGCAACGCGCTTTCCATTGTCAAAGCGGGGCGTCACTACAACATGGAATCGCGCGGGTTCCGAAGCGGGCCGGAAGATTTGGCGAAAGAGCGTATGCCCCTCATCATTCACTGGAACTTCAACCATTTTGTGGTGCTGGAAGGATTCAAGGGCGGTTATGCCTACCTCAACGACCCGGGCTCCGGGCGCAGAAAAGTGCTGATGGAAGAGTTCAGGGTATCATTCACCGGCATCGCGCTGAGCCTTACGCCGGGCGAGGGATTTCAAAAGGGAGGCAGTAAATTCAGCGTGACCGCCGAGGTGTGGCGCAGGCTTATGCGAGAGAAAGCCGCCCTCTTTTTCATTTTGGCCGTCGGGCTTTTGATGATCGTCCCCGGGCTGGCGAAGCCTGTTTTTACCCAGGTTTTTATTGACGACGTCCTGTCCATGAAACATCGGGATTGGCTTTTCAACCTGCTTTTAATCATGGGAACAGCATGTATCCTTGATGTCCTGCTAAATTTCCTGAGATTCTGGTGCCTCGCTAAATGGCGGAAAAAGCTGACCATCGTCGGGGCGAGTTCATTTTTCACGCACGCAATGCGTCTGCCCGTCACGTTTTACCAGCAGCGTTTCAGCGGTGAAATCGCCATGCGCGTCTCGTTCAGCGAACAGGTGGCGGACGTCCTCACCGGCGAAGCCGCAACGGCGCTGCTTGATCTTCTGGTGGCGGTGTTTTACCTTCTGCTCCTGCTTCAATACAGCGCGCGGCTCACAGCGATCGGAGCGACGATCAGCCTGATGAACCTTGCCCTCATGTACTTCATAAGAAATCGGCTCCTGGAAATATCCCTGAAGATACAGCAGGACGCCGGCAAAACAGTGGGAACGGCCGTAGGCGGCCTTCAGCTCATCGAAACTCTCAAAGCGAACGGCAACGAGTCCGATTTTTTTTCGAAATGGGCGGGACATAACGCGAAATTTATTCAAGGCAACCTGGAGATGGGCATTGCCTCCCAAGCTGTTGTTATAGGCCCCGCGTTTCTGAACGCGGTCAACGCGGCTCTAATTATGCTAATAGGCGGCTTTCAGATCATGGACGGCCTGATGACCGCGGGTATCTTCGCAGCCTTTCGCAACTTAATGGGAAATTTTCAGGCTCCCCTCGGAAAGCTCATGAGCCTCGGAATATCGCTGCAGCAGACCGAGATGCAGATGCGGCGCATGGACGACGTTTTGCGCCACGAAGTAGACCCGGTATTTTACCCGCCTCAGCCCCCCAAGCCGATCAAAAGGAAAAAGCTGACCGGCCTTGTGGAGCTGCGGGATGTTGCGTTCGGCTACAATCCCCTCATAGTGCCGCTCATCGAAAATTTCAACCTGACCCTTGAGCCGGGGAGATGGGTGGCCTTGGTCGGCGGCAGCGGCAGCGGTAAATCAACGATGGCGCGAGTCGTCAGCGGGCTTCAGAGGGAATGGAGGGGAAAAGTGCTGTTCGACGGCATGGAGCGGGCGGAGATACCGAAGAATGTGCTGGTACATTCGATGTCCGCTGTGGACCAGGATATCTTCATGTTTGCCGGGACGGTAAAGGAGAACCTGTCGCTTTTCAACCCGTTAATATCCCAGGCCGACATCACGGCGGCGGCGAAGGACGCCGCGATACACGACGACATAACGAGATTGGAAGGCGGGTATAACTATAAAATCATGGAAGGCGGAGCTAATTTCAGCGGAGGCCAGAGGCAAAGGCTTGAAATAGCCCGTGCGCTTGCCTGCAATCCATCCATTCTGATCCTCGACGAGGCCACGAGCGCCCTTGACCCGATCACGGAGGAGACCGTCATAACCAACATAAGGCGCAGGGGATGCGCGTGCCTCGTGATAGCGCACAGGCTGTCGGCGTTCCGCGACTGTGACGAGATAATAGTTCTTGATTACGGAAAGGTCGTACAGCGCGGGACCCATAACGAAATGACAGCGTCCGGCGGCCCCTACCGGAGGCTCATAGCGCAGCAGACAAGCTCAATGGAGGAATAAGTATGCTGACGCAGGAATGTATTATAAAGGCTGTTCAGGAAATAGCCCCCAGATATAAAATAGATGAAATTTATCTTTTTGGCTCATATGCCAGAGGGGATGCGACCGAGGAAAGCGATTGCGATTTACGCATCGTCGGGGGAGATATTCGCGGCCTGTTCCAACTTTCCGGACTTTATATTGACCTTGAAGAAGCTCTTGGCAAGCGTGTTGATGTGGTAATAACAAAGAACATGAAGAAGTCATTTTATGATCTTATTAAAGAGGAAGAGGTACTCGTATATGCCAAAGTATGACAAGCGAATCAGTATCCTTGAAAAAATTATACGTTATTGCGGGCAGATTGATAAAACAACGGAGCGTTTCGGAAAAACATACGAAATATTTTATGAAGATTTCGATTATCAGAACGCATGTGCCATGTGTATATTTCAGATCGGGGAATTGGCGTCTCGTTTACCCGAGGATTTTCGCGCAAAATATGATCAGATTCCATGGAAACTGATACGAGGCATGCGTAATATGTTTGCCCATGAGTATGAAAAAATGGATATTGAAGAATTATGGGAAACGATTAAAACAGATATTCCGACGCTTAAAGCATATTGCGAAGAAGCATTGCGCGATATGAACAACAACGGAGAAAAAAAATAAGCATGTTTACCCTAAAGCAAGGCCAATACCTTGTGGTACCCGCGGCGGCCAAAGCATTTATCGTCAGGAGCGGGTCGGTGGAGGTTTACGCCTGTACTCCTAAGGGGGCGGAGAATTACCACAAATTATTTCTCAAGCAGTTTGGAGATGAAGAGTGTTTTTTCTCCCCCGCAGAGATGCAAATCCCCATTGAATTTCAAGTTTACGCGCGCGCGGACTGCGTTATAGACGAAACGGATGTTGGGGAGCTTCCCGCCTATAAACTGGCAGAGCTGGCAGCTGAGTGGTTCCATAAGCTGACTGGCCTTCAATGGGTCAGTTATCTGATAGGTATCGGAGACGAAGAGCTGTCAAAATGGGAATCGAAAACGATTTTTGACCCGGACGGGAACGGGGAAATAAACAAAGATGTAATGACCGTTTTCACGGACAACATGAAAATATTGTCCATGCTGATCGGGAGCAATTTCAAAAATACCGAGCAGGATCTGGACGACAAAATTAAAATGAGCGGTGTATACAGGAACAAGGTCACTTTAGCCGCGAAGCGCAATCTTTTGCGCGACGAGTTTGATTTTACCGGCGCGGGAGAGTCCCTGGGCGACGCGGATGACCATGTAAGGTTCGCGGTTTGCGTGGCCGCTGGTTTTCTGGGGATGGACACCGAAAACCTGTTCCTTCCGGCGGACGTGACAGCGGGCATGGACCCGGTAACGAAAATGAGGCGGCTCATCAGAAAGGCGAATATGGAGGTCCGTCTTGTATCGCTCCCCAAAAACTGGCACAGAAACGACGGCGGAGTGTTCATCGGATACTTCGGGGAGGAAAACACGATGGCCGCGCTGCTGCCAAAGGGCAGCAAAAAGTACGTCCTGGTGGACGAGAATCACCCATCCGGGCTTGCGATAGACGACGAGATCGCCTCGAAAATAAAAAGCGACGCGTTTATGTGTTACGCAGGGCTTCCTCCAAGGAAGCTCGGGCGGCCAGATATATTCAATTTCATGCTTCGCCACACCACGAAACACGACTGGGCGGTGATCTGGCTCGTGAGCTTGGCGGCAGGGCTGCTGCCCATATTGATGCCGCTCATCACCGAGGGCATATTCCGTGACGTCATACCGATCAACGACCGTCAGGCTCTCGGCACCGTAACGCAGGTCATGCTGGTCTCCGGCTTTACCACCGCGATATTGGGGTTTGTGAGGTCTATTTCCTTCCTTCGCACCAAAAACCACGCCGGCGTCGCCTTCGAGGCCGCCTTGTGGTCGCGGCTTCTGAGTATGCCGGCAAGTTTCTTCAGAAATTACGAGACCGGAAATTTAGTCGGCAGGATGCAGGGGGTGGGCAGGATAACGGAACTCCTTGGCGACAACGTGCTATCGTCCGTGTTCAACATGATTTTTTCATTCTTTAGCCTTGCTTTAATGTTTTACTACAACATCAAGCTGACGATGATATCAATGATATTTTGGGCGGTTTATCTTCTCGCCAGCGCCTTTTTTTACAGGAAAATCCTGTTTTCCCAGCGCAGGATGACGGACGCCTCCAATAAGGCGTCGGCCCGTACCCTCCAGTTGTTCAGCGGACTCACGAAGTTCAGGCTTCAGGGTGGGGAGCCTGCCGCGTTCCACCTGTGGTCGCAGACGTTCGGCAAGGAGTGGGAGTGGGGGCAGAAGATACGTTGGAACACGAACTATATATCCCTCATAAACGTGATGATGCCTACCATTTTATCCATGATCCTCTTTTATTTCACGATAAGCATCATGGATACCGGGCTGGAAGAGGGCAGGATCGCGATAGACGGCGCGGAATTCATGGGCTTTCTGACGGCGTTCTCGGGTTTCAACTCAACACTTGTGGCGTTCGTGCCGGTCGTGGCGAATTTATTCTCCGTGATGCCGTTTATCGAAAACATCATGCCGATTCTGGAAACGGATCCCGAGGCCACAGATGACAAAATCGACGCGGGTAGGCTGTCGGGGGAAGTCGAGATAAAGAACCTGCACTTTGCTTACTCGCCGGAATCGCCGATGGTTTTGAATGGAATATCGCTTCGCGTCAAAGCTGGGGAGTCCGTGGCGTTCGTCGGGCCTTCGGGCTGCGGAAAATCCACGCTTGTCCGGATCCTGCTCGGATTCGAGAAGCCGGCGCAGGGGGCGGTATTCTTTGACGGGCATGACTTTTCGATGCTCAATGCCGCGTCGGTCAGGTCTCAGATGGGGGTTGTCCTCCAAAACGGCCGGGTAATGTCCGGGAGTATTTTCGACAACATCGTTGGCGCCGCGCCGCTCACCATTGACGACGCGTGGGAAGCCGCGAGAATGGTCGGGCTCGAACAGGACATCAGGAACATGCCGATGGGGATGCACACGATGATAAGCGAGGGCGCCGGCAATATCTCCGGCGGGCAAAGGCAGAGGATAATGCTTGCGCGAAGCATTGTGAACAGGCCGAAAATAGTGATACTCGACGAGGCGACGAGCGCCCTCGACAACGCTACTCAGGCGGTCGTGACCGAGAGCATAAAAAAAATAAAGGCGACGCGTATCATCGTGGCGCACAGGCTCTCCACGATCAGGGACGCGGACAGGATTTACGTCTTGCAGGACGGGCGCGTGACCGAGGAGGGAAATTACGAAGAACTCATGAAAGCGGGCGGTTTCTTCGCCAAACTTGTGGAAAGGCAGCTTGAGTGACGGATAAACGGCAAATAAACCCGGAAGGCCATGAAATTCCACCGGCGACGTTCGGCGAGGGCAGAAAATACACCTCTGATTATGTTATTGAGCCGTTTAAGAGTATACGTAAGGAAACAGTTGAAGTTTGCAGCTACAGATCAAATATCGTCACCACGCCAAATGAAGAGCAAAAACGCATTCTACAACTGCTGAAGATCGCGATTTAGCCATACATGTGAAGTTTAAAAACACGCTAAAACCCTTGCCGTACCTGACGTTTTCTCTCTTTTTCCTCTGGAATATCCGCTTAGAGCCGTTGGCTCTTTTCTGTACAAACTTTTCAATACTAAATTTAGTTTTTACAGTATTTTATGTGCCTGAACTTTGTGCATGATTTTGAGAGGCGCTATAAAATCGAGAATTGGATCAGCGGATAACTTTTGAAAGGCCCTGCTGAAAAAAGAACTTGAAGAAATTGAGGCGCGTTTATCAGACCACGAAAACGCAAAGGGGCAGGCGAAAAAGTCTACAGCGAAATGCTTAAAATGCTTACTATCTGAATAAATCTTACCTCTTTCCAATTCCTACAGTAAACTTTATCCCCTCGTCGTCCGAAAGAAGAATTTCCTTTATGGAGGTTTCGTTTGTAAAATATTCCATGATTTCGTCCAAGAGATTATGTTTTTCCAAAATGTCGTGGACGTATTTGTGCATTTCAAAAGAATCGGGATTGCGCTTGAACAAAACGCGGTTGTTTTGGTCTGTCACAGAGGGAACTTTTTCATTTTTTATCAGTGCGGGTAATTGAACTTTCTCAAACAATTCGATCATATTCGGCTCACATTCTTCCTTCGTGACATACTTTTCCAAGAACATCTTGAATTCATCTGTTCCAAAGTATATGCGCGGTGAGATTTTTGCGGAACGCAGAACCTTTGAGGGAGTGTTAAAGGTTAGTTTTACACTATCTTTTAGATGCTCTATTTTTACAAAATTATTCCAGTTGTATGTAACCATCAGGCTCGGTATTACGATTTTTTCGACGTCGTAACGTATGCTCATCTTTACAGTAACAATAAAGGTAATAATCCAAGCGAGAAGCGATAAAATCGAAAAGACAAAAATCGGATTGTTATACTGTCGCGTTATCGTTATAATGCCGCCCAAAACCAAACCTATAAAGAACCCGCGTATAAGGCAAGGTATTATTTTGGGCTTCATAGTTCCGGCTGTTTTGTGCTTCATTACAGCTTCGTCATAAATCAACTCAAATTTTAGAATATCTCCGACATCAATTCCGTCTAATCTTGATTCTTGTACGGTTATTGTTGTTTGCCATTCTGCGTTGTATGTTGCTCTGAGCAATGTGTCGGAGTAATTTCCGGGTACATGAAACCCGAAACTACCCATACCCCAACGTGCGGCAATCGGTGTTTCTTTTCCATCAAAGATGTGTAATCCGAAAGAGTTGTAACCGCGTCCGGTTAAGCTATCGGTTATATCAAACCTGATTTGCACGGTGTTTGTTTTATATTCAAATGTTCGTTTCATAACGGCTTCCTCGTTGGAGTATATAAATACTGCCTCTCACTATGCAAAGCAACGATTGAGGGTAGAAAATAATTATAACACGAAGTCACCAACACTTCTATGAAAATATTTATCCTCCACGTTCGCTTTATAGGGTCGTTTCATAGGGTTTCATAGCCAAAATAAATTGTTTACTTTTACTGTACTTTTTAGTTTTTTTAATTAAAAAAATGATATTATTAACGCAACCGTTTGGAAACAAAAATTCATATGGGGGTGTTTTTATGGCAGTTGTAAAGAGGACGTCTTCAAATTCTGAATTGCACACAGCTCTTGAGAATTTCTATGCAGCGGCGGAGGAAATGGGACTTTCGGATGGACTTATTGAAATATTGAGCTATTCGGAGAGAAGGTTTTGCGTTGCCATACCTGTGGAGATGGATGATGGTTCTATCAGGATTTTTGAAGGTTACCGAGTTCAACATTCCACAGCTATAGGGCCGTCAAAAGGCGGAATCCGTTTCCATCATGAAGTCAGCCTTGACGAGTGCGAAGCTTTGGCTATAGCCATGACATGGAAATGCGCGCTGGCCGGTATTCCTTACGGCGGCGGAAAAGGTGGCGTGCGTGTTAACGCCAATGAATTATCAAAGAAAGAGAAAGAAAAAATCGCCCGTACATACGCAGCGCGTCTTGAGCCGGTATTCGGCGCGTGGACGGATATTCCCGCCCCTGACGTAGGCACAGACGGACAGGTAATGGTATGGATCACAGACACCATAAGCAAAATGCGCAACCGGCTTGAGCCCGGAATAGTCACCGGCAAGCCGATAAACTTCTGGGGCTCGCTTGGCCGCAACGAAGCAACAGGCCTTGGAGTTGCTACATGCGCGCTTGAACTTCTTAAAGTCCTTGGGAAGGATCCTAAGGAAACAACGGTTGCGGTTCAGGGTTTTGGCAACGTCGGAAGTTTTTCCGCAAAGTTCATGGCTGACGCCGGGGCGAAAGTTATAGCTATAAGCGACATAACCGGTTCTTACTACAACGCTGGCGGCATTGATATAAAAGCCGCGTTTGAACATGTGGGGAAGCATCCCAAGAAAATTCTTGAAGGCTTCACCGGCGGCGAGAAAATTGAGGACGTTCTTTACGTGGAATGTGACATCCTCATGCCATGCGCGCTTGGGAGCGCGATTACAAAGGATAATGCCGGCAGGATAAAAGCAAAATACGTTGCCGAGGGAGCAAACTATCCGACAACACCGGAAGGGGACGCAATTCTTGACGAAAAAGGCATCATAGTAATACCTGACTTCCTTGCCAACTCAGGCGGAGTTATCGGTTCATACTTTGAGTGGTGCCAGGATCTCGGCGGATTTTTCTGGAGCAAAGAGGAGTACAATGGTCGTCTTGTCAGAATAATGGCGAACAATTTTAAGGATGTTTGGGCATATTCAAAAGAAAATAATGTAAAGATGCGCCGCGCGGCGTTTATGAAAGCAATCGAACGCGTTGCCCAGCGTGAGGAGATACGCGGAGTGTTTATGTAAAAAATTTTGAGCAGTCCAGAGAGTCGCTTTCCTGAAAACCCAGGAGAGAGGAAAGTCCGGGCTTCACAGGGCAGGATGCCGGGTAACGCCCGGTTGGCGCGAGCCAAAGGAAAGTGCCACAGAAAACAAACCGCCGTATTTTTTACGGAAAGGGTGAAAAGGTGGGGTAAGAGCCCACCGGCATGATGAACTCATGCGCATGGCAAACCCCATCCGAAGCAAGAACGAATAGGGAGGGTTGACGCTGCCCGCTGACCTCCGGGTCGTTCGCTGAAGAGAGCCTTACTTTGGTAAGGCTCTCTTTCAAAAATACCGCAAGGTATTTTGCAGATAAATGATTCTCCAAGACAGAACCCGGCTTACGGACTGCTCTTATTTTAAATAACCGTTGTAAGGGCGGCATTTTGCCGCCCGCACTATTAAAAGCTGGAGGAAGCATTATGAAAAAAATTTTTGCTTTAGTTTGTGCAGCGGCGCTTCTTTTTGCGCTTGGGACAGCTTTTGCCGAACCGATAAAGTTTCCAAACGGGCTTACTGTGGATGTTGCTCCCGGTTGGTTTTATGAAGGTGAAGACGATAACATCGTGCTTATCGCGGAAGACCAGTCCTGCGCCATAACCATAACTGTTGTTGCCGCGGAAGGAGTTACAGGCAGGGATGCGGCATTCGGCATGTCAAAAGAGCATGGCGGTTCCGAACCCCAGGAAATTGGAGAGGATTTTTATTTTTACTCCTTCCAAAATGAAAATGGCGTCGAATGCAGAGTGTTCGTCGGGGCTGAGGACGGAAAGCTCAAAGTCATATCAATAACCGGCGACCACCAGGACGTTGAAGACATATTAAACTCCATAGAAGAATAGTTCAATGCACAATTTACAATGCATACCCTAAAGGGCATCACCTAAAGGTGACAAGCAAGCAATGCACAATTAAAAACAAAAACCAATTGTTTTTTTAATTGTGCATTGTTGTTTCTGCGCACAATTCACGATATTCGGATACAGATTGAATGAAGCCACTCCTATGCGCCGTAATCGCAATATAACTATCGGCAAAGCTCTGCCTCGTCAAACTTTCCCGCTCCATGATCCGCGTCCGGAATATGATATGTACTCCAGATAAAAATCCCTCTAATTCAAATATGTCTTTTGGTTTTCTAATAAAAAAAACCGGTTTCATGTGTTTCCCGGAAACAATCTGTCCCCGGATTGAATCCCGTATTTTTTCCACAAAGATAATGGGATTGTGTCTTTTCATTGTGCATTGTCTTTTTCGTTCTGATATAATCTGAAATGTTAAGACCAAATGAAGGAAGTGACTTTAAATGTCAATAACGCCTGAAGAAATACACGCGCTCTCAGCGGATGCAAGGCTTAAGATCACGCAGGAAGAAATGTGGGATATTATCCTTTACATGAACAATTTTTTGGCTAAACTGGAACGAATGAACGATCTTGATCTCAAGGACGTTCCATTGTTTAATTTTTCGGAAGCTGTCTCCTGCCCCATGAGGGAGGATGACATCGTGAAATATCCATACAGGGACGATATATTAGCCGCCGCGCCGGACCGCGAGGGGGATTATTACCGCGCGGCGCGGATTTTGGAGGAATAAAGCATGGAAATTCACGAACTTTCCGCCCTTGAAATCGCGGACAAGGTGAAAAATAAAGAGTTCAGCGCGCTGGAAGTTTTTAATTCGTGCATGAAACGCGCGGTCTCCCTTGAGGGAAAAATCGGCGCGTTTATAACGATGACGCTGGAAGAAGCCCGCGAGGACGCTAAAAAAATTGACGACCTGATCGCGCGCGGACAGCCCGCGGGGAAATTAGCGGGCGTGCCGTTTGCGGTAAAGGATAATATAACAGTACGGGGCGTTAAGACGACAGCGGGCAGCAAGATGCTTTTAAACTGGACATCTCCCTACTCCGCGACTGTGGTTGAGCTGCTCAGGAAGGAAGGAGCAGTCCTGATGGGGAAAACCAACATGGCGGAGTTTGCTGTGGGGGATCTCACCGAAACTTCCGCTTACGGCGCAACTTCCAACCCGTGGGATACTTCGCGCGCGCCCGGGGGAAGCTCGGGAGGGAGCGCCGCAGCTGTAGCCGCGGGATATTTTCCTTTTTCCCTCGGAAGCGATACGGGCGGTTCTATAAGACAGCCAGCGGCATTCTGCGGAGTATACGGGCTTAAGCCGACTTACGGAATGGTCAGCCGCTATGGGCTTATAGCCTACGCCTCCTCTCTTGACCAGATAGGCGCTTTCACGCGCGATTTGAACGACCTTGAGCTCGTCATGCAGATAATTTCATCCCCCGATGAAAAAGATTCAACAATGCACACCCTGAAGGGCGCAAGCAATGCGCAATGCGCAATGCACAATGAAAAAAATTCCGCAGGCGGCGCCGGATTTATAGATTTTAAGGGTGGAAAAAGGGCCAGGCGTATAGGGATAGTCAAGGAATTTAAGGATTTTAAGATTGACTCCGCGATACATGAAGCCCAAGAAAGAGCTATAGAATTTTTACGCGGTTCGGGTGTGGAAATCGTGGAAATTTCCCTTCCGGTCACATCTAAATACGCAGTTTCATGCTATTACGCGATATCCGCCTCCGAAGCGAACACTAACCTTGCGCGTTTTGATGGCGTCCGTTACGGCCATTCGGCCAAAGACGCCTCGTCGCTGACCGACCTGTACACACGCACGCGGTCGGAAGGCTTCGGGGTTGAGGTCAAGCGCAGGATACTCGCCGGAACGTACCTTACCGCCCCTCATAATTACGATAAATATTACACTCCCGCGCTCAAACTCAGGCATATGATATCCCGGGAGTTTGCGGGCGCTTTCTCGGAAGTGGATCATATTTTGCAGCCCGCAGACTCCGCCCTTGCGCCGCGCAAAGGTGAAAGCCCGGAAGACTCGATTATGCCATCAGACATATACAAAGTGCCCGCGAACCTTGCCGGAATCCCCTCATTGTCTTTCAACGCCGGTTACTGCGAAAAAACAAACCTGCCTGTGGGGCTCCAGCTTCTCGGCAAGCGCTGGAGCGATCCCGACCTTATCGCCACAGCGAGGATTCTTGAATCCCGCTTCGGGGAACCAAAAACAGCAAAAGGGGGGGTGGCGTAATAAATGTCCGTTACTTATACGCCGGTCATAGGGCTGGAAGTTCACGTTCAGTTAAAGACCAAAACAAAAATTTTCTGCGGATGTTCCGCGGATTACTACGGCGGAACCGGTTCTGACAGCGGCTTCGCAGCAGAGCCCAATTCACATATATGCCCCGTATGTATGGGGCTGCCGGGGACAATGCCCGTATTCAACAAGCATGTCGCGGAGCAGGCGGTCAAAGGAGGTCTCGCCCTGAACTGCAAAATCCATGAGTCCGCGTATTTCTCCCGCAAGGCGTATTATTATGCCGATATGACGAAGAACTTCCAGATAAGCCAGGATGACCTGCCGATAGCGTATCAGGGGTATCTTGAGATCATAGGGGACGACGGCGGCGTTAAGCGCGTGCGGATAAACAGGCTGCATATAGAGGAAGATGTCGGGAAATTGTCGCATGGGGCGTCCGACGGAAGACTGGAAGGCTCGTCGTACTCCAACGTTGACTATAACCGCGCGGGAATGCCGCTGGCGGAGATAGTTTCAGAGCCTGATATATCCTCGGCCCGCGAGGCTTTTGAATACGCGGTGATGCTGCGCCGCATTTTGAGATACTGCGGGGTTTCCGACGCCGACATGGAAAAAGGCATGATGAGGTTTGACGCGAACGTATCGGTGAAATGTTCCGACGGAAGGCGCAGCAAGCGCGTTGAAGTTAAAAACATGAACTCATTCCGCGCCCTTGAAAGGGCTATAGATTACGAAATAAAAAGGCACACGGAAATTCTGGAAAAGGGGGAGGAAGGGATCAAAGAGACGCGCCACTGGAACGACGCGGCCAATTCCACTTCCGCTTCAAGGGTCAAGGAAGCGCTTTATAAGTTTATAGTTGAACCTGACCTTCCGCCGCTCAGAGTCCCGCGGGAATGGATAGAGAAGGAGAAAAAAGAGCTGCCGGAAATGCCGAAGCAAAAATGGGACAGGTTCCGCGACTCGTTTGGGCTTTCGGCGGACGACGCGGACGTATTGACCGAATCGCTCGACGTAGCAGATTACTTTGAGAGCTGCGTAAAAAGCGGAGCAAACCCGGCCAGGGCAAATAACTGGGTCCGAACGGAGGTACTCAGGGCGGCGAACGAAGGCGCGTCCCTGTCAAATTTTCCCGTGAAGCCGGAAAGCCTTGCGGAGCTTCTGACCCGTGTCGAGGAAGGCAAATTTTCGACCACACTGGCAAAACAAATATTTGAGTTAATGCGCGGGGGCAAAAGTCTTGCCGAGGCCGTCAAGGAGACAGGGGCATCGGAAGGCGGCGTTTCAGCGGATAAGCTAAGCGAAACTGTCGTAAAAATTCTTGAGGCCAATCGGGATGTAATAGATGAAATAAACTCAGGCAAGGATAAAAACGGCAAAAAAGTAAAATTCCTGCAAGGCTTGATAATGAGAGAGCTAAAAGGACAGGCAAAGCCCGACGAGGCGGAGAAAGTATTAAAAGAGCGGTTGGGGATATAGCTATGAGCTCAATGAAAGAGTATTACATGATCATAGAGCATGACGAGAGCGGATGGTATGTGGGGAGTATCCCGGAGCTTCCAGGTTACCATACCCAAGTGCGTACCATTGATGAACTGACTGAGTGAATGAAAGAAGCTATTTGCCTTTACCTTGAGCTGGGAGAGTTTCTTCGCTTCCGGCCCATCTCAGGAATTTGAACTCGACAGGTCGGACAACACGCCGCCTCAAGCCAATAAGCGAAGCTTTTTTCCTGATTTCACTGTTGATACCACAAACTATAAATTTGACAGAGAAGAAACAAATGAACGGTAAAGTTTTTATAGATACAAATATAATATTTAGGAGGATGTAAAACATGGCACGTACACCCGAAAACACGAGGAGTTTCGCGCTCGCCGGCCATGGCGGGTGCGGAAAAACGGCTCTTATCGAGGCGATGCTCTTCAACAACGGAAACATAACGAGGATGGGCAAATCGGAATCAGGCAACACCGTCAGCGACTTCGGCGCGGAGGAGCAGAAACGCCAGATTTCAATAAGCACTTCGCTGATGACGATGGAGCGCGGCGGCAAAACTCTTTTCTGCCTTGACTCGCCCGGGTTTGCGGATTTTATGGGGGAGATGAGCGCGGCTCTTACAGTAGCGGATACGGCGATAATCGTATTGAGCGCGGTAAGCGGAATTGAAGTCCAGACCAATCGTGCCTGGGATACGACGTGTGATACAAAAACTCCGGCAGTATTTTATATGTCCCGTATGGACAGGGAAAACGCGGATTTTGACAAGGTGCTCATGGACATACAGACCGAGTTCAGCGACAGGGCTTTGCCCGTTCTGATGCCTGTAGGCAAGGAAGCAAACCTCAAGGGAGTGGTCAATGTCCTTAAAAAGAAAGCATACTTGTATCAGCTTGACGGCAGCGGAAAATTCCAGGAAGCCGACGTGCCCGCCGATATGCAGGAAGCCGTCAGTTCAGCTTACGAATCCATAACTGAGGCGATCGTCGAAGTGGACGATGATCTCATGGAACGCTATCTTGACGGCGGAGAGATAAGCGAATCCGAATTTTTCGACGCCGCGCGCAAGGCAATAGCCGAGCGGAAATTCTTCCCTGTCGTTGCCGGAGCTTCCACAGTGAACGTGGGGATACACCAATTACTTGATTTCATTGCCGATTACTTCCCGTCTCCGCTTGAGGTCCCGCCGCGCGCTGCTCAGGAGGAGGAGAAGGAAGCGCTCATTAAGGCTGACTCTGCCGCTCCGTTCTCATCATGCTGTTTTAAAATAATGGTTGACCCTTATGTGGGAAAGCTCTCCTTCATCAGGGTAGTTTCAGGCACGCTCGCCGCGGAAGGAAACAGTATTTTTAACGCCGCCCGGGGAGAGGAAGAGCGCATCAGTTCATTCAAGTTCATGTGCGGCAAGGATGGAAAAGATGTCAAAGAGATAATGGCGGGGGATATAGTTGCCCTGCCTAAGCTGCAGAGCACTAAGGTCGGGGACACCCTCACTCAAAAAGGCGGGGCAAAATGGATATTCCCCGCAATATCGTTCCCCAGACCGGTTTACAGCGTTGCGGTAGTGGCAAAGAGCCGCGCTGACGAAGATAAACTTGGAAACGCCGTGGCGCGCACTCTTGAGGAGGACCCGTGCCTTACATTTGAGAAGAACGTGGAGACCCGCGACAGCGTGCTTTCCGGAATGGGCGACATGCACATAGGAATAGTGCTGGCAAAGATGAAGGAGCGTTACGGAGTTGAGCTTGATACGCGCACTCCGCAGGTACCGTACAGGGAAACCATCCGCAAGACAGCCGAAGCCCAGGGAAAGCACAAGAAGCAGACGGGCGGGCGCGGGCAGTTTGGGGACGTCCATATTCGTTATACGCCGCTGTCACGCGGCGAAGGATTCTTGTTTGATGACAGGATAACCGGCGGAGCGATCCCAAATAATTATATTCCCGCGGTTGAAAAAGGGCTTCGTGAATATATGTTGAAAGGGCCTCTTTCAGGATTCCCCGTGGTCGACTTCAAGGCGGAGCTGTATTTTGGCTCGTACCATGACGTTGACAGCTCTGAATTGTCGTTCAAGCTGGCGACGCGGCTTTCATTCAAGAAGGGGATAATGGACGCGAACCCTGTTCTGCTTGAGCCTATCATGAATGTCGAGGTCATGGTTCCCGAACAGTATCTCGGGGATGTTATGGGCGACTTTAACGGCCGCCGCGGACGTATCGCAGGAACGGACTCGCACGGAAAGCTTCAGGTGGTAAAGGCTCAGGCGCCGCTTGCGGAAATGTTCCGCTACGCGATAATCCTGAGGTCCATGACTTCAGGACAGGGAAATTTCTCGATGAGCCACTCTCACTACGAGGAAGTCCCGCCGGATATCGCGAAAAAGGTTATAGCCGCCCATAAGCAGGAGGAAGAAGAGGAGTAAACTATAATGGATAAAAAAGCGGACATCGGCCTGATAGGCCTTGCGGTGATGGGTGAAAACCTCGCGATAAACATGGAAAGCAAGGGATTCAATGTTGCCGTTTACAACCGCACGGCGAAAAGGATGCGCAGCTTCATCGAAGGGCGCGCGCGCAACCTTAACATCGTCGTGGCCTATTCAATAAAAGAACTGGCGAAACTGCTGAAGAGGCCGCGCAAGGTCATGTTGATCGTGCGGGCCGGAGCGGCGGTGGACAACTTAATCGAACAGCTTCTTGAGGTGCTTGAGCCCGGAGATATAATAATAGACGGCGGCAACTCGGAGTTTACCGATACCATTCGCCGGACGGTATACGTCGAGAAAAAAGGCCTGCTTTACATAGGAGCGGGCATTTCCGGAGGGGAAGAAGGCGCCCTGAAGGGGCCTTCCATGATGCCGGGCGGGTCGGAGGCGGCGTGGCCGCTTGTGAAACCGATCTTCCAGGCGATATGCGCCCTTGCCGACGACGGCAAGGGCGGAACCTCACCCTGCTGCGACTGGGTGGGCGAGGACGGCGCGGGGCACTTTGTCAAAATGGTTCACAACGGCATAGAGTACGGGGACATGCAGTTGATATGCGAGGCGTACCAATTGATGCGTGACCTTCTCGGCATGGCGGTGGACGAGGTGCGGGACGTTTTCGCCGCATGGAACGAAGTTGAGCTTGACAGCTACCTCATGGCCACCACGCGCGACATTTTAGGGCATAAAGACAACGACGGAAGCGCGCTGGTTGACAAGATACTGGATACGGCCGGGCAAAAGGGAACGGGTAAGTGGACGAGCATCACAGCGCTGCACGAAGGCGTCCCCCTTACCTTGATAAGCGAGGCGGTGTTCGCGCGCTGCCTGTCCGCCATGAAGGAGGAGCGCGTAACAGCGAGCAAAACGTTTTCGCAGCTCTTGCCGCCGCCCCGTCCTTTCGAGGGGGACAAGGCCGCTTTTATAGAGGATATCCGCCACGCGCTTTACGCTGCCAAGATCGTTTCCTATGCCCAGGGCTTTGCCTTGATGCAAGCCGCCGCAAAGACGTACAAATGGGGCCTGGACTACGGCAAAATAGCCCTGATGTGGCGGGGTGGCTGTATAATACGGTCTGCGTTCTTAGATAAGATCAAGGAGGCGTTCGATAAAAACCCGAACCTTAACAACCTTCTGCTGGATCAGTTTTTTAATGAGAGCGTGTCGCGCAGGGTTAACGGCTGGAGAAACGTGGTAGCTACAGCCGCCTTGCATGGTATCCCGGCAGGCGCCATGAGCGCGTCGTTGAATTACTTCCACGGCTACACCACGGCGAAGCTGCCCGCAAACCTGTTGCAGGCGCAACGCGATTATTTCGGCGCGCACACTTACGAGCGGACGGACGCGCCGAGAGGAGAATTTTTTCACACGAACTGGACGGGAGAGGGCGGGACAACTTCGTCTACGGAGTACGTCTTATAAAAGCGCCCGCCTTCCTCCGAAAGTTGAGATAAAAAACTTGACTCTTTAAAAAAAATATATATAATACAAAGTGGTTCGACTTATCGGTCGAACCACTTTGACTAAGGATGTGAATCGAAATTGAGGCAGGAAAGAATAAGCGCCGATAAAAAGAATTTGCTTATGGATTCAGCCATCAAAGAATTTGCCGAACGAGGTTTTGAAAACGCCTCGTACAACAAGATAATAGAACGTTCCGGCCTGAGTAAGGGGACCGTTTATTATTATTTTGCGAACAAGGAATCCTTATTGAGAATGGCGCTGAATGAAATAGTCGAACAATTTATATCCATAAGCGACGGGCTTGATCTTCCCGAAACGACGGAAGAATTCTGGAAGATTGATTCCGAATATCGCGGAAGGGTTATGAACTTTATTCTTGAAAGCCCCTATCAAAACTCATTATACATATTATTCAGCAATGACCAGAGAATTAACTCGGAAATATCCGACATCATTGAAAAAATGTTCTGTTTCAGGAACAAACTTATTGAACGCGGTCAAAGTTTGGGCGTTGTGCGCAGCGATATGTCCGTGGAGGTCATATCAATGATAATTCATGAGATAGGCAAAGTGCTGAGCGCTTCCATGATCAAAAATACGGGCGGCTGCGAAAATGAATCTCAAATGCGGGACGATGTGAAAAAATTTGTTGAAATGATGCGCGATTTAAGCGTAAGGATACTAACGCCATCGAATAAATAACCAAAAATATCTGGAGGTCATGAACATGCTTTTAAATTTCTTACGTAAACTCAACAAACTCCGTTTTATTCTCTGGTTGGCCATATTAGCGGGCGGAGCGGTATTAATATGGATCGAGGTCAATGATAAACTGAGCCAGGCGGCGGCAAACATAAGGGCGCTGGAGATAACGGAGGAAATAGTGTTGCCTGTTGCGACCGTGACTCTGACTCCCCAAACCTGGGAAACATGGAGAAGTTATTACGGCCAGGCAAAAGCCGCCCGAACGCATGAAATAACATCCTATGTAAGAGAGCTTGTGCACGGAGTGTCAGTTCAGGTCGGAGACGAGGTAAAAGCGGGGCAGACGGTCGTGACCCTGATAAGATCCGACCACGTTTCAAGGGCGCAGGCGGCCCAAACTGCTTATGACGAAGCGCTCCTGAACTATAACAGGCTGTCGGGGTTGAGCAAACAGGGTGGCGTGGCGCAGGCTGAAGTTGACAGGGCTTACTCCGTCATGAGAAACGCCGAAGCGGCGCTACAGTCGTCCAGATCCACACTTCAAAGAACGGAACTTAAAAGCAGCGTTAACGGGATCGTCTCTTCCCGCAATGTCGAACCGGGGGAAATAGCCCTCGATGGAAGGCCGCTTGTCACAATAGTTGACCTCTCCGATATGGAAGCTCAGCTCATGGTGTCCAAAAGGGACATTCACAATATAAACAGGGACACGGAGGTTGAAGTCATAGTTGCAGGCAATGTAAGCAAAGGGCACGTAAAGAGGGTCAGCCCTGAAGCCCAGGCAGGGTCAGGGCTTTTCCCCGTCGTCGTCGGGCTTGAAAGCAACTCCGCGATTTTTCCCGGCTCTTACTTAGAGGGGAAATTCCTTGTGGATAAAAAAGACGGGGTGATAGTGATACCTTCCAATATAATTGTTTACAGAAATAATAAAGAATACGTATATATCGATGATAATGACAGGGCAAAATTGGTTGAGATAACGACGGGGGAAGGGCGGGACGCTCAAGTAATCGTGAACAGCGGGCTTAAACCCGGAGACCGGCTGATAATAAGTGGAAACAGGACTTTGTCCGACGGCGCGCTTATTTCAAATTTAAGATAAGAAAGACATAACATCATGCGCGGATTCATTCGTTTTTGTATAAACCGCCCTGTCTTTACATGGTGCGGGGTCATTATCCTTATGGTTCTCGGCTCCGCAAGCTATTTTGAGCTTGGGGTCACGCTTTACCCGGACGTTGAACTTCCTTTCGTGATGGTACAGACGAGGTACGATGGAGCAAGTCCCAACGAAATAGAGCAGTTGGTATCAAGGCCTATTGAGGACGCCCTTGCCGACCTTGAAGGGCTCGACACTATATCAAGTTATTCTCAGGACGGGATATCAATTATTTTAATTGAACTGGCATCGGGGACAGACCCCAATATCGCCCTTATTGACGTGAGCAATAAGGTAAAAGCAAGAAGGGCGATGCTGCCGGCCAATATTGACGAACCAATATCAATGAAATTTGATATAAACGCGCTGCCGTTTTTGGTAGCCTCGTTTACTTCGGAACTGCCCGAAAAGGAAACGAAAAAATATATTGACGACCGCATAAAACCTGTTCTGTCGAGGATAAGCGGCGTAGGGCAGGTCGAGACAGCGGGAGGAAAGGACAGGGAGATACAGGTAATATTAGACCCGGTCGCCCTCAGCGAGTACAAGGTTACTTACCTTCAAATCTGCGCCGTTATCGCGGCAAATAACATAACAAACCCTTCAGGATACATAACTCAGGAGAGAGATCAGATATCGCTGCGCCTTGTGGGCGAGTTTAACGAAGTGGAACAGCTTGAGAATATAATAATCCCAACGTCAACAGGTTCCCCGATACCTCTTTCGCTTCTCGGGCATGTTGTTGACGGAGAGGCGGACGTGCGCTCAATAGCCCGCGCGAATAATTCAAACGTGGTGCAGTTGAGGATAAGCCCAATGCCGAACGCCGACGTCGTAAAGGCCGGAAAAGAGATCAAAGAGGAGCTTGACAGGATAGTTGCGGAATTGCCGTGGTTAAAAGTCGCCTACACTTACGACGATACCGAATACATCGAAACTTCCGTAAAAAATGTCATAAGGGACACGGCGATAGGGGTATTGCTGACCGCGATAGTGATTTTCCTGTTTCTCAGGAGAATTTCGGCTACTTTCATCGTGGCGGTATCAATGCCGGTCGCTTTTATGGCGACATTTGTCCCCATGCAGATCCACGGGTTCACGCTGAACCTCATGAGCACGCTTGGACTGGCGCTTTCAATGGGAACGCTCGTCATGAACTCGATACTGATAATCCAAAATATTTACAGATACAGGGACATGGGATACGAACCGTTTGAAGCCGCCGAGGAAGGCACCGTTGAAATATCGGTTTCAGTGCTGGCGGGAGTTCTTACAAACCTTGGGGTTTTTCTTCCCGTTGCCCTTATGTCGAGCATATCGGGACAATTTTTGGCCCCCTATGCCGTGACCATACTTTACGCGACAATATTCTCCCTTTGGGTGACCATGTCCGTAACGCCATGCATGGCCGCAAGGATGAAATCAAGCGGGGACATCTCGTTTATCGCAAAAATACTTACCTGGTGGTGGAACTGGCTGTACGAAGGCTTCCATGACATGTTCATGTTCATTCTCAAGGGGGCGATGAGGCGCCCGTTGATAACAATAATCTGCGCAGTCGGTTTGACTTATGGGGCAATGATCCTGGGCGGCCTTTTGGGGTCGGAGTTTATGCCGATCTCGGACGACGGCACGGTAACGGTAAATCTAACGCTTTCAAACAGCGCGTCAATTTCCGAAACCGAGCGCAGGACGCGCCTGGTCGAGGAGTTCATAGAGTCGATGCCGGAAAGGGAATATATGAGGGACGTTGTGGCGACTATCGGGGCTTCGATGAGGAGCAGCACCCTGAATAAATCCGAAATCGCCGTCTACCTTGAAGAGGACGCGGGACGTCCGTCAACGCAGCATGTAGCGGATAAAATACGGGCATTCCTTGAGACGCTCGAAGGCGTGGAGTTTGCCGTCTTCGAAACGCGCAGGGATTTTGGCGGCAACCCCATAGAAATAAGGATAAAAGGGGACGATATGCCGCTCATGTACGCGCTGGCGGAGGAAATACGCGCGAAAGGAAACCTCATACCCGGCGTTCGCGACCTGACAATAGAAACGGAAATGGGAAAACCCGAACTTCAGATAGAGCCCATAAGGTGGAGGCTTTCTCAGGTAGGGCTTAACATTTTGGATTTATCCTCGATAGTGAGAGGATACCTGATAGGAAATGTCGCGGGAAAATTCCGCCAGGACGGCTTTGAATATGATATAAAAGCGATGCTTGACAGGCAGAAAGCGGGAGATATTTACTCCGTGCCGGAACTTCCTATAATGACCAGATACGGGCTTGTCCCCCTGAAGGATATAGCGGAAGCGCGCTGGCAGGATGCGCCGACTGAGATACGGCGGATAGAGCGCGAGAGAACGGTTGTCGTAACGGGAAACGTGAGGCATATAACGACGGGGGAGGGCAACGAAAAACTGCAGGAACTTGTATCAACGTTATCCATCCCTGCCGGCTGCTCGGTAGAATTTGGAGGAGCAAGCAAAAGGATGAACGCCGAATTTGCGGAATTATTCAAGGCCATGGCGATCGCGGTATTGATAACGTTCATAATAGTGGCGGCAATCATGGAGTCGTGGTCATTTTCATTCATAATACTGCTGACGGTTCCAATGGCGCTTATAGGAGTGATACCCGCGATGCTTGTCTCCGGGACATCGGTTTCGCTTTTCGCGCTTATAGGAATGATAATGCTGATAGGCATGGTGGTCAATAACGCTATCGTAGTATTGGATTACGCCGAGGTTCTCCGCAGGGGCGGCAAGCCGGCGGATGAAGCGATAGAGGAAGCAAGCGATGTGCGCTTTAAATCGCTTGTTATGGCGGTGACCACTTCCGTCGTCTCGCTTATTCCGCTTGCCATAGCGACCGGCAAAGGCTCGGAAATGCGCGCGCCGATAGCCGTTGTTGCGATCGGCGGGCTTATCGCCGGAGGGTTGCTCGCGCTTTTGGTCATTCCGGCGGCCTATAAATTATACTGGGCGGCAGTTCGTAAAATATCAAAATTCCGCGTGAAAAGCTAAAAATAACTGGTATAATTATAACTTGTGTAATAAAATTCATAAAATCTCATAAAGACAGGGGCGGAATGAATATGGAAAACGTTTGTGACAGATGTAAAAAAGAAGGTTTGGGTTATGTAGATTCAGTATTTGCGGGAAATAAAGTATTCTGTAAAAAATGTTACGCGATACTTAAAAACAGCGGAGAGTTGGAAAAAATAAGGGAAGAGGCGGAAAAAGAGGCGGAGAATTCAAGGAGAAGCTAACGTGGACGGCCTTGCTTGCTTGTGCCCTTCAGGGTATCCGCATTAAATTAAAGCGGGCGGTCCCACCCGCGCTCCCAAGCCAACAAATGAACAAAAAATCTCATTTACCGTATATTTCGGAGATGAGATTTTTTTTCAATCGGGGGTGATTAGTCGAGCCTGAAAAAGACTTAGAGCCGTTGGCTCTTTTCTGTACAAACTTTTCGATACTAAATTTAGTTTTTACAGTATTTTATGTGTCTGAACTCTGTGTATGATTTTGAGAGGCGCTATAAATGCCTCTTGACACAAGCAAGACGCCCGCATTCCAATGCCCGCGTTTGCTGCCATCAACAAAGTTTTTTTATCCTGGCGAGCGCCATTCCGAGCAGGGCGCGGGGCCTCCACGATTCGGGGACGGGTTCAAACCATCCGAAATATTCGCAGGCGAGCAAATGAAAAATAACCGCCACTGCGCCCATAATAATGGATAAAAACGTATAATCGGAAATGAAAAACAATACCGGCGCCCATACGGAGGAAAACAATACCTGCTTTATCACCGAAGGCATTTGCCTTATAAAAGTTCCGGGCGGAGCCATTCGGTAAATGTAATAGATTCCAACAGTCCCCTGATTCAGACTTGTAGCCGCGCAAAGCCCCGCCACCCCCCAGATCGGAACAAAAAGCCAGTTAAGGAAAGCGTTAAAACAGACGCTGATCCAGCTTACCGTCAATATCAATTTCAACCTTGAAGTGGCAAGCCCGAAATTGCCCATGATAACCGACCAAACCGAAAGCGGCGTAACAATCGCTAAAATCGCGAAACATGGCGCGGTAAGGGAAACAGCCCGCTCATCAAAAGCCCCATACCCAAAAACCAACTTTACCACCGGAAACGACAGAGCAGCGGAAACGCAGGCCATAGGCAGCATATAAGCCCATCCAATGGCAAGGGATTTATTAAGAGATTCCTTTAACAGCGCGGCATCCCCGGATATTCTGCTCGAATGCGTCAGATGCATTTGCGAAGCTAATCCGGCAAATATCATCAATAACGATACCATCTGATGAGCGTAACTTATGGCGGTTATATTTCCCGCCTCAAGCCCGGCGGCAAACCAGCGGTCAACTATAGTATAAAATGTCGTCGCGCCAAGCATCCCTATACACATGACGGCATCCCCCGCCGTCTTTCTTAAAACATCTCCCGGAACCGGAATTTTCGGAAATAAAGGGATATCACGCAGCAGATATAGCGTGACCGCGGAAAAAATAACAGTAACTATCGAGAGCGACAGAGCAACCGCATATACCCCAATAAACGGGGCCAATATCAAAAGGATCAGTAAACCGGCGGGGGATGCAAACGCGTTTATGACATTCAACAGCGAATACATTTTCCTGTAATTTGCCCAAATATTTAAAAGCGCGGATAAAAGCTGGATATATCCCATAGGCAGAAGCAGAAGGAGCATATTTTTCGCTATTGCGGCACGGTCGCTATCCAAAGAGGAGGCAAACAGCCATATATATTCCGAAGGAAAAACCGCTACAACAACAGCAGCTATTCCTCCCCATAACAGAACAGAACGGACAACAAGCGCGAAAAACGACCGCGCGGCGGCGTCATCCTTTACAGAAAGCCTCATAAGGCGGGGTGTGACAGCCGTTTGAACTATGGACACGGCAAGCCCCATGATGAGGGATACAGCGCCAACGGCAATATAATAAGCATCCATCCCGGCGGATGCTCCAAAAAGATAAGCTATAAAAACCAGCCTTAAATATCCGACCGGCTTTGTGATTACGACAGCGACAGCCGAAGCTATGACGCTCGCGCGCGGGGATAAAACTTTTATTTTTCCGATGAAAGCGCGCAGTTTGTGCAAAAGCAAACGCAAGTAAATCACCCCGCGCGTATATTAGCACATAAATTTTTTTATGATATAATAATTTACGTAACAACCTCCGAGCTTGCTCATCCTAAAGGATACCCCCCAGTTATCCCACGGACGCAAGCCGATAGGGCCAGGAAGGAAACTGCTTGGCCTCCCGTGTTTGGCAAGGAGGAACGTGCAACGCGCAATCAAAAAATCTTAGAGCCATTGAGCGCAGTTTTTTTGGTTTTTGCCGTCTGACTCTTTCGATCCTCCTTGCTTACTTACGTAAAGCAAGGAGGATTTTTATTTTTTATTTTTATAAATTTAGGAGGGAAAGATGAAGATAACCAAGAAACTGATTTTTGTTTTTACCGCGCTGATTACTTGTATCATACCGGTTTCCGCTTTTTCCGGCGAAGTCGTGAACCTTTCGAGCACCATCGGGCCGGTTGACGCGGGGATAATTCCTCTCTTGGCAAAAACTTACGAGGAAAAAACCGGAACCAAAATAACTTATGAGGGCGCGGGAACCGGCGCGACGCTCGAAAAAGCGAAAAGCGGCGGCTTCGACATGGTCATAGTGCACGCCAGAGCCCTTGAGGAGAAGTTCATTGAGGACGGCTTCGGAAAAGACAGGCGGGACATAATGTACAACGATTTCGTGATACTGGGGCCGGAATCTGATCCCGCGAATATAAAAAGCGCGGCTACCGCCGCCGAAGCGTTCAGAAAAATCGCTGAGGCTAAGGTCACCATAGTCACGCGCGGCGACCTGTCAGGAACGCACGTTAAAGAACTTGAAGTATGGGAAGCCGCGGGCATTGATCCGGACCCCAAAACAGACCTCTGGTACCTTGAATATTCCCTCGGCAAAACGGGGAACGGGCAAACGACCCTTTTTGCTAACAGGCGCAATGCCTATACCCTTATGGACAGAGCAACATACCTGATCCAGAGAAATAACATCAAACTGGTCGTCCTCTTTGAGAAAGACCCGTTATTGCTGAATTATATCGCTTCCATACAGGTAAATCCGGAAAAATTTCCGAACGTAAACGCTGACGGAGCAAAGAAATTCATCGACTGGCTGTGCTCAGATGAAGCTCAGATCATAATTAAGGATTTTCAGGTGGAAAGATACGGCGAACCGTTATTTTTCCCGAACTCCGATGAATGGAATAAAAAATAATAAAATAAAGAAAGGGTGGCAAAATTTATGTTAAGGAAAGTTTTTTCAACGGCAATAATCGTAATGGTTTTGGTTTTTACCGCGGCTATGGTTTCAGCGGCTCCGCTTCCCGTCCTGCGGATGGCTACGACAACGAGCACCGACAATACGGGGCTTCTTGATTATTTGGCGTTATTTGTGACAGAACGGCTTGGAATAGACCTGCAATGGGTTTCCGTCGGCTCAGGGGCGGCGATCAGGCATGGCGAAAACGGAGACGTTGACATCATATTCACCCATGACCCTGCGGCTGAGGATAATTTTGAAAAAAGCGGCGCGGGAATTTACCGCAAGTTCGTAATGTACAATGATTACGTACTAATAGGCCCGGCGAGCGACCCGGCAGGGGTAAAAGGGCTTTCGACTGCGGAAGCTTTCAAAAAGATAGTAGATTCCGGCGCGATATTCGCAAGCCGCGCGGACAGATCGGGGACGCACAGCGCCGAGCTCGCGCAATGGACACACGCAGGCGTGGAAGTTCCCGATAAGGAAGAATGGTACCTCGCCACCGGGCAGGGAATGCTCCAGACCATAATGATCGCGGCGGAAAGGGGAGGATACTCCCTTACCGACAGAGGGACGTATATAACCTACGAAACAAGAGGCGCCCCGGTGCTTGTAATACTTGTCGAAGGCGACGATTCGCTCAGGAACCAATACAGCGTCATGACCGTAAATCCCGAAAGACACCCGGGAACCAATCAGGAGCTTGCCAAAAAATTCACGGATTGGTTGATATCCACGGACGCGCAGAACCTCATAGCAACATTTAAGCTTGAGGGCAAACAGCTTTTCTTCCCGAACGCAGCGGAGAAAAATTAGGGAAAAACAGTGGTTAGTAGGGGCGGTATTTCTTTTTACCGTGATGCCGCCCGATTTTAGCTATAGGAGAAAAAATCTGTGGATTTTATTTATAACGGCGTACTGCAAGCTATAGATTTAATATTTTCAGGAGATGAAGCCATATGGAGCGCGGTGAAACTCACACTTGAGCTTACCGCGCTCTCAATGTGCGCTTCGCTTATCATCGGGCTTCCGCTGGGATTCATCCTCGGCTATTTTGACTTCCCAACGAAACGTATACTGCGAACCGTCGTAGACACCTGCCTTTCTCTTCCAACAGTGGTGGTGGGGCTTGTAGTCTACGCGTTCATATCGAACGCCGGGCCGCTGGGACATTACAGAATGCTTTTCACCCTTCGCGGGATAGCTATAGGGCAGACGATCCTCGCCCTCCCAATAATCATAGCTCTAACGGCAAACGCCATCGAATCGCTTGATAAAAGGCTGCGCCTCACTTTATTGACTCTCGGCGCGGGAAAGTTTTCCGCCGCTGTGACGACGCTGTGGGAAGCAAGGTATCAGGTCATGGCGGCGGCCGTAACCGCCTGCGGAAGGATAACCGCCGAAGTAGGCGTATCAATGATGCTCGGCGGAAATATAAAATGGCGCACCCGCACGATAACGACCGCGATAAGCCTTGAAACCAACAAAGGCGAATTTGCGGCGGGAATAGCTCTCGGCGTGATACTTCTTTTAATGGCACTTGCCCTTAACACCGTTTTGGCTTTTACGAAAAGGCGTGACTGACGATGATATACGAACTTGAAAATTTGCGGTGTTCATATAAAGACAGGCTGGCTCTTGACGTTCCAGACCTCGCGATAGAGCGCGGAAGCTCCGTTGGGCTCGTTGGCCGCAACGGAAGCGGCAAAAGCACATTGCTCAGGGTGCTTGGATTTTTGCAGCCTTATGAGGGAACTTTAAAATTCCGCGGCAATACAAATCCAAACAACAATGAAAAACGCAAAGCAACGCTGCTTTTGCAGGAACCTTTCCTGCTGCGCAGAAGCGTGTTTGAAAACGTCGCTTACGGGCTTCGTTTAAGGCGCGTTCCGAACAGCGAAATAAAAATAAGGGTCGATGAAACTCTCGCAAGCGTGGGGCTTGAACCTGAAAACTTCGCGGGGCGCCAATGGTACGCGCTGTCAGGAGGAGAAGCCCAGAGAGTAGCCCTCGCCTCAAGGCTGGTCCTGAAACCCGAAGTCCTGCTGCTCGACGAGCCAACGGCAAACGTTGACGAAGCCAGCTCCATTCTTATAAACAACGTATTGATGAAAATCAAGGAAAAAGGGACTACCATAATAATCGCCTCTCACGATGCCGCATGGCTCAACGAACTGGTGAGCTCCGGAAAAGGCAAGATATTGACCCTGCGCGGAGGGAAAATAGTTTAAGCGCCTCTCAAAATCATGCACAAAGTTCAGACACATAAAACACTGTAAAAACTAAATTTAGTATCGAAAAGTTTGTACAGAAAAGAGCCAACGGCTCTAAGCGGTCAGCGTTGATAAAGGCACGACATTAACGCCGTCCGGCAAGCGCCTTATCGGCAAACCTTTTATAGTATTCCAAAATGCCGCGCCATCTCTCTATTCTATAGAAGCTGTTTCAATTTATCCGCTAAAGAATAATGAAATTATCCGCTGAATTATAAAGCATCCAACCGGTAAAATATGACTGATTATTCATGCTAAAATTATCTTTGATTGCGAATTGGTATAAAAAAAGAAAGAAGGAATAAATATGTCAACTTTATTTAAGGATGTATTGGTTTTAGACGGAGGGATGGAGCGCGCGCTTTCCGGGCATATTCTTGTCTCCAACGGGCGTATAGAGTCGGTGCTGGAAAAAGGCTCTCCTTTGCCGCAAGCGGACGAAACAATTGAGGGGAATGGGAGGAAAGCCGTTCTGCCAGGATTCGTGAACGGACATACTCACGCGGCGATGTCGCTGCTTCGCGGGCTGGGGGAAGAACTTCCGCTCATGGAGTGGCTTAAGGAGAAAATATGGCCCATTGAGGCAAAGCTTACCCCGCAGATCATCCGCGTGGGAACGGAGCTTGCCCTTCTTGAAATGGCGCGGACGGGCACGACTTGCTTTGCCGATATGTACTTTGAGATGGATCAGGTCGCGGAAGCCGCCGTCGCCATGGGGATTCGGGCGGGGCTCTGCCGCGGGCTTATAGGGAACGACGACAAGCGGCTTGAGGAAGGGCTTGCCCTTGCCGAAAAATGGCATGGCAGGGAAGGACTGATAACCGTTCAGCTTGGGCCTCACGCTCCGTATACCGTGCCTTTCGATTACCTTCAAAAAATAGTCGCCATAGCAAATGGTAAAAATATGGGGCTTCATATCCATCTTTTAGAGACAGAGTGGGAACTTGGCTATTTCAAAGATGAGCTAAAAATGTCGCCCGAAGATTGGCTTAAAGATTCCGGGATACTTGAATTGTCTCGCGTTATCCTTGCGCATGGAGTTTGGATGAACCCTGAATGGGCTCTTGGAACAAACAAAATCGATTTTTCAAACGTGACCATTGCGCACAACCCAGGCAGCAACCTGAAACTTGCCAGCGGTATTTTCGCCGTTGATAAATGGCTTGACGCCGGAGTCGCCGTATCGCTTGGCACTGACGGGGCTTCCTCCAATAACCGCCTTGATATGTGGCAGGAGATGCGTTGCGCTGCCTTGACGCAGAAGGGAGTTTATCGCGACCCTCTTTTGGGGAAGGCTTCCGATATTCTGAGGATGGCCACTTATGAAGGCGCCCTTTCGCTTGGCTTCACGGATAAAGGGATGCTGCGCGAAGGTTGGGCGGCGGACTTTGTTCTCGTTGGCCTCGACGCTCCCCACTATGTGGGAGCCGACGAGGAAAATTTGTCCTGTTTCATAGTTTACGCGGGATCTTCAGAGGATGTTGAGGGAACAATGACCGCGGGTAAATGGATTTATAAAAACGGCATCTACCCGACATCCGATAAAGCCGGGATAATCGAATCGGCAAGAGCAGCCCGAAAAAAATTACTGGAATAATTTTCAATAAATTAGGAGGCGATTATAATGAATAATGCCCAACTTCATAAAGAACCTTATCAGAATACCACGGTAACGACCCGAGTTCCACTCCATCTCAAGCAACGATGGCAGCAGGCCGCTGCCTTACGAGGCCTTACTCTTACCGATTTTTTGATTGCGGCGGCCAATAATGCAACCGGCAATGTATTTGAGGAAAAAGACAGAATAGAACTTTCCGAACGAGACTCGTTACTGCTCGCGGAAATGCTTTCAAGACCACCCAAGGTAAACGAAACCATGCGGAGGGCAATTCAGAAACGCCTTAAGAACATGTCGGAAGCCTAAATGAACTTTGTTATCGTTTCTCTTGAGAAATCACATATCAAGGACGGGTTTGATTGCGGTATAGCTGAATTGAACCAGTATCTTTTTCGGCAGGCCGGACAAGACGTTCGCAAACATTACACTGTTCTATTTGTGGCTGTGGAAGTCCCCACAAATAGAATCATAGGTTATTATACTTTGTCCAATACAAGCGTAAACCTAAACGTTGTCCCATTTGCTTTGCGTAAAAAACTGCCTAAATATGCGGAAGTCCCCGCTATTCGTTTAGGGCGTTTGGCAGTGGACATCACGACGCAAGGACAGGGAGTTGGCGCTGAATTATTGGCCGACGCCGCCATCAGGAGCGTGCTTAACGTTTCCGCTTGGGCATTCATGACGGTCAACGCCAAGGATAGCAAAGCTTTCGCTTTTTATAAAAAATTCGGTTTTGAATCGCTGCTGGACGACGAACGGCATTTATATATTTCACGTCAGGACTTGGAAGCGAGTTTTCTTCAATCGAATATTTAAAATCTCTGGACACAAGCTACCCCCGACATCCGATAAAGCCGGGATAATCAAATCGGCAAGAGCAGCCCGCAAAAAATTACTGGAATAATTTTATAGCGACTCTCAAAATCATGCACAAAGTTCAGGCACATAAAACACTGTAAAAACTAAATTTAGTATCGAAAAGTTTGTGCAGAAAAGAGCCAACGGCTCTAAAATT
>Ga0099364_10001187_pt1 | contig 43441 bp, 31 predicted proteins | sample TergutTh196P3_FD_73070 | JGI IMG/M metagenome (GOLD analysis project Ga0099364, IMG submission 73070) | Microcerotermes parvus P3 segment gut microbial communities from Pointe-Noire, Republic of the Congo - Th196 P3 | ecosystem: Host-associated > Arthropoda: Insects > Digestive system > Gut ...
TTCTCCGCCGGATTGCGCTTTGAGGGCTATTTGAACCCCATGATCGGTTTCGACCCTCGCTACGAAGGGATGGGCGTTCCATACTGGTTTGCAAGTTATAAAACCGGACGGTTGAGCATGACGGCAGGACATTTCTACGAACAGTTCGGTAGCGGACTGATACTCCGCTCCTACGAATCGTGGAACCTCGGCTACGACAACAACCTCTACGGATTCAACGCCGCCTTCAACGCATACGACGGCATCAACATCAAAGGCTTGGTGGGCGTGCAGCGTTATTTTTGGCAACCATACGAGAAAGACCGCGGCATCGTGCGTGGCTTGGACGGCGACTTTGCCATCAACGACATCATTGCAGGTAGCGATGAGGCGGCTTTTCACAAAGTACGCGCCTCCGTCGGAGGCAGTTTCGTGAGCCGTTACATGAACGTCCCCGACCAATTTATCGGAAACGTGGAAACCGAAAACGGCGACTCCATCGCCAAACAATACGCCAAGATGCCCTCCAACGTAGGCTCGTGGGCTACGAGGATGAACCTCTGCGGCTTTGGCGTTACATGGTACACCGAATACGCTCAAAAAGAAAACGACCCCTCCGCCCTAAACGAATACATATACAATAAAGGACAGGCGTTTTACTCGACCCTCTCCTACTCTACCAAAGGATTGGGCGTGCTGGTCGGATACAAATGGATTGACAACATGTATTTCAAATCCAATCCCAACGAACTGGGAACGCCGCCCATGTTGGACATCAACTACCTGCCGGCTATCACCAAAGAACACGTTTACAGTTTGGCAACCATGTATCCCTACGCCACACAACCCAACGGCGAAGCCGGTTTTCAAGGACAGGTCGTTTATACCATCCCCAAGAAAACCAAAATCGGAGGGCAATACGGTACCACGTTGACGTTCAACTACGCCATGGCAAAAGAGATTGAAAAAGACTTTTTATCCATGTCGGACATCCTTTTTTATCAGGAAATCAACGGCGAAATAGAACGAAAACTCAACAGAAGTTTGAAAGTAAAAGTTGCCTACTACAACCAAAAATACAACAAACACGTAGTAGAGAAAGGCATTCTGGATGAAGACTATATGGTACTGTCCAACATCGCCGTAGGCGACGTAACATGGAACATCACCTCCGATAAATCGTTGCGTTTTGAAGTGCAGGGACTGTTCACGAGCAAAAAAGAAAAATACAGCGAAGACATGGGCGATTGGGTCGGCGGATTGATAGAGTTCAACGTAGCGCCCAAGTGGTTTGTCTCCGTTGGCGACGAATGGAACTACAACAACCCGTCCGGCAACAACCTGCACTACTACAACTTCGCCGCCGGCTATACCGAAGGCGCAAGCCGTATCAGCCTGCGCTACGGACGCCAACGCGAAGGTCTGTTGTGCGTGGGAGGCGTCTGCCGTCAGGTTCCGCAATCAACCGGATTAACTTTGTCCATAACAACTTCTTTTTAAACCTTTTAAATATTATTGAAAATGAAACAGTCTATTATCTTTGTGTGTACTTTGTGCTCTTTGTGGTTAATCTGTTTGTCGGGATGCCAAACCGTGGACGACCCCTACTATACGATAGACCCGCAACCCCTTGACACCTTATCCGCCGAATCCTTTAAAAAGGTTTTGTTGGAGGATTATACCGGCATACTGTGCGTTAACTGTCCGGAAGCGGCAAAATTAGCCGAAGAAATCGCCGCCTCTTCCCGCCATCGCGTTATCGTCATGGCTGTCCATGCGGGATATTACGCAATACCGGGAAAACCGCCCTATACTTTGGACCTGCGATGCCCCGAAGGCGAGACCTATCTCAAAGACTTTAACATCAACAGTAATCCGGCAGGAGTTATCAACCGTATGCAAAAAAGCGCCGGTATGTTCAAGTATTCCACCTCCGAATGGGCGGAAACCGTAAAATCCGAACTGCAACAATCGCTGACATTCCAACTGAAAGCCGAAGCCGCGCTGACAGACGACGAAACCGCCATCAACGCCACAGTGTTCTATACCGCCACAACAGCAGCGACAACCGACTACAACCTGATCGTCTTTTTAGTCGAAGACGGCATCATCGGAGCACAGGACGGGCAATCGAATCCGGAATATGTCTTCCACAACGTCCTAAGAGAAACACTGCACGACGACCCTTACGGCATGCCCATCAAACCTGTGGCAGGAGTTTTGGATTCCGTCACATTCGAAAACTACAAAATCAAATCCATTGACAAAAAAGCCGAAAACTCAACCTATAAACTGATTGTCGCCATCACACAACGCGAAAGCAGATATATCGAACAGGTTGAGGAGATTGGGTTGAAGTAAAATAATTTTCAATTTTCAACGCTCAATTCTCAATTATTTTCGTACCTTTGCAAAAATTTCTTAAACCTAAAAATATATGAAGAAAGTAGTAATTACAGCGTTATTCGTTTGTGCGGCGGTTGTTTGTTCCGCCTTGCCGAATTTTGGCGTGAAGGCAGGCGCCAACTTTTCAAAGTTTTCAGTCAGTAAAGGTGCCATAGAGTATTCTTTTCAGCCGGGGTTCGACTTGGGATTTTTCGCTCGCGTGAAGTTTAACAAATGGTATGTGCAGCCGGAGTTGGTCTATTCGTATCAATCGAACAAATCAAACATCCAAAATCATTACCATAGCCACAACCTCAATGTCCCCGTTTTAGTGGGATACAAAGTGCTTGATGTTAAAATGACCAATGTGCGGGTGTTTTTAGGACCGGAGTTCAATTATGTGTTGTCGGACAATAATGATCTGAATTTTCGCAATCCTGCCAATGTTATGGGCAGCGCCGGAGTAGGCTTTGATATAGCCATGCTTACCATAGATTTGAAATATGGTTACACTTTCAACAAAGCGATAAAAGATGATGTTGTATTGTATGAGGATGTTAACGACAAAGCAGTGAAATCCGACGCTCACAACAACGTATTTTCAATCCATCTCGGATGGAAGTTTTTATAAGTTTTTTTTGTTTTCATAATAATTTGATGGACCGGCTCGTCCTTTTCCCCGTTGGACGGTCGGTTTTTTTTTATAAGCGATGGGATTTAAAGTTACTATTCTGGGAAGTTCGGCAGCCGTTCCGACGATACACCGAAGTTTGAGCAGTCAGGTGTTAGAGCACGAGCAGACGCTCTATCTGATAGACTGCGGCGAAGGCGCGCAACTGCAAATGCTGAAATATGCGGTAAGGCTGCACAAGATTGACCATATCTTCATCTCGCACCTGCACGGCGACCATTACTTGGGCTTGCAGGGCTTTCTCAATACGCTCAGCATGGAAAATCGGAAAAAAGAACTCACGCTCTATGCGCCAAAACCGCTACACGAGTTTTTGGAAGCCGGATTAGCGCTCTCCGGCGGCGCCGGATTAGATTTCCCGCTCCATTTCGTAGCATTGGAAGATGGAAAAGCAACGACTATCTTCGAAAACAGTCGTTTGACGGTCGAAACCGTTCCGCTGTTCCACCGCGTCCCGACATGGGGATTCATCTTCCGTGAAAAAGAAAAAGAACGGAACATCAAACACGATTTTATCGAGACATACCAACCCGATTTTCTCACCATCAAAGCCATCAAGCAAGGAGCGGACTTTGTTGATAAACAGGGAAATACAATCCCAAACACTGCTATTACTACCGCTCCGAAACCGCCGGCGTCCTACGCCTATTTCTCCGATACTTGCTTTGATGAAACATTAGCAACGCCCATCTCCGGCATTGACGTTCTCTACCACGAGGCTACTTTTAGCGACGCCGAAGCCCACTTAGCCGGTGAGCGCTATCATGCCACCTCCCGACAAGCCGCCACGCTGGCTCAAAAAGCCAACGTAAAACGACTGCTGCTCGGTCATATCTCATCCCGTTTCCTCAACGACGCCTCCGCCTTGGAGCAACAGGCACAGGAAGTCTTTCCAAACACTACGGTCGTGAGCGATGGGGATGAGTATTGGGTATGAGTATTATAGGGCAAAGGCGTTCAAAGAAAGTAAATCCGTACAGAGCATTAATTAAATTTCTACTTCCTGAAGCTCCCTGCCAAGACTGTGCAGGGCTTGTCTTATTTTTTTTCGTTGCTCAAAACGTGGCTTGCGTAAACCGGACGCATAATGGGTTAATTGCCTGCGATTAATTCCCGTGAGCCTTTCTAATGCCGCATTTGTGATAATGCCCCTATAATGCGAAAGAAGGCTTTCTACATCGAATTGATAAACCAATTCAAAGGGTTTTAAAAATATTTTAGGAACATCCTCGCCGTCTTCGTCCATTCCTTCCAAATGAAATTCCACTGCGCTTTGCATCTCTTTTTTAAGTTCTTCAAAGGTTTTTCCCGTAGCCACAACAATCCCATCCCCTATAATAAGATGGGCGCAATAATTACGCTCTGTTAATCCTACTGTTACTGTTACTTTTTCCATGCTTATAACAATTTTATTTTATGTTGAGCTATATAAGCCCCGCCTGTGTTAAAATACTCTTTGCCGTTTTTGGGTCTAATTCGTCATTTGGATTGCCGGGAACGGTAACGCTACCCTTTTTTACAGAATGTCTAAACTTCCTGTGACTTGTGGCTTTGTGTTTGTGAAGAAACCACCCATCATCTTCAAGAAGTTTAATAATCTCTTTTACTCTCCAAATTTTCATAAAAACCATTTATTTGTTTGGCGCTGCAAAGATAATATACTTTTGTATATCAAACAAATTTTTCTGCTTTTTTTTGAGAAAGATAAACAAGCGATTTCAGGAACGGTATAATTTGATGAAAACTTGCACAAAAGAACGGTATAAAGCGGTGAAATGTATTATCCTTTCTCAACCCTTTTCACAACAAACCGGCTTAGTTCATACAGCAGTTGAAGGGGAATTGCGACCAACAGCATGGTAAAAGCATCGGTGCTGGGTGTGATAAATGCGGCGGCAATCAAGATGATGACGATGGAAACTTTTCTGTATTTGGACAAAAAACTGCTTTTCAGCAATCCTATTTTGGCGAAGAAATAGGCTAAAATGGGCATTTCAAAGACCAAACCCAGCATGAAAATAAGCGTTAGAAAGGTATTGATATACGAGTTGAGTGATATTTGATTTTCAACGCTTGTACTGACTTGGTAAGTTCCTAAAAAGTTGAGTGTCAATGGGAATATCACGTAATATGCCGTCAAAACTCCGGTGAAAAAGAGGATGATAAACGATATGACGCCTCTGATGGCAGGTTTGCGCTCTTTGGAATATAACGCCGGCGAAGCAAACAGCCAAAATTCGACCATCAAGTAGGGGAAACCGATAATCAATCCGATGAAAAATGAAATACTGAGATGTGTAAAAAGTTGTGCCGCCAAATTGATGTTGATGATGGTAATGTTCTGTATCTCAGGACAGAGCGACGGCATGGACAGCCACTCTCCCAGACGACAAAGCACTGAATAGGTTATAAAATCACTTTGGCAGGGCGCTAAGATGACATGGTCAAAAACAAAATCTTTGAAAAAGAACGCGGCGATGGCAATGCCAAATACAACAGCCGCACAGCGCACCAATACCCATCGAAGAACCTCGACATGCGACCAGAATGAACTTTCGTGTGAATCGGACATTACCTTTTCTAAGAATTTCCTGTTTCGGTGGCAGCGAGTGATAGATTATTCTGCGCGGCGTATTCTTGCGTTTTCGGTTTTTCGTCCGACAGTTCGTCTTCAAGCCCGCTGACCGCTCTTTTGTACTCTCGCATCCCTTTGCCCAAGCCTTTCATCAATTCGGGGATTTTCTTACCGCCGAAAAAGATTAATACTACCAAAAGGATAATAAAAATTTCCTGTCCGCCAATCATGCCGGCTAACTGAATTTGTGAATGCATATTAAATATATTAATTTCATAAAGAAAAGTGGGGCTGTCTCATAAGCCTTTTTAACCACAAAGAACACGAAGTCCACACAAAGGACACAAACATAATATGTTGTTTAACAATGTTTTGTGTTCTTTGTGAAAATCCTTTGTGCCCTTTGTGGTAAAGAATTTTGACTTTTGAGATACCGCCACTTAAATACTATTTAACAACCATAACCTGTCCTAGCGGCTGAAGCAATATGGATATTTCATACCCGGAAATATCAGATTTTTGGAATAGCAGTAAAAGAAGTCAAATTGGAGGGCATGCGATATGTCGAAGAGCAATTTTGTGTCTATGGAATATTTTTTCAACATCTTGGCGAGCGCACTTTTTTCGCGATGGACTTTTTGTCCGAGCCAGGCGATAGATCGCTGGTCCTCATCCAATTTGTTGCGGATTAATGCGCCGATGTTTATTTTTTCGCTCATATAGGTTACGGTGTTTCTGACAATAAAAATAGCGTAGAATTAACCTGCCTGATAATCAGGTTTCCACGCCTATAGAGTCCAACAAGTCATTCCACACCGAGTACACGGCGTTTCACTAACTTACCCTTGACTCTAACTCATAAAATGAGTTGTTTTTTTAATGTGGAAAAGTGATTATCAAGAATAGCAGCAAACGCTAGTTGCTTTAATTTGGTGCTTATTAGCACGTTATTTTTATGTCATAATGCAATATTTTTATGTTTAAATCAACTACAATAAATTATCATGCTGCAAAGGTAATCAAAAATAATGAACCATCGCCTATGCAATAAAAAATTAAAAATCCCTGCCGACATATTTCGGAAGAGCAAACGTAAACATTTACAAAACCGGTGCTATCGGCAGGGATTAACATTCGTCGCGATTTGGGTTACGACGAATGCAGACTGCTTGCAGAAAAAGTTTCCTATTCGGCTTCTTTATTTCCGCAGCCTTCTTTTTGTTTGGGGCATCCTTCGCCATCTTTCTTAGGGCAACCTTCTTTATCTTTGCTGCATCCTTCTTTGGCTTTGCAGCAACCTTCTTTGGCTTTGTCGCATCCTTTGGTTTTCATTTTCATGCAACAGTTGCCGAAGTCGTCGAAAAAGGCTTTTTGTTCGTCAAGGGTCATGGTTTCCCAAGTTGCAAGTTTTTCTTCCATAGCGGCTTTACGTTCTTGCATTTTGGCTTCCATCTCTTTCATCTCTTCCATTTTCTTGTCGAAGCACTCTTTTCTTTTGCCGATAAGTTCTTGTTTTACTTCGTCGGTCAGGTTTGCCCAATCTTCCCATTTTGCTTTAAATTCGGCACATGCCTGTTTTTGCTCTTCCGTCATTCCTTTGCAACATTTTTCCTCTTTTTGACAACAGGCTTTGTCGGTTGCATCGGTCGGAGCAGGTTGATTATTACAGCAAGACGCTAAAATAAAACATAAAACGGTTAATGATAACAATAATTTCCTCATGGTTTTTTACTTTTTAATTATTAAACAAATTCATTATATTTTTGTGGGTGCAAAGATACGATTTTTTTTTGAATTAAAAAATCCGTATTTATACCCATTAAAATTGGGTATAAATAGTCTTTTTCGGTTTATACATTCGCTCTACCTTTGCGCTTTGAAAATTTTTATAGAAAATGGATAGTTTGATTAATCGTTTGAAACAGGATATTCGCTTTGAGGAGGGGATGAAAGCCTGTATGAACTGTGGCGTTTGCACCGCCATCTGTCCGTCTGCCGAGTTTTACAAATACGACCCGCGCGTGGTGTGCAATGCCGTGCAGGAGGGTGACGAGAACGCTATCGAGGAGTTGCTGAAAAGCGATGTGATTTGGTATTGCGGCGAGTGTATGTCGTGCAAGATGCGTTGTCCGAGGGGAAATACCGTTGGGTTGATAATCATGGCGTTACGGAAACTTTCGCAAGAGACGGGACTGTTTGTGGAGTCGGAAAAAGGACGGCAGCAGTTTGCTATTAAGCGTGCCATCGGGCATAACATCTTGGAGTTAGGATACTGCGTACATCCGAAGCGCGTCGCCGCCGAACTCCATCCCGAACAAGGTCCGATATGGAAATGGATTACCGAAAACGACGAAGTCATCTACAACAAGTTAGGCGGCGGCAACTACGGAAAAGAAGGGACGGGCGTCTTCCGGAAAATCAGCGACGACTCCATGAACGAGATACGCCGTATCTTCCAAGTTACCGGCGGAGCGGATTTCATGGGGAACATTGAGGCATGTTCACGGAAAAAAGCCAAAGAACTCGGCTTCGACTTCGACAAGGAAGGCGAAGACCAACGTTACTTCGACCATATATATTCGTTTAACAGTCAAACACATACCAAAGAATCGGAGGAGTTATGATTACAGGAAAAACCAGAATATGGCAAGACTATGAGAAGGAGATTGCCACCGACAACTTCTTTTATGTACGCAGTTGCATCCGTCAGAATTTTTTTCCGGGTTCGGAGAGCGCTTTTTTGAAGATTATGCGCGACATTCTTGGAAAAAACGTCTTTGAAGACCCACGCCACAGCACCTGCTCCGGCATCGGCTATCACGGCGACATCGTTCCCATTGAAACCACACAGACCATCGTAGCACGCCATTTTTCGATGATGAAAGAGTGCGGATACGAAAATTATTTAGCGTCGTGCGTAACCTCTTTCGGCATTTATACCGAGTTTCTCGACATGTGGGAACATTTTCCGGAACTGAAAGAGCAAACCGCTCAATACCTGAAAGAAGCCACCGGACGCGACTTCGTCCTGCCGAAAAACTTGGCTCATACCAGCGACGTCATCTATAAAGTGCGCCACGAGATTGCCGAAAAAGCGAAATTCAAGTTGGTAAATCAAAAAACGGGAAAGCCGTTGAAAGTGGTGGAACACATTGGTTGTCATTACGGTAAGATGTTTCCGAAGTCCAGCGTCGGCGGTTCGGAATTTCCGCAGGTGTTGGCAGAGATGGTGCGTGCATGGGGAGGCGAAGTGATTGATTATCCGGAACGTCGCCACTGCTGCGGCTTCGGCTTTCGGCAATATTTGATACAGGCAAATCGCGGTTTCAGCATCGCCAACAGTTATAAGAAGTTTGAGTCCATGGAACCGTATCAGCCCGACTTCATCGTCGCTAACTGTCCCGGATGCGCCATGTTTTTGGATAAATGGCAATATACCATCGCCGAAATGGAACACCGAACCTTCGGACAGGACGGCAATGGAATCCCCGTCCTGACCTACGAAGAGATGGCGGCATTGGTGCTCGGCTTCGACCCATGGGAGTTAGGACTGCAAATGCACCAGATAGCCTGCGAGCCGCTGTTGGATAAAATGGGCATTCCATACAATACTGAGAAAAAATACGTCGGGCTGAATGGGGAACAACTGCCGACACCGCAACAGCCGGAATGTTTTGATGGTTGCTGCTAAAACACTTTCAAATGCTCATCGCAAATCACCACCGTATCGCCGATCTGTTTGATGATGGCGATGCCTTGTTTGATGCATTCTTCTTCTAATTTTGTGTAGAATGCCATTAACGGGCGTAGCCGTTGCACAACCCCGATAATTTTTTAGAGGATTTCCTGTGCATGCGGTCGTAATACTCTTTGTCCGAATTGAAAGTAACATTGGGAAACAGACTGAAATCATATGGAAACAACTAATTAGGCTATTTATGGCACTGCCAAATTATGTTTTGACAGTCTATTTCATCTTTCCAAAGAAAATTACCAGCAACGCAACTCCGATGGTGATAGCGGCGTCGGCAATGTTGAAGATGGGTCGGAAGAAGATAAAGCGTCCGTCGTTGCCGAAGAGGAAGTCGGGCATCCAGGCGGGGGCGGCGTCGCGAGCGATGTCAATGATGGGGAAATAGAGCATGTCCACCACTTTCCCGTAGAGGAAAGGGGCGTAGCCGCCGCCGTCGGGGAAGGCTTGTGCGACGGTCGTGGCGCTGTTGCTGAAAATCAATCCGTAGAAGGCGCTGTCGAGGATGTTTCCCAACGCTCCGGCGATGATGAGTGCGAAGCACACGATGATCACGGTGGGTGTCTTTTTCCGTATCAGGCACGTCACATAGAATACGAGGAGGGCTACGGCGGCAATGCGGAAGATGCTGAGTATCAGTTTACCGGCGTTGCCGAAGAACTCCATGCCGAACGCCATGCCGTTGTTTTCCGTAAAATGGAGCAGAAACCAGTTGCCGAAGACGGGGATGTCGTCGCCGATTTTCATGGTGGTTTTTACCCAAATCTTAAAAATCTGGTCAACCAGCAAAATCGCCAAGATGATGGCGCTAGGAAGTAAATAAGGCTTTTTTTTAAACATAATTAATTTAGTACTTCATTGTATTTTAATTGCGTTGCAAAGGTAATAAAATTTAGCACGTAGATAACACCGATGCCAGGGCACCGCTGGTAGAGCGTATCGTAGTATCAGAACGCATAACCAAGCATAAGTGTATATGGGAACACCGGAAAATTAGGCATAACATGTCTTCCGTTATTTTCCATCATGTAACCGGAAGTTAGATCTATTGGTGAAACCATTTCATCATCAGGATTTATTCTGTTTAAATAACTTTCTGCTATTTGTTCGTTTACGTTTTTCATTGCAGCATAATTTTCCTCGCGATGCTGTGCCCGTCAATCGCCACGCGAATCATATAAGCGCCTTTCGGGAAGGAGGACAAGTCCAGACTGCCGTCGCGGAAGTGTTCTTGTTGAAAAATGATTTGTCCTTGCATGTTATAGACGAAGATTTGGTAGGGCATATCCTGGAAGGTGTTGATGTTGAATCTTCCCGGTGTGGGATTGGGCGCGATGACTAAGTCTTTGAAGTAGGTTTGTTCGGGTTGTTGGATGCCTGTGCCGTCTTCAAAAACGATTTCAAAATCTGTAACATAGCCGATTTTTGTGTAAGAATAGTTTTGAGCGCCACTGCTTTCCAAACGAAAACGCACTTGCAGGAAATCGCTCCCAATATATTGATTCAGTGAAAATTCGCAATTTTTCCAGCCCATCGCATTGCCGGAGATAGCGGCTAATTTGTGCCATGTCTTTCTGTCGTTGGTAACTTCAAAGAACAGACTTGTATTGTACCAGATGCCGTTCAGCGTGCCTTGCCATTTAAAGCGGGCGGTGATGTTTTCGGTATCTTCGGGAATGGGGAACCAATCCGATTCTGCGAGAGTGAGGTAGTTATCGGGAACGTATCCGTTGCCTTCGGTGTTGCAGAGCGCGCTTTTACCGTTCACATTTCTGAGAACCCAGTTACTTTGTTCAAACCCGTATTTGTTGACGCTGAAATCATTGGAGTAGGGCAGTTGCAACGGTTTCACAAACGTTACCTTATCTTTATATGAGGGAGCGCTCTCCTGCCGTGTCTCGCAACTGAGGGCTATGACATAGTATTCGTACTCTTTTCCGATTTCAACGTCATTGTCTATATAGGAAGTCTCTGTGGTCAGGTCTATCAGTGCATTGTTTCGATATATTTTGTATATATCCGACTCGCCGGAACTGTCCCAAGTAACGGTGATGTGGTCTGTTCCCGAACATGCGCTCAGGTTTTGAGGCGGCAACCACGCATTTGCCAACTCGGCAGCGGCGCATAGCGTGGCTTGTACGAAAGATTTTGCCAAATCCAAACGATTGACGCCATTGCCAAGCGTGTCGCACGGTTGATGATAGCAGGGGTGCTGGTCGTGATATTCGATATCGCCGATATACAACGAGGGATATTCGTACATGTTAAACGGCATGTGGTCGCCGCCGTAACTGTCGCCGTCGCTCAAACGGATGGTGGGGATGGAGGGGATATAGGTGTTTGCCGTTTGGTGAAAGTAGTCGAAGAGCGTTTTTGAAATATAGGAATATCCCGAAGCCATGATGGTATTGGGATTGGAGGGGGGAAACCAGCCGATCATGTCCATGTTGAGATGGGCGATGATGTTCATGTTTTCGGTAGCGCACTTTTGAGCAAAGGGGAAACTGCCCACCATCCAATACTCTTCTGCGTTGAATGGGACAAACATGATAGAGCGTTTTGTCGGAAAGTCTTTTAGCAGGCGTGCGCACTCCATCACGCCGGAAGTTCCGGAGGCGTTGTCGTCGGCGCCCGGACCGCAGGGCGTGTCAAAGGTCGAATGATCATAATGCGAAGTAATCATGATATATTCGTCGGGAAACTCGGAACCCTTTTTCACCACCACCACATTGCCGGCGGCTACCGGTTGCGAATTAAGCGTGAAATAGTGAATGGAGATGTCATCACTCCCATAGCCATAAGACTCGAAATGACTGACCAACCAATCCTGCACCGTTACCGCCGCCGGCGACGTGGCAACCCTGTAAAACCCTTGCATGTACCTGATACGAGCCTCCAAACTGTCCTGCTCTACCAGATTGATTAATTGAACAACTTCCGGATTCGTTTGCGTAATTACCGGATACGATTGATTCCGATTGCCCTTATTGTCAATCAGTTGCTGCGCCGACGCAAACAAACTACCCATCGCAGCGATGATGATGATTACTTTCTTCATAACTTTTAATTTTTAATTTTTAATTTTTTAATTTATCACAATTTTCTTCGCCACGCCATCGTCCTTTGTAGTAATTTTTAGAATATACATCCCTTTCGGGAGATTTGAGACATCCAGCGCTCCGTCCGTAAACAACTCTTTTTCAAATACTTTTACGCCCATCATGTTATAAATGGCAAGATGATAGTCTGATGACACTCCTGTTTCGATGTTGATGTTTCCGTTGGAGGGGTTGGGGGTGATTTTTAGGTTGGAGAAGGGGATGATTTCGCTGATGCCGACGTCTTTGATACAGGCTTCGTTGGAAAAGTCGCTTTCGACGTCGGGGTAAACGGCGGTTACTTGATAGCAATCATCGGACGTGGGGGAATAGATGTCATAGTATTTGTTTATTGTAATAAGAGAAGGGTTGATTTTCATATTATTTCTGTATATGTTGTAGCCTTTTACAGGTTCTGCAACTTTATCCCATGCTAATCCAACAGATGTTGAGGTTCCCGAATATAACGTGATTTGCAAGTTTTCAGGAATGGGCTTAGGCTGAATAGCAGTGAAATTAACGGCAAGATCGTCGAAAAAAAGCTGACCTTTACTTGAATAATTATAATTTTGCCCTGAAGACTCTACTCTAATTCTGATTTGGACAAACGGTTCACCAATATATTGATTTAATGAAATTTGGCAGAAACACCAATCTTGAATATAATTTTTCGATATTTTCATCACCTTATTCCATCTCTTTCTGTCGGTGGAAATCTCTACAAATCCGTTGGATTCTTTCCAAAACTCACCGGACACGCTTCCTCTAAAATAAAAACTTAACGAAACATTGGTAGCGGTATCGGGAATGGAAAGCCAGCAGAGTTCGGCTGTAGAAAAATGATTTTGGAAAATTTTACCGGAAGTAAAAGAACTGTTTCCCGAATAGTGTTGAGTTGTTGTTCGTTCCCATTCGGGATTTAGTCGCCATCCGTCTGTATTTTCCTCAAAATCATTAAAATAGGGGAGTGGCAATGGCAACGAAGCTGCTATACTGTCGCGGTTCGATTCGGGACTTTCTTCTCCGCTCCCTGCGCGGATTCCTTTTACGTAATATATGTATTCGGTTCCGTTCATCACATCGGTATCAACGTAGGAAGTTTCGGAAGTTTCCGTAAGTAAAACATTGTTTTTAAACAGTTTATAGTTTGATGTTTCCGGAGCGGCGTCCCAACTGACGGTGATTTTCGCATCGGAAGGAATGGCGCTCAGATTTTGAGGCGGCAACCATCCATTTGCCAATTCGACTACGGAGGCAAGTGTCGCTTTGACAAATCCTTGCGCTAACGGAAGGCTGTTGACGCCGGAGCCCAATGTATCGCAAGATTTGTGGTAACAATGGTTGTAACCATAATGATATTCAATATCTCCTATGTACAAAGCCGGATATTCGTAAATATTGAAAGGCATGTGGTCGCCCCCATAACTATCGCCATCACTAAATCGGAATGTTGGAATATCGGTAACATAAAGATTTGCAACCGTTTGATAATATTCCCACAACCGGTCGGAAATTTTGGATGAGCCGGAAGACATGGTCAAAGGTCCAACATCTTCGGGGAAAAATCCAAGCATATCCAAATTGAAAACTCCTAAAATATTCAAATCTTCCCGAGCGCATTTTTCTGCAAATGGCAAACTGCCTACCATGTAAAGTTCTTCACCGTTAAATGGAACATAGATGATGGAACGTTTAAATGAATGTTGACTCAAGATACGGGCGATTTCCACCACGCCTGCCGTTCCCGAAGCGTTATCGTCGGCGCCGGGTCCGTCCGGATGGTCGTAGTGGGAGGAAATTACGATGTATTCGTCGGGAAATTCTGTTCCACGTTGAATGGCGACCACATTGCCGGCGTCAAGGGTGTCTCCGGTTTTGCAAAGACCCGGTTTGTAAACAATGTCAACAGCCGGAAAATAATGCACATAGACATCCAATCCAAAACTCTCAAAATGCTCAATCAACCAATTTTGCGTTTCCAACGCAGCGGGAGAACAGGCATGGCGTATAAACTGTTGCATCCAACGAATGCTGTTTTCCAAATTCTGCATAGAGACCTCGTTCACCAACGCCTCAACGTCGGGATTAACGACGGTAACGTCGGGATAGGTCTGTAATCTGTTTCCTTTGTTGCTGATGGGCTGCTGCGCCGACGCAAACAAACTGCTCATCGCAACGATGATGATGATTACTTTCTTCATAATTTTTAATTTTTAGCCACTAATTCACGAATTTGTACGAATTTCATCCCGTAGGGATGTAATGTTGGTAGAAAACCGTAGCCACCCAACCATCGCGTGCCGTAGGTACGCAATATCGTGTTTTGCCGGTTGCATCCCTAACGGGATGCCGGATTTTTGAGATATCTTTCTCTCTACCAACATGTTATCCCTAACGGGATAAACCGCCCTTATTTCCTTATTCTTTGTCATCTTTATCTGCTTTATCTTTTTATCTATTTTATTTTTCCCTCACATCCCCCCTTTCGGGGGGGCTTGGGGGGGCTTATTTTACCACCACTTTCCTCGCCACGCTATGTCTGTCAATCGTTACGCGAATCATATAAGCGCCTTTTGGGAAAGAGGACAAATCCAAGTTGCCGTCCCGGAAGTCGTCTTGTCGAAAAATCCTCTGTCCTAACATGTTGTAAACGGAGATTTGGTAAGGAATATTTTGAGAGGTGGAAATATTAACTTTTCCTGTTGTAGGGTTGGGCGAGATGACAAGGTCTTTGAAGTAGGTCTGTTGAGGTTGTTGGATGCCGGTAGCGCCGGAGAAGTCTATTTGAACATCATCCATCTTGAATACTTTTTTGTATATCCGGTCGTCGGCTCCGTTGCTTTCCAATCTGAATCTGATTTGACAGAATGGCGCTCCAATGTATTCATTAAGAGAGACTTCGTAGTTTTTCCATGACGATGTTTTTGAGAATCTTTTTAACTTGTGCCACTGTTTCCTGTCGGTGGTTACTTCGAGGAAACAGGCTGCGTTGAGCCACATCCCGTGGAGGTCATAAGCGGCGCTCAGCCGCAGGGTGATATTGTCTATGTCGCCGGGGACTGAAAACCAATTCATCTCTATCATATTCAGGTAGTTATCACCGATTGATTCATTACCCGCGTCAGTATTGCTCAGCACCAAATTTCCTTCCGACCCCTCCATTCTCACCACCCAATCGGAATTTTGTAACATAAAACCATCCGTATTTGTTTGAAAATCATTGTAGTATGGCAACGGCAAAGAGGGTGTGCATACGACCGCATCGGTATTGGAAGGTGCGCTTTCTTCTCCGCTTCCGCTGTGGATGCCTTTTACGTAATATGTGTATTCGGCGCCGTTCACCACATCGGTATCAACGTAAGAAGTAGCGGTGGTTTCTGTGAGTAAAACATTGTTTTTGAACAGTTTATACACTGACGTTTGAGGCGTTTCGTCCCAACTTATGGTTACTTTTGAGACGTCCGGCACAGCGCTAAGGTTTTGAGGCGGCAGCCATCCGTTTGCCAACTCGGCTACGGAGGCGAGCGTTGCCCTGACAAATTCCTGTGCCAACGGCAGACTGTTGACGCCGGCGCCCAAAGTATCGCAGGGACGGTGATAGCACGGATGTAAACTTTTATATTCGATGTCGCCGATGTATAACGCCGGATACTCGTACATGTTGAACGGCATGTGGTCGCCGCCGTAACTGTCGCCCAACGTAAAGCGAAACGTCGGAATATCAGCGACATAGATGTTTGCCACCGTCCGGTAATATTCCCACAACCGGCTGGAAATCTCGGATGCTCCGGCAGACATGGTCAACGCGCCGACGCTTTCGGGAAAGAATCCGATCATATCCAGATTGAATACTCCCAAAATATTCCAATCCTCCTGAGCGCACTTTTCCACAAACGGCAAACTGCCCACCATCCACAGTTCCTCCGCATTGAATGGGACATACATGATAGAGCGCTTAAATGAATGTTGGCTCAAGATACGGGCGATTTCCACCACGCCGGCTGTTCCCGAAGCGTTATCGTCGGCGCCGGGTCCGGGATGGTCGTAGTGGGAGGAGACTACGATGTATTCATCCGGAAATTCCGTTCCCCGCTGAATGGCGACCACGTTTCCGGCGTCGAGCGTGTCGCCGGGCGTCTGACATCTACTAAAAAAGTCGTAACAGGGGAAATAATGCACGGAAACATCCAATCCGAAACTCTCGAAATGCTCTATCAGCCAGTTCTGCGTTGCCAAGGCATCGGGACTTTGGGCGTCGCGTATCAAATTCTGCATCCAACGGATGCTGTTTTCCAAATTCTGCATGGAGACCTGCTCTACCAATGCCTCAACGTCGGGATTCACGGCGGTAACAGCCGGATAGGTCTGTAGTCTATTTCCTTTATTGTCAATAAACTGCTGCGCCGACGCAAGCAAACTGCTCATCGCTGCAATAATGATAATTACTTTCTTCATAACTTTTAATTTTTAATTTATAACAACCTTCTTTGCCACACCATCATCCCTTGTAGTAATTTTTAGAATATACATCCCTTTCGAGAGGTTTGAGACATCCAACGCTCCATCCGTAAACGACTCTTTTTCAAAAACTTTTACTCCCATCATATTATAAATGGCAAGATGATAGTCTGATGACAGTCCTGTTTCGATATTGATGTTTCCGGTGGAGGGGTTGGGGGTGATTTTTAGGTTGGAAAACGGGATGATTTCGCTGATGCCGACTGTTATACAGGCTTCGTTGGAAAAGCCGCTTTCGACATCGGGGTAGTAAACGGCGGTTACATGGTAGCAAACGGGCGAATCAACACCAATATCAAGGTATGATGTTGTAGTAATGGGCTGCTTGTTGATATTTACATGGTCTCGGTATATGTTGTAGGTTGCAAGTGCAGGAACCGCGTCCCATTCCAATTTAGCGCTTTTTGGATTTCCGGAATATGATATAATTCTCAAGTTTTCCGGATTGGGTTGTTGAATCGGAGCCGTAAAACTAATTTTTACATCGTCGAAATAAAGTTGACCTCTATTCAAATCAACATTTCGACCTGATGATTCCACACGGATTCTGATTTGAACAGCAGGAACGCCAATGTATTGATTTAATGATACTTGACAAAAAGTCCAATTGGGAAAGTGACCCGACACTTTCATTAACTTATCCCATCTATTTCGGTTGGTAGAACTTTCTATGAAGAAGTTAGCTTCATCCCAAGTACCTCTTATGTTTCCTTTGAAATAGAAACTTAGCAACACATTGGTAGCAGTATCGGGAATAGAAAACCAGCATAGTTCGGCTGTAGAAAAATGATTTTGGAAAATATCGCCGGAAGTAAAAGAGGTCGTCCCCGAATAGTGTTGGTCGGTTGTTCGTTCCCATTCGGAATCTGTTCTCCATCCGTCTGTATTTTCCTCAAAATCATTAAAATAAGGCAGTTCTAATGGCAGCGAAGAGGCTATGCTGTCGCGGTTCGATTCGGGGCTTTCTTCTCCGCTTCCTGTGCGGATTCCTTTTACATAATACATGTATTCGGCTCCGTTCACCACATCGGTATCAATGTAGGAGGTTTCGGTGGTTTCCGTGAGTAAAACATTGTTCTTAAACAGTTTATAGGTAGATGTTTCCGGCGCTGTATCCCAACTAACGGTAATTTTCATATCGGCAGGGAATGCGATCAGATTTTGAGGAGGTAACCATCCATTCGCCAATTCGACTACAGAAGCGAGCGTCGCTTTGACAAATCCTTGCGCCAATGGCAAGCTGTTGACGCCATGCCCGAGCGTATCGCAAGGTTGATGATAGCATGGATGTATGTTCAGATATTCAATATCTCCAATATAAAGCGCCGGATATTCGTAGATATTAAACGGCATGTGGTCGCCGCCATAACTATCGCCCAAGGTAAAACGAAGCGTTGGAATATCGGTAACATAAAGATTAGCAACCATTTGATAATATTCCCACAAGCGGTCGGAAATTTTAGATGAGCCGGAATACATTGTCAATGCTCCGACATCTTCGGGAAAGAATCCGATCATATCCAAATTGAATACTCCCAAAATATTCAAATCTTCCTGAGCGCATTTTTCCACAAACGGCAGGCTACCCACCATCCACTGCTCTTCCGCATTAAACGGAACGTACAGAATGGTTCGTTTAAATGAATGTTGGCTCAAGATACGGGCTATCTCCAAAACGCCGGATGTTCCCGAAGCATTATCATCGGCACCGGGGCCGGACTGATGGTCGTAATGGGACGAAACCACGATGTATTCGTCCGGAAATTCCGTTCCCCATTGAATTGCTACCACGTTACCGGCTTCGAGAGTGTCGCCGGTGATGCAAAGACTTGTATTGTAAATAGCCGGAAAATAATGCACATAAACATCCAACCCGAAACTTTCAAACTGGTCAATCAGCCAATTTTGCGTTTCCAAAGCAGCAGGAAGACATGCGTTACGTATAAACTGTTGCATCCAGCGGATACTGTTTTCCAAATTCTGCATGGAGACCTCATTCACCAACGCCTCAACGTCGGGATTCACGGTGGTAACGCTCGGATAAGTCTGCAATCTGTTTCCTTTATTGCTGATGGGCTGCTGCGCCGACAGCGTTAAAAAGGAGAGTCCGAAAAATAATAGGGTTAATTTTTTCATGGTTATAATTTTTAATTTTTTTAATCATGGTTCAGACTATTTTAGATTTATTGACTGCATAAGTTCTATCCAAATTTTGCGACCCTCACCCGTGCCCGGCAAGCGACTTTGTCGTCTTTACGTATTTCAAAATAGAAATCGTCGGGTTGGGGTTCGTCAAGGTAAACGCTGACGGGTTCGTCGAACAGGATTTCATGTAAGTAGTTGATGTCGAAGCGTTTGATGGTTTTTTCGCGATGGGTTTCCAAGGAGAAACAGTTGCATATCCACTCGATGTAGCGCAGGCTGTTGACGTGTCCGTTGACGTCAATGGCGCTGTATTTCACTTTGAAGGAGTCCTTCAGCACGCCCTCTATGTGGGGCAGTTTTGCGGGTTTTTCTTCTAAGACCGGCGTGTCGTCGGCATATTGGCGGATGCCTTCCACGGAGGTTAAATCTTTTATACGGCGTGTTTCCACGTCAATCATCACCCAGTGGGAGGAGGCTTTTCCCAACACCTCCCCTACCCTATTGCGGATTACAAAGTTGCGGGTCGTCATGATTTGTTCTACCTTTTCGACCCATGTATCCACCGTGATTTCGTCGTATTGACGGGGAAACGCCTCCATCTCGACCGCCAGACGAATCAGCGTCCACGTGGCTTTCATTTCGTTCAGACGGGAGAGACCAAAACCGTTGTCATCGGCGTTGTGGATGGCGGCGGAGAGCAAGGCATCCACGATGACAGCCATTGGCGCTTTATGTTGAAAATCAACGTCTTGCAGGCGGATGGTGAAAGGATATGAGCGTTTTTTAATCATCGCGGTTGTGTTTTTTTGCGGAGAGGGGGGGATTCGAACCCCCGGTACCCTTTCGAGTACGACAGTTTAGCAAACTGTTGGTTTCAGCCACTCACCCACCTCTCCGGAGATCGCGTTGCTAAAAACGGGTGCAAAGGTACGATTAATTTTTGAATTGAATAGGTAAATAAAAAAAATTATGTACTTTTGCACAAATATTTTTTGATATGGACACGACAATAAAAAGGACAAAACGGGTCGAAATACCGAAAACTTTCACGGCAAAAAAAGTTTTATGGGGTGAACAAAACATCGACAATATTGTAATTCCGGAAGAACACAGACTGGTAGTGCGGGAACGAATAAAAAAATATATAAACTGTTCCGATAGTTATCTTTCATGGAACGACATTGAACGTAAAATGTCCAATAGAGGATGAAATACGCAGTAGAATATAATCCTGAGTTCTTTGATGACCTTGTTTCGGCTGTTGACTGGTATAATGATAAACAGATTGGTTTAGGCAAGATATTTTTCAACAAAGTAGGAGAACAAACAGCAAAGCTCTCAACATCAGCGCTACTTTTTGCGGTGAAATATGATGATATACGATGTATGCATATTGAAAAATTTCCTTATTTAGTGCATTATCGTGTGAATGAACAAACCTCGACAGTTCAGGTTGAAGCCTTATTCCATACCAGTCGTAACCCTGGAATTTGGCATGAACGCATAACTTAAACAATAGATAACAGCAGATGATAGAATTAATAAAGAAGTTATACGATTGGGAAAATACCCCGTCCAAAGTTAAAGAGGGCGAAAATGCTGAAAGTTCCGAAAGTACCGAAATCCCAGAAAGTCTTGAAAATCTTGAGCATCTTTCTGACAGTGAGTTCATTGCAAGGATGGAAGCGAAAGAAAAAGTGGATTTTTTCACTAAACTGTTCAGACAAATTGAGGAGGCAAAGGCGCAGGACAAGAAGTTGCCGTTTAAGATATTTTATCTGAACGAGGATGCGCTGGTAGTGAAGGTCAGAGGGCTGTATGCCCGACTTCCGCTTCGACAGATGCCTTGGAGTTATCCCGACATGGAGTATTGGAAACTTGTATTTCCGACGCTGATGGGCGTAGAGTTCAAATGCAAAATAACGGAAGCGCTGGCTCCGGAGGCGGAAGGTAATCGTTTTGAGATTGCTGTTGACGCCAGCACACACGCATTCCATCCGTCGGAACTGATTGAGGGTGCGGAGTATGGCGGGATCGTCCTGCAAAGAACAGAAGATGAACTGTTGATAGACATCGGCGTTCAGTTTCGGTGGAAACACGGCTCGCTGTGCGGATACCTTCCTTTGGATGAGTTAGGCACTCCCGAAACGTTCCAGTCGTGCCAGCCGGGTGATAAAATTACCATTGAATATCAAGGCGGTAATGAGCGCGGATTGCTGTTCGCCGCCGTGCAAGCCATTGATCCTGAGGAGGAATACGTCGGAAAAACAACATGGGTGCAAATCGGAAAAGGCGACGGCACCGCTCCATATTATATGGTAGAGGGGAAATACAAGGGCGACCTGCCGATTACCAAAACGCACTACCCGACCAAAAAAAGAAAGTTGCAGAAACTGCGCAACACGTGGGAAAACGGCGACATCATCCAGTGCGAAATCTTGGAATACAAACCTCATAGAGGTTTCATTATCAAGTGGATAGACGACGAACCCGACGAACTTGACTGGACAACAGAAGAGATGACGGCATACGTCGGTCAAAAAGTTCCGGTATATGTCTATTGGACAGATACGGACGAGTTGCGGTTTTTGGTCGAGAACCAGTTTCCTGCCACCCTTTCGGGAAGAGACCGCAGCAGCAGGAAAGAGCATCTGCTTGACGGGCAGGTTATTACGGCGCAAATTCGTTCTATTGATCTGGAGCAAAAGTGTTTCAAAATCCGGTGGGTGCCATGGTGGGATAAAGAGAGCCTTGATAGTAGCGATATTGATAATGAAGATAATAACGATAACGAATGACCTTTAAACATATCACCCTTGCAGTAAAAATTCAACTGTTGGTCATTGGGATATTTACCATTTTTCGCTTGTTGCTCTTTTTCACATGCCGTTCCTTTATCACGGATGCCGACAGTTTGAGCGACATATTACAGGCGTTTTGGATAGGTTTTCGGTTCGACTGGGTGGTTACAAGTTATATCGTTCTGCTTCCGTTTTTGGTGTTGACCGTTCTCACGCTTTCCAAGTCGCGTTCAGAAACACCTGTTAAGGTTATTTTTTGGCTGCTTTTCGTGGTATTTTCGCTTACGTTTGTGATTTGCGCCATTGATATACCCTATTTCGGGTATTTTTTTACACGTTTAAACACAGCGGCTTTTCAATGGATGGACACGCCTCTTCTCGTTGCCAAGATGATTGTTCGGGAATTTCGTTATATCGGCTATCTGATACCGTTGATATTGTTGAACTTAGCGTTCTTTTGGGGACTGAAAAGGATTTTTTCCACTTTCATGCGCACACAACAACGGGGAAACATTTGGCTAAGTGTAGCGCTGTCGCTTTGTGCGGCATGGTTCCTGTTTATGGGAGTACGGGGCGGAAACGGATTGAACAAGGCGCCGTTCAGGATAAACGACGCTTTTTTTGGGACAAACTCATTCCTGAATCAACTGAACCTGAATGCCAACTATACCCTGTTTTGGAGTTTGAGAGAAACGAGTAAAGAGAGCAAAACGCTCCACCTGATGGACAACGAAGAGGCGCTACAGTTGGTACGGAGATCATTTTCCATCGAAACGCCCGACGACTGCTCACCCATTTTACGCCGTATCACGCCGGACACAACGAACACAACGCCCGCCAATGTGGTACTTATTTTCATGGAAAGCATGAGCGCAGCAAGAATGTCGCACTTCGGTAATAAACAACACCTTACGCCGTTTTTAGACAGCATCGCCGCCGAAGGTTATCTCTTTGAAAACATCTACAGTTCCGGCATTCACACCCATAACGGCGTGTTCGGTACATTGTTCTCTTTTCCAACACTTTACACACAACGAGCCATGCGGTATGCGACCATGTCGAATTATAAAGGTATGGCTTCGGCATTGAAAAGCCATGGATACAGCACGACCTTTTTCGCAACACACGAAGGTCAGTTCGACAATATCGAGGAGTTTTTGACGGCTAATGATTTCGACAGGGTCGTTACGTCAGCCGACTATCCGCCGGACAAAATCGTGAACGGGTGGGGCGTTACGGATGATTTTATGTTTGACTTCTCCATGCCCATCCTCGCCCAACGACATGCCGAACAACGACCTTTCCTTGCCGTGTTTCTGACGGTGAGCAATCATGTTCCGTATCATATTCCGAAATATTTTTCGCCTCGTCAACAAAATATCAAAGAGCAAGCGGTAGAATATGCCGATTGGGCAATGAAGAAATTTATGGAAATGGCTGCCGAACAACCTTGGTTCGACAATACGCTCTTTGTCTTTGTTGCCGACCACGGCGCACTGCTGAACGACATCTACGCCATGCCACTGAATTATCACCATATTCCGCTGATTATGTATGCGCCGAAAATGATTCCGCAAGCAGAGACGTTTGAGCGCCTCGGCGGACAGATTGACATCTTCCCGACCACCATGCAACTGCTCCGCCTGCCCTACGTGAACAACACCATGGGCATTGACCTGCTGTCGGAAGAACGATCGTTTGTCTATTTCTCGTCAGACCAGAGGTATGGCGTCATCTCCGACTCGCTCTTTCTGATTGTGTCGCAAAGCAACGACGTCGAAGGTCTTTTCCGCTATCGAACCAACGATACCACCAACTATTTCAACCAATATAAAACCGTTGCCGCCGAAATGAGAAGGTATGCCGAAGCCCATTTTCAGGTGGCGCAATATGTTGTTTTTCAACGGATGCAGGGGTGCGAGTGAAAGCCCCCCGAAGGGGGAGGATGTGCGATGTGAGATTTGCGATTTGCGATGTGAGACTTTCTCTGTGTAACTCTGTGAACTCTGCGTCTCTGTGCTGAATATTTTTTTCTCAACACAGAGACACGGAGGACACAGAGGCTCACAGAGTTTTTTTATCATGCCAATCATTAAAATCACTCTAAAATCACCGTTCAGACAATTTTTGCGATGTGCGTAAAAAAAACTCCTCCCCGTTGGAAACGAGGAGGAGCGTTTTTCGATTTGCGATATTCGATTTTGAGACTTTCATCCATCGCATATCTCACATCGCATATCTCACATCTATTCCTTCACCACCTTCCGTGTTACCACGCCGGTCTCGGTTTGTATTCTTACGAAATAGACGCCGGGGGGTAGGAGTGAGAGGTCGAGAGTTGAAAGTTGAAAGTTGAAAGTTGAAAGTTGTTCTCTGCCCATTATGTCGAAAACATCCACATTGTGAATGTCATTGCGGGCTTGACCCGCAATCTCGTCATTTTCCGGGGATTGCGGGTCAAGCCCGCAATGACGATAACGCGTAATTTTCAATTCACCTGTCGTCGGGTTAGGATAAACCAATATTTCGTCATCCGTCATTGTTGCTACTATCGGGTCGCCGGCTTTGTTGGCGGTAACGGTTACGGTGCAGGTGGCGCTGTAGTTATTGACGGTTTTGGCGGTGATGATGGCTTTGCCGGCGGCGACGCCGGTAACGACGCCGGAGGCGTCAACCGTTGCAACCGCTGCGTTGTTGGTTGTCCATGTTACGGTCGGGTTGGCGCCGACGGGTTTTACTTCGGCTTCTAACGCATCGTAGGTGTCGCCTACTTTGAGGCTGAGCGTTTTCGGTGTTACAGTGACGCCGGTGGGCATGATCAGAGCGCCTAAGACGGTTACTACGCAAGTATCGGTAAATCCGCCATCCACGGTGGTAACGGTGATGGTGGCGCTACCGGCGCTCATTGCCGTAACTTTTCCGTTGGCATCCACGGTAACAGCGGGATCGCTGCTGGTCCAGAATACATCTTTCACGCCGGCATTTACAGGCAAGACGGTGGCTATCAGCGTCTCTTCGGCACCGACAACAAGAGTCAGCGTTTGTTTATTGAGTTTTACGCCTGTAACGGGTTGTATCACTTGTATCAGACATTCGGCAGTAAGACCGCCATCTACCGTCGTTACGGTGATGATGGTAGTGCCTACTTCTAAGGCTGTCGCGTTACCATATTCGTCAACGTCAACAATGTTGGTATTGGCGCTGCTCCATATCATTCCCTGATTTGTTGCATCGTCTGGCACTATTGTGGCAGTCATGGTCCATTCGTCGCCGGGGTGGATAAAGCCTTCGGGACAATCTAACACTATTTCTGTTACTGCAATAGGTTCCGGCATTCCTTCGCCTGTCAATGTTACAATAACAGTTTCTGCGGCGCACGGGCTGCTGAGGATGATGGTAGCCTCGTATATCCGTTCGTCGTCGGGGGTGAAGGTTACGTTGAGTGTTCCACCGGAAAGCGGATTCCATGGGGTGGTCGTAACGGTAAATGCGGCTGCATCAGGTCCGACAACGCTACATGTGATGTTTCCTACTAACGTCGTTCCCAAAACGGTGATGGTCTGAGTCGGCGAAGTACTGCTCACGTAAACCCCGCCAAAATCCAGCATTGTCGGCGTAACAGTCAAAGTTGGGATAACGCCGATGCCATAGAGCGTTACCGTTGCTTCCTCAACTCCGTCAAGGATAACAAGGGTTGCCGTGTACGATTTGGTCTCAATTGGCGTGAATTTTACAATGAGGGTTCCGCCGTCATAAAGATCCCATAAGGAACTCGTTTCGACTTCAAATACATTGTCCGGGTCATCCACGATGAAGACGGAAATCATGTCTGTCAAATTGGAAATCGTTACCTCTAATGGTAGCGATTTTGGCACGCATGACAAGGCTACCTGTCCGAAACTCAATATGTTATCAACGTATATAGCGCCGATGACCGTGAAGATAACGTCAATAGTTTGATCTCCACTCACGTCGGTAAAGGTATAGATTCCGGTTGATACGGCGTCGGGGTCGTTTATTCCGTTTACCAGCACTTGATATATTTGGAAACCGGCATCGGGGAAGAATTTAAATTCTTTCGTACCGTCGCAATCTACCGTGAAAGCACCTTCTCCGGGATCTATTGCTCCGTCGCCGCTGATGATGGTGGCGGTAATGGTATAGGTTATCGGTTTGAAACTGACTTCAACAGATTGATTTTTCGTTACATCGGTGAAGAGGTACATTCCGGATGCTACGGCTGCGGGGTCGTTTGTTCCGTCAATCAACACTTGGTCTATTTCGTAGCAATGGTCGGGCGCGAAGAAGAAGAGATGACTGCCGCCGCACATTACCGAAACGTCGCCGTCCGGCGTAATCGTGCCGTTGCCGCCATCAACAGATGCTGCGATGGTATAGGTCTTCAGTTTGAATGAAACGATGATGGTGTGGTCTTCCGTTACATTTTTAAACGTATATTTACCGGTGGCTTTGGCTGTTGCATTGTCAAATCCGTCAATCAACACCTGGTCTATTTCGTAACAGGAATTTTCCGGTTCGAAACTGTACTCCTGCGAGTCGTCGTCACAATCTACCGTTTCTATTCCATTCGGATTGATGGTTCCATTGAGAGTGGCTACTGCGGTAATAGTGTATTCCTTGATCTTCGCGGTAACTGCGATGCTGTGTGCCGTCCGTACGTCGGTGAAAGTGTATTCACCGGCGGCGATGGCGTTCAGGTCGTTGTCCCCGTCAATCAGCACTTGGTCTATCTCGTAACAGGCGTCAACGGAGAAAGTAACCGGTAGCGTTCCGCCGCAGGCTACAAGGGTGTTTGCGGTGGGCGTCATGGAGATAATGTCGTCGTCGTAGATGACGCTGATGAGGTAATCCGCTTGCGCGGTGAACGTTACTTCGATGGAGTAGTCATCGGAGATTACATTGTCAAAGGTATAGGTTCCATGAGCCGTAACATAATCAAAAGCGTCGCCATCGGGTACTCCGTCAATCAACACCGATACAGCCGTAAGGTTGTAGCAGTCGTCGGCTTCGATGGTGAACGTTTGCGTTCCGCCGCAGGCTACTTCGATGTTGCCGTCGGGCGTAATTGTGCCGCCCTCGTCATTGTAAACGGAGGCGGCGATAGTGTGAATAATCGGTTTAAACGTAAAGACAACGAGCATGTTGTCCGTTACATCTTCCAGCGTATAGACAAGGTCTGCGCCGATTTTTTCTTCCTCGCCTGTTTTGTCGAAGCCGTCAACCCATATTTCGTCTAATTCGTAGCAGGCGTCGGCTACAATGATGAATTCTTGGTTATCGCCACAATTCACGATCATCATTCCGTCGGGAGTTACTGTTCCGTTGCCGCCTGATACTAAGGCGGTTACGGTGTAGTTCCTGAGTTGGGTAATGATTGTCAATGTGTGGTTTTGATGAACATTAGCGAAAGTATAATCGTCGTCAAACGCTACGGCATAGCCGTCAATCAGCACTTGCAGCACGTCGTAACAATCTTCGACTTCGACCGCTAAGGTGATGCTTTCGTCACAAGGTACGTCAACAGTTCCTGTTACTTCAGTGTCGGTACCGCCGTCGTAGACGGTAACGCCGTCGCCGACGCTGACGGTGATGGTGTATTCGTCGTCTTCTTCAAAAGCAACACCTATAGTATGCGTCTTATGTACATCATAGAAGGTATAACCTCCGGTGGCGAGGGCGGTGGCGAGGGCGTCCGGATCGCTTACACCGTCTATCTTCACATCTACGATGGTACCGCAGACGCTTGTCGGTGTGATGGTATAGGACTGGTTTTCGCCGCAATCTACCGGAGTCGTTCCCGCCGGCGAAATCGTACCGTTGCCGCTTATGACCGAAGCGACGATGTCGTAGGTTTTCTTCGCGAAACTAACCTGGATAGTCTGGTTAGCGTTTACGGAGGGGAAGGTATAGGTATTGCCCACTAAGAGCGACTTCACGGATGTTGAAGTATTTACCATCACATCATCTATTTCGTAACACTCGTCGGGGGTGAAGGTGAACATGGGCGTGTCGCCGCACGCTACCGCAACGCTGCCGCTCGGCGTGATGCTTCCGTTTCCGGACGCTGCCACCGACGCAACAATGGTGTAACCCGGCGCCTCTTTGAAAGTAGCAAAGATAATCTGATTGTCATATACCGCAGGGAAGGTATAGGTACCGCCTGCTGCGGGGATGGTAGTGATCTCCGTGATGCCGACATACACCTTATCAACCACGAAACAGGCGTTGGGCGTGATGGTGTACTGCGGAGTAGCGCCACAGGCTACCGACGTCGCTCCGAGGGGCGAAATCGTGCCGCCGGACGACGCTAAAGCAGTGATATTATAAGTGCCTGCCGAGCCAAAAGTAACGGCGATGGTATGCGTCTTATGTACATCATAGAAAGTATAGTTTCCGCTTGCGATGGCGCCATAATTGGTTACGCCGTCTATTTTCACATCGGTGATGACGCCGCAGTTGGCATCCGTCGGTGCGAAAGTAAAGGTCTGGTTTTCGCCGCAATCTACCGAAGTTACCGTGTTGGGGGAAATATCTCCGGCGCCGCTTACCGTAGGAGTGATGTTGTAGGTCTTCTTCACGAAACTTACCGATATCGTCTGCGACGCCTGTACATCAAAGGTATAGTAGCCGAAGAGTTTGGCGACCGCATTGGGTTCGTCGTCAATCCATACTACGTCGATCTCGTAACAATCATCGGGAATAAAGGTAAACTTTTGACTGTCGCCACACTCGACCGGAATAGGGCCGAGCGGCGTTATCGTCCCGCCGGTACCGATTACCGACGCCGTGATGGTGTAGGGTATCTTCTCGAAGATGACGATGAGGTCGCGGTCTGCCTGCACGTTGTTAACAGTCAACGTAGTGATGCCCGGCGTTACGCTCTGATCCGCGCCGTCGAGCAACACCTGTGCTACCCGATAGCACGACGGCGGATAGAAGTAAAACGTCTGATTGCCGCCGCAGGTTACCGTCGGACTGCTCGGCGAAATAAGCCCACTGTCCAATCCAAGCGGAAGCGCCAAAGTAGTAACCGTAAACTGTTTCTGCGTGAAAGTAACATCTATCGTATGATCCATATTCACATTGGTAAAGGAATATGAGGAAACATCGCCAATATTATTCATTCCATCTATCAACACCTGAGCCTCATAGCAGGTTGCCGGCGCAATCGTATAGGTCTGATCCGAACCTGCCATCAGCAACGTCTCGCCAAGCGGCGTGATCGTGCCGCTACCGCTGACTACCGTGGCGTCGATCTTGTAGTATTTGTCTATTTTGACGTCGTCAATGTGCCAGAAATCAGCACAGTCGCCGGAATATCGGAATGCGATATAAACATTTTGTCCGGAGTATGCGTCTAAGGGAATGATGATGTTTTTCCATGAAGATGAAATTTCAGAGCCGGATAACTGTTTAAGTTCTATAAATGAAGATGGATCGTTGGTAGTGGTGGATATCCATACACCGGCATATTGGTGCCAACCCGGATCGCCGGTATAAGACCAAAACTCAAGGGCATACTTCCCATCAGCAGGAATGGCTATTTTGGGGGTAACTAACCAACCATCCTGATAGTCGCCGCTGCAAGTATAGTTATGATACGCAGAGTTCGTACCTGTATGGGAATTATATGGAGATTGTTCCCATTGCGGCGACGCGCCATCAACATCATGTCGCGTCCAGCAGTCAGGCGGGAAATCTGTCCCTTCAAAACCTTCTGTCCACGGGAGAGACATCACTATGTCGCAGGGTGGCGGCGGGGTACAGATATGAAATTTAACATTGCTGTAAAGAGCACCCATGTAGGTAGCAGCAGGGAGAGATGAAGGGTTATAAGAAGTGTAACTAGTATTATACATGTTCAGGCTCCTATTGCCAACATTAGTGCCATAGAAAGAGCAAGCAGGACTGCTATGATAATAACCGAGATCGCTAAGGTAGGCAACAGCTATATTGCCACCGGTATATTCAAAAGGCGTATCAAATTGGATGGTAACCCAACCAACGCTATAATTAACAGCGCCGGTATAAACCTGTTGGAACTCAGATGCCGGTACCCAATCTGAAGTGTTAGCAAACGAACTTTTAGTCGTATTTGCCAAATAAATGGTTTGACCGGAGGTGAGATTCATACTGCCTGAACTAACATTGAATGAAATAGAACTAATTTCACTACCCGGCGAAGCATTTATTTCGGAAGCGAGATAGAGTTGTTGAGAATAAGAGTTCGTATGATAATCATATACTGGCAATCCATAATTCAGGCTAGTCCCCGTTCCTATGGTAACATCTTTGCAAGGCGGGCAAAGCGCCGAAGATGTGATTCTCACAAATCCATTACCGGAGTTGTCGGGATTGGCTACAAAGCTGGGGTCGGTGGGTTGCAGCGTTATGCCATAGGTTACGTTGCCGATGTAGCCGGAGCCGCCGCCGCCGCCGCCATAGTAGCCGCCGCCGCCGCCATAGTAGCCGCCGCCGCCGCCACCGCCGGTTTGAGCACCGGTGCCGCCGGTGCCGAGTGCGCCCGGTGTTGCGGTTCCGTTTGTTGTTCCGCCGCCGGATTGAGTTCCTCCTTTTCCGGCGTAATAGTCGCCGGAGTAAATGCCATCAAATCCGTCGGCGCCGTTTGTGCCGCCGCCGTTGCCACCGAGGTCGTATCCGTACGCAGTGTAATCGCTACCACTACCGCCGCCACCGCCTGCAACGATTATTCTGTTGGCGTAGGAGGTGTTTTGCGTAGTGCGGACGTCGGTGCCGCCGCCGCCGCTGCCCATGTAGTAGTTGCTAAAGGAACCACTGTAGCCGCCACCGTTCCATCCACCGGGCATTCCGCCTAAATAGTAGGATGTTCCGGCGCCGCCAACATAAATATAAACTGTCGTAGGCGATGATACCGTGTAAGTTCCCTTACTGTAACCTCCGGTACCACCGGGTCCATTACTACTCGTTCCGCCATTAGCCCCCCAGCACTCAATCTCGTAAGTTCCCGGCTGTAGCGTAATCGGTTGCGCGCTACCGGTGTATGAAAACTCTTGGCTACAATCATCGCTGGTGTAGCGGCATATTTGTACATATCCGTTAGTTGTTGATACCGGTTTGGCTACAAAGCCGGATTCGGTAGGTTGTGCGGTTTCGCCGTCGTCCACGCCGCCGATGTATCCGGAGCCGCCGCCGGCGTGCATATCGTATCCCGCGCCGCCATACCAGCCGCCGCCGCCGCCGCCGGCACTGCCGGATATTCCACTTCCGCCTTGCCCGAAACTACCGGCAGTGCCATACCCATTACTGCTACCGCCGCCGGTTTGTGTTCCGTAATAACTTCCTCCACCTGTCAGTCCGCCGCCGTCACCACCGGTATAATAAGTACTACTCCAGAATCCGGTACCGCCGGCGCCGCCGGCTACAATTTTTACAGCTGATTGATTACCGCTCAAAGAACTCAACAGCCCTGTTGATGTGGCAACATGTGTTGCTCCACCACCGCCGGCGCCACTTGATATACCGTTACCGCCGCCATTATAGCCGCCGGTAACGCCGCTGCCGCCGCCGCCAACATACACATAAATTGTTGTTGCCGACGTAACAGTTAATGTTCCTCTTGAATAACCGCCCATTCCGCCATAAGAGCCGCCGCCATTAGCGCCCCAGCACTCTATTTCGTAGGTTCCCGGGTCTAACGTAACGGATTGCACAGCGCCATAGTACCCGAATGTTGCGAAAGGTTCGCACGTGGGGGGATTCCCGACCGTAACACACTCCTCGCAGGTTTTTACTCCGTTACCTGCCGCGGTAACGGCATAGACCTCATAGCAATATTCGCCATACGCAGAAATGGTGTTATCCGTAAAAGTCATCGGCGCACCCACGCCTGAGCCGGAGAACTCCTGTATCACTACGCCATCTCTTAATACCACTATTTTGGTGATGCTTGTCAGCGGGTCGTCGTTAATGGTGTGCGTCGGGTTGAACCAGAAGAGGTTGCAACTCATGGCGCTGTTATTGGGAATGACCTCGAAGTTGGTCGGGGCTTGGGCGATGTTGCCGCAAAATGCCGCAGAGGTGATTCTCACAAATCCATTGCCGTCGTTTTTGGGGTTTGCCACAAAGTCGCTTTGGCCGGATTGCGCGGTTACGCCGTCGGTTACGCCGCCGATGTAACCGGAGCCGCCGCCGGCGCCGCCGGTAGTGCCCGGTGAGCCGAGGTTGCCGCCATACCAGCCGCCGCCGCCACCGCCGCCGGTGGAGCCTGATGGACAATTTGCGCCTTGTCCCATAATAGTTCCGGTCTGGGTGCCGCCGGTACCGGAGTGTCCATTACTGCCGGCTGAGCCGCCGCCATTGCCGCCATAGCCTGCCCAACCGGCGCCGCCGCCGCCGCCGGCGACGATATAAGTCGCAGCGCGTGCAGTCGAATTGGTTAAAAAGTCATTATATGCGGTTACGTGGCTGGCGCCGCCGCCGCCACCGCCGCTGATAGTGCTGCCGTAGGCATTGCCGCCGCCATTCCATGCAGTAGGTCCGAGACCGCCTATAGGGGTGGGCTGTCCCTGTTGCCCTACATAGATATACACGGTGGTGGGAGAAGTAATAGTGATAGTTCCTTTGGAGTAGCCGCCGATGCCGCCTGCGCCGTTGCTGTTGGATGCGAGCATGCCGTTAGCGCCCCAGCACTCAATCTCGTAAACACCCGGGTCTAACGTGATTTGTTGCACGTCGCCGGTGTATTCGAAAGTTTTGGTACAATCGCCGTCGGAACTTTCTGTCGGAATGGCAAGCCCTAATATTCCATAATAAAAAGAGGATGGAATATCACAAACCTTGGTGAGTTTGTTGCATACGAGGTTGATTTTATAGAGGGCGCGACCATTGTCATAACCAAAATTATCCGTTGTCCAGTAGAGCATGTCATCTCCGCGGTCGTATGCTAAAGATTGCTCATAACGTGAAAAGAAAGGCGCCGTTATCAGGATTGTTACTGCTCCGTTTGAGGGATTTATCTCTACAACATGCGTTTTTGATGATCCATAGTCAACCGCTATCCCTATCAATCGTCCATTGCTGGTGAAGGCGATGTCATATATCGAATATTGACTGCCACTAACAGAAAACGCAGAAGTAGTCGCTCCGGTAGTCAAATTCACTTTATAAAAATTATTTGGATCGCCAACATATTGTCCAACCCCTACAATGTATGCTACTCCTTCGGCTTCGCTATAAGCCATGCCCGATATCATGTCGTCGTAACAACTATGGTATATATAAGAATAACTTCCGGTAGCAGGGTCTATCTTGAGAATGTATGCTCCGTAGTAATTAGGCTCTTCACAAACAGCATACCAGTATCCATCCACCCAGTCGCCTCCTGTAACAGGACAGGGAGCCCAATTAAGATAGGAGTAGTTCCCGACATCGTTCAATGGAAATTTCCGAAACTCCCAATAATAGTTGTCAAAGCCATACGCCACCGTACTCGGACCGCGTCCTCCCTCGCTGGGGATGACGAACTCCTTGACAGATATTGTTTCCTGCAGTTCTTTGCTCGGCGCTTCTCCCGGATTTTCTCTGGGCGTTCTAGGCGCCGTGGTTCTGTTATTAATCTCCGAACGCTCATTTCCCGTTGTCGGAATGTCCGTTCTGTTTTCATTTTGAGCGTTCCCGCTCCAAGCGCACAGCGCCATCAAAAGCGCCATGCACACTGTTTTTGTAATAAATTTTGCCATAATCTTAGGTATTTAATTTCATTTATATATTTATATTTAGACTTTTAGACATTAGACTGTTAGACACAAGACTTTTAGACGTGGGATTGTGAGATGTGAGACAGTTCGTCCCGTTAGGGAGGGGATATTGGTAGAAAAAACATTCTCCCGCACCACCACGTGCCGTAGGTACGCAATGTTATATGGTGCGCCAACGGTGGCAACGTCGCCAACGACGGCATGACCTCGAAGAGGTCGTATGTTTATAGAACAAGGACGTCCATCCCTGTATTCGACTCCGAAGGAGTCGTATGTTAGCCGACATGCCGGTGTTCTATAAACATTTGAATCCTTCGGATTCATTTTCTCTACCATGTTTATCAATGAAATCATTTTAAAATCATCGTTCAGACAAACGCCTCCGGTTGGCTTCGCTACGCTCGTAATGCCGGGCAGCGTCTTGTGTCTAACACTCTTGTGTCTAACAGTCTTATGTCTAAACGTCTCAAACCGCATATTTATACCATTGAAAAAACCGGTGCAAAGTTAAACGGTTTTTTGACATGTACAACACGAAAACAAAAAAAAAATGTTAAAAAAATTATTTCTCTCGATTTCTGGAACTAAAATAAAATAATTGGCAAAAATATGTTAAAATATTTTATGGATTTGCGATATGCGATATGCGATATGCGACGTGAGACTGTAAGACACAAGACGGTGTCTCATATCGCACATCGCACAATCTCACATCTATTCCTTCACCACCTTCCGCACCACCACGTCATCTTCGGTCGTTATCCGGAGAAAATAGATGCCGGCAGGGACCTTTGATAAATCAAATGTGCGATTTCCGATTTCCGATTGTCCGATTTCCGATTGTAGAGACGTGGCATGCCGCGTCTCTACGGGGGCAACCGCAACGATACGTCCCATCACATCAAATATTTCGATTTTCGATTGTCCGATTTCCGATTTCCGATTGTCGGATGTCGCACATCGCACATCGCATATCGTCAACAACCCACTCGTCGGATTCGGATACACCCGCACACCCTCCCTTTCGGGGGGGCTTGGGGGGGCTATGCCCACCGTCATCCCCGACTTGACCGTTTCACATTTTTCATCGGAGGTGCAAGTGGTAAACTTTGCTGTGATGCAGTATTGGTACTCGGTATCTTCTTCGGGAACGACGTCAATGAGCGATGTTTCGGTGGTCTCTTGTATCACGGCGCCGTCGCGGGTGATGACGTATTGTTCGAGTTGGTTTGGCGAAATATGCTCCCACGACAGTTCGACGGTTAATACATTCACGTTGGCGGTGATGACATCCATAGCGCCACAAACGACGCCTGATGTTACTTTTTTACATGCCGGGTCGGAATCACAGCCGTCGTAATGGGCAATCACGCAATATTCATAGACGGTATTTTCTTTTGCCACATTGTCAATAAGGAGTGTTTGATCGGTCTCTTTCAAAAATTCTCCATCGCGGAGAATGGTATATTTTTCGGGAGGGAAATCCGGCATGCTCCAATATAATATTATCTTTTTCCCTGTAATGGAGGTCGTTATATTTTTAACAGCGTAACAATAGAGATCAGTCGTAACCGGTATGCAAACAGGCACAGAGGAACAATCGGCGTAGAGCGCTCTTACGCAATATTCGTAGGTTGTGTTTGGCGTGAGTTTTCCTTTGTCCTGATAGTTCAGATTGTCGGAAGTTATTGTGGCTATCTTGGCGCCATCGCGATAGATGGAATAAAAGGTGGGCGGGTTTTGTTTGCCGGAGAGGTCGGGCGCTTTCCATTCCAAGTTAACGACGGTCATCTCAACGTCGGCTTGGAGGTCTCTGACGGGGGGCGCATCCATGAGTGTTATCCCTTGCTGTTCGTAGCGGTATTTGTTATGTCCCGAGATGGAAAAAAGAGCCGTAGCGGGATTGAACGGCGCATCGAAAATAAGTGTTGTTTCGCCTTCGTAATCACATACTCCTCTGCCAATCAACACGTTATCTTGAAATACGGCAACCCTCGAATGGGGAACGCCGGTGGAGACAATAATTTCCGTAGCGTCTTTTTCAACGGCTTTCACATATTGCGGGTCGAATGTTGTCGGTTCATCCGTCCAGATATCCATTGAGGGGTCGCCCAGCAGCGTCAGTTCGTAACAGCACCAGCGGAGATGCGAGTTATTCGCAACGAGCGACTGAATAATATCTTTGGAATAACTGTTGGCGTCGCCGATGGTATAGATATGTTCTCCGAAGATGCCATCGAAGAAATAACGGTCAAACCGTTGCGAAGGTCCGTTGGTGCCGCCCGGATTGTACCAGCCGTAACGCGAATTTCCGATATTGGCAACCACGCCGCCGTTTATCTTGTGGAAGATCTCGTTGATGCAATCGTCGCCGGTGTCATAACCCCAGTCATCTATATTGTCGAAAGATCCGTTGAGACATCCCTGTGAGTAAACGATAGAGAGCGTGCGTTGCGCCCCGTCGTTGGTGAAGTTGGTATTGGTTACGTCCCAGTTGACCAATTTCATGTTATAGTTAACATTCGAATGTCCCAAGTGATTGACGATATGCGCGCCCGTATTATTGAAATGGTCGCGAAGTTGTGTTGTATTCCAGTTAAAATCGCGTTCATACAAGGTAGAGACGGTAAAGTCGGAAGGAAGTCCGACGGTAGTATATCCGTTAAATGAGCCACCGGCGGCGACTTCGTCTTTGCAATCGCCTCCCCACGTTAATGGGTAATCGTTCAACATCTCGCCCACCATCAGCGCTTTTTTAATATCGTCCGTTACCGGTTCTTCCTGATATTTAATGAGTTTGGTTACGAAAGTTGCTATTTCGCCCGTATTGTCGGCGCAGATGCGTCCTACGCCGATTTCGTGGTTTAAGTCGTCATGTCCGGGTTTTCCCCATGTGCCGTCGCCGCTATCCCACGTGCCGTCCAAACAGGCAAAATACATGTCCGACGGGATGTTATCAATAGTGCCGCCGGCATTGACATACAATTTACGGTAAGGGATGCTGCTATGCGGACTGTTGCTGTTTGGGTATGAGTCGCCGAATAACATAAGGTAGGAGATGCCGTCGTTGATATAAGCGTCAATGATGCAGTTGCGCATCTTCTCGGCGTCGTCTTTGCCGGTGTAGTTGGTTTTAATCTCTTCTATCGTTTTGACCAAAACTTTATATCCCCACTTGTTTTTATGTGTGATGTAATTGCCCAATGCGCTTGTGAAAGCCTCTTTGGTGATGATTAAAATGTCGTAATCCGGATTGGTGCCTCGCTTGCATAAACTGTTGTAACTGTTGAGGATGGAGGCGTCGCTCGCTACGGCTATCCGTTCTATTCTCTCAGTGGTACTGTAGTCGTTTCTCAAAAATTTCAACGCCTCTGCCGCCCGGGGCGTGGGTTGGGAGTAAATCGCAACCGTGATGCTTTTGATGCACTCCGCCCGTTTCTGCACAGGATTATACAACACGGGATATATCAAAAACGACCCTATCGCATGTCCGCGCAGAAATGAGGTGTTTTCGCCTCCGACGATATGATCGGGATAATTTTTATCGGCACCGTAAATGTCGGGATTCGGAACCGCTTTGTACCCGTCGGGCGCCCCCTTGGAAATCGGAAAGTTCGCCGAAGCGGGACGGATGTTGACGTTCTCAACCGCCGGATAGTATTCAACATCTTGGATAGCGATGGAAACCACCTCATGCCCCGGCTCCAAAAGAACACTTGCGCCGAAAACAGGAAGGTCGGGATGACCCTCTTCGTTGATAAAACTGCAACGCTCAACAATAAGTCCGCTAAAACCATCCCCGTATTCAACCTGTTGATGAGGAGCAAAATGATACGTGGCAACCTGCTGCGCATAGCCCACAGAAACTACAAAAGACAATAGACAGAATAAAAATTTTCTCATAAGATATTTCGTATTTTAAGATTATGATTTTGCAAAGGTACGACTTTTTCAATAACTGAATAACTGAACAATAATGATACTCATATAAATATTTTTATTACCTTTGCAGCCGTGTAATTTTTATTAACGAAACAACGCGTTATTTTGAAAAAGTCAAAATTCAAATACAACTACGAGACACTCTCTTTTGAGCCGGTAAAGCGGAATTTCAAAGCCATGCTGAAAACCGCTATAAGTTTCATATTCTCAACCACTTTCGTTGTTTTGCTGGTGGCTTATTTTCTGTTTCAGTACATCCGGTCGCCCAAAGAGATCATGCTGGAGCGGGAGTTGGAAAACATGGAATTTAACTACAACGTCCTTACCGACCGCATGGCTAATTTGGAAGCGGTGCTGGAGGATTTGCAGGAGCGCGACGACAATATCTACCGCGTTATTTTGGAAGCCGACCCCATCCCTTCCACCGTGCGGGAAGGCGTTTACGGAGGCGTTGAACGGTATTCTAACTTGGCTAACTATACCAATTCTCAGTTGATTATCAACACGACCAAACGGTTGGACAAGATAGCCAGTCAGGTGTATGTGCAGTCCACGTCGTTTGATGAGGTCTTCAAGTTGGCTACCCAAAAAGAGGAGATGTTGCTCTCTATCCCCGGCATTTTGCCCACCAATAAGGCTAACTTGGTGTCGTTTTTCGGAATGCGACCGCATCCACGATATAAGATGATGAGAATGCACTCCGGAGTTGACTTCTCGGCTCCCACCGGCACGCCCATCTATGCAACGGGCAATGGCGTTGTAACGACGGCGAAGTTCATGGCAGGCTACGGCAATACCATCATCGTTGACCACGGGTTTAACTATAAGACGCTGTACGGACACCTTTCCAAGATAGACGTTCGCCCCGGACAAACAGTGAAACGCGGGCAAAATATCGGCAAAATCGGCAACACCGGCACCTCCGTAGGACCGCATCTGCACTACGAAGTACACTATAAAGGCACCGCCATCAACCCCGTCAACTTTTTCGCATTCGACCTCTCGCCCGAAGAGTATAACGAGATATTGCTGCGCTCCCAAACCGTCGGACAGTCGCTGGATTAATTCTCTTAAAATAATGATAGTAATGGAAAGTAAAAAATTATTCTATCCCATCGGCGAAGTGGCGGAGATGTTTAACCTTCCAACGTCAACGATACGTTTTTGGGAACAGGAGTTTGACATCCTGAAACCCAAGAAGAATAAAAAAGGAAACCGCCTGTTCACCAACGAAGACGTTGACAATCTGAGGATTATATACAAACTCGTCAAAGAAGAGGGTTACACCCTGTCCGGCGCCAAAACACATCTGAAAGAGATGAAGAAAAACGTCTCCGACAATGAACCCATCAAAAAGCAACTTTTACACATACGGAAACAGTTGGAAGAACTGAAAGCAGCGTTATAATTCACCATTCACAATAACATGAAATACATAGGAGCACACGTGAGCGCTTCGGGAGGTGTCGAGAACGCTCCCTTAAACGCCAAAGCCATTGGCGCTAAGGCATTTGCCCTGTTCGTTAAAAATCAACGGCAATGGTATGCGCCGCCACTGACAAAAGAGAACATCCAACAGTTTCACGAAAACTGTCAAAAGTTGGATTATCAGCCATTTCAAATACTGCCGCACGATAGTTATCTCATCAATCTCGGACATCCCGAAACGGAAAACCTGCAAAAGTCGCGCAACGCTTTCCTGTTAGAAACACAACGCTGCGAACAGTTAGGACTGACACAACTGAATTTCCACCCCGGAAGCCATTTGCAACAAATCGCCGAAGAGGATTGTTTGCGCCGCATCGCCGAGTCAATCAACATCACGCTCGACAAGACCAAAGCCATCACGCTCATCATCGAAAACACCGCCGGACAAGGCAGCAACGTCGGAAAAACCTTCGAGCAAATTCGACATATCATTGATTTTGTGGAGGATAAAAGCCGCGTCGGCGTCTGCATTGACACCTGCCACGCTTACGCCGCCGGCTACGACCTGAAAACAGAACAGGGCTTCGAAAATACATGGCAACGTTTCGACGAAACAATCGGCATGAAATACCTCCGCGGAATCCACCTCAACGACACCCTGAAAGGCTTTGCAAGCCACGTTGACCGCCATGCCAACTTGGGAAAAGGAATGTTGGGCATCGAACCGTTTAAACGCATCATGCAGGACAGCCGCTTCGACAACATCCCCATCATCTTGGAAACACCGGATGAGACACTCTGGAAGACGGAGATTGAGATGTTGTATGAGTTGAGAGTTGAGAGTTGAAAATTGAAAATTGAAAATTAAAAATTGAGGGTTGGGGATTTCTTTGCGTTCCTTGCGTAAAAATCTTTGCGCCTTTGCGTTAAAAACCGCCCCCTATCCCCTCCAAAGAATGGGAATTTTACCGCAAAGAGAGACCCGCAAAGAGCGCAAAAAAAATCCCCTCCTCGTTGGAAACGGGGAGGAGCGTTCTCATATCTCACACCTCACAATCTCACATCTATTCTTTTATCACCTTCCGCACAATCACGCCGTTTTCGGTGGTTATTCGGAGGAAATAGATGCCGGTGGGGACATTTGATAAATCAAATGTGATATGCGATGTGCGAAATTCCCCTCCTTTGAAGGGGGCAGGGGGAGGTGCGGTTTGCGATTGTAGAACGGTACGTCCCATCACATCGAATATTGCAATGTCGCATATCTCATATCGCATATCGCATATCGTTAACTCTCCTGTCGTCGGGTTGGGATAGATTTTTATCTGATGGTCCATCTCGTTGATGGCTGTAATGACGCTCAGGCACTCTTCATTGGATGGCTCGGTTTCTGTATTTCCGGCGCAGATGGCTGTTACGGTATAGCAATAGCGTTGATCGGGGTCTGATACGGCGTCGGTGTAGGTATTGTCTTCGACGGTTGCGAGGAGTTGCGCATCGCGATACAGGTTGAATTTTGCTCCTTCCACAACGGGCAGCCACGATAAGATGATTCCGGTATCGGGAACACCTTCTGCTGTTAGTTCTATGGTGAGTTCGCAGGGTAGGGTGTTTTCGGTGCAGGTTAACTCGGAAGTGCATCCGTCGGGATAGAGCGCTTCCACGCAGTAGCGATAGTTTCCGCCGACGATGCCTGTTTGGGTATAGGTGGTGGCGGTGGTTTCGTCTAAAAATTCATTGTTGCAATAGATGAGATATTTCTCCGGTGCGCCGGTCGGGGCACTCCATGTCAAGACGGCAGTGGCGTCGGTTATCTCTACGGCGAGGTTTTCGACGGGATTACACGATGCCGGCGGCTGTCCGAGGTTTTTAAAACGGAAATACTGATTCGTTACATACTTCCGTCCCGATTCTTCGGTAACAGTGAGGGTGTAAGGCAGATAGGTTGTGCCGGAAGGGGTTTCGGGACTGATGGTAAAGTTATAGGCTCGGTGTTTATATTGGTCGGGATAGAGTTGTCCATAGTATGCTGTCCCTTCGTTGATGATTAAGTAGGAGGAGGTCGTTGTGATAGTTCCGACAAGGTTTTGGGCGATTTCATTGCCTTTGTTGTTCAGATAGATCCATACATCGGAGGTTTCGCCTATCGTTATCTCGTCTTTATTGGGGATTCTGGCTTGCATAAAATCAAGGATCCAATCATATACGGTGATTTTGATTTTTGTTTTTCTGGTCATACCTTCAAACGCCGCTTCAATGGTACAGTCTAATATATGTTCGCTGGCTGCGTTATCTGACAGTTTAACGGTAAAGGCTTCTTCGAGGGTTTTGGTCTCGTTGGCGGCGAAGTTGCCGAAGTCGGCTTCGTTGTTGACGATGGTTAACATTCCGTCGGTAGTTTTGAGTGTTATGATGACATTGTTTATTGGTTGGTCGGTATGGTTTCTCATGGTAACGGCGAGGTAGGCGGTTTCGCCGGGGTTGAGTCTGCCGTTGTTATTTCCTTGGCTGTCGTTGATGGTAAATCCTTCAAACATAATGTCTTCGATATATATCGGTGTGGCGTTTATTGCTTCTAATGCGTCAATTCTTCCGGATCCGTAGTTGTTATTTTTCGGAGAAGTCGAGGTAGGCAGATGCACGGCTGTTGTTTCCAAGATTTCGCAGATGTCGGCAGGGTCGAGGGTTGGGTTTTTGGAGAGCATCAACGCCATAGCGCCGGCAACGCAGGGCGTTGCCATGGAGGTGCCGCTCCATCCCCATTGTACATAGCCCGAATTATTAGAGTGTGACAATGATTTAATATTTTCGCCCGGTGCGCAGACGTCGGGACGGATAAGTCCCATGCCGGGGTTATAGGGATAGTCGTTAAAGCCGGTATTTTGCCATGTAACCGGTCCGCGGGAACTGAACCACGAAATGGCGTCGCTGTTATTGGTAGAGCCAACGCATACTACGGCAGATGTTCCACCGGTGGTTGTCTGGTCGGGATGCAGCCATGGGGGGGGACAGTTTCCGGGAGAACCTATATTCTTGGGAATAGGATATTGCCCTTGATCGCCACCGTCATTTCCTGCTGCTACGGCGGCTATCACGCCGGCTTCCATGGCATTTTTCATGGCATTACGCGATGACGGATCGCCGCCGCTACCTGAACTACCTAAGGAGAGGCTTAAAACATCGGCTCCATGAGCAACGGCAAATTGAATGGCGCTAATTATACCTGATGTAGGTCCTGAGCCGCCGGCGCCTAAAACTTTCAGCGCCATGATCGTGGCTTTCGGCGCTACGCCGGTCTTAGAGCCGGAAGCGCCGTCTCCTGCTACTGTTCCCGCACAATGGGTGCCGTGTCCGTTGTCATCTTTGGGATCATTGTCATTATTGATAAAATCCCATCCGTGGTACGGATAGTCGGGATGTTCCCATAGATGAGTTTTTAAATCGTTATGGTTGTAATTGACGCCGGTGTCAATAACCGCTACTACAACGCCCTCGCCTTCATAACCCAACGCCCAGACTTGGTCGGCTTTGACTTTTAGCACGTTAGCAACAATCTCTCTGGTCGGTTCGACCAGTTCTTGCGTTCCTTCTTCGGGAAGCATATAATATTCCTTATCAAACACTATGAGTAAAACGTCGGGATGTAGCGACAGTTCTTCGATGGCGTCGGTGGAGGCGTAACAGTTAATAAAATTGGCAATCCACAGCGCCTGCACTTCCGCAACGGCTGAGGTGGCGGAGAGGTCGGAGAGTAGCGTCATCACGCCTTGCTGTGCCTCTGCGGAAAAGCGTTTCAGTTCGTCAATCACAAAAGCACGTTTGGCGGCTTTGTTCGGAAAAACGCTCGCTTTGGTGCGCATTTCCATCTGGTCATACTGCTGATTCATGATAATATTAATCCGAATCAGGTCGCCGGCGTCGCGAAGCGACATCTCTTGTTGTAATTCAAAGTCAATCTTAGCGCTGTTCTGAGCAGTAGTTACCTGAAAACATGCTGCCATCAACGCAATTAGGAATAGTTTTTTCATTGTAAAAAAAATTTTGATGAATAATGGCGGCAAAGATACGACTTTTTGCGATATACGAAATTCCCCTCCTTTGGAGGGGTGTATGACAAATTGCACAGTTTTGCAACATGTTCGCGTAAAGCATTAGATTCCTCATTTCGCTACGCTCCATTCGGAATGACAGCGGACTATGTGAATAAGAGTGGGGGTGGAAGGGCGGCGGCGCAGCCGCCGCCCTTCCACCCCCACTCTCTCTCCCAAAGCGAACATTGTCATTCCGAGCGAAGCGAGGAATCTCACCTCGAATGATGACGTCATTGCGGGCCTGCACCGCAACCCCGTTTCTTTCTGCGGAGTAAGCG
>Ga0099364_10001188_pt1 | contig 43439 bp, 31 predicted proteins | sample TergutTh196P3_FD_73070 | JGI IMG/M metagenome (GOLD analysis project Ga0099364, IMG submission 73070) | Microcerotermes parvus P3 segment gut microbial communities from Pointe-Noire, Republic of the Congo - Th196 P3 | ecosystem: Host-associated > Arthropoda: Insects > Digestive system > Gut ...
AAGCAAATTGATTTGCGTTTCCGGGCATTGCAAAAACAGAGGCGTGTTTGAAATTCCGCTAGGCAAAGTAACGTTACGCGACATAATCTACGGCATGGGATTTGGCGGTGGAATTGCGAATGGCGGACAATTTAAGTTTGTTCACCTGGGCGGTCAGAGCGGCCCCATAGCCGGCCCCGGCCAGCTTGATACCATTTACAGTTACCAGGATTTATGGGATGCTGATTTGGCGGTTGGTTCCGGCGCTGTTGTTGTGATGGACGAAAGCGTTTCCATACTGGAATATCTAAAAAGCGTTACAGAATTTTTTATTCATGAATCATGCGGCAAGTGCGTACCATGTCGTGAAGGCAATCATCAAATATTAGCTATATTGAAAAAACTTTCCGTGCCAAACGGCGCAACGAGAGATGATCTTGATCTTCTTCGCAGGCTTACCGACACCATGAACGGCGCCTCGTTTTGTGGGTTGGGTCAGAGCGCCGCTGTCGCACTAAACAGCGCATGGAAATATTTTAAAACTGAGTTTGAAAGGAAAGTCGACATGAGACGTTCTCTGGCGAGCACCGTGGCATGCCTGTCGCTGCTGCTGGGAGCCGGTGCCATAATCTCGAGCCCGGCTGTGGCCGCGGCTCCTACCCCGGTGGGGGTGACCGGGCCCGTGCACTACGTCATCGGCACCCCCCAGGAGGCCGAGCAGTACGTCCTGAGCCACCTGACGGACCCGATGGGCAACCAGACCTCGAGCACCTCGTGGTTCCAGTCCAGCCCCCGCCTGGTCCGGCCGGTGGTACTGGCAGGCGACTCGATCACCTGGAATGAGGCAGTCGGGATGACCGAGAGCGGCGGCAACGTCGTCTACAGCCCCAACGCCCAGAGCTGGGCGGTCAACCCGCACGCCAGCCCGGTCGGCGACTACACCCGCATCACCTTGGACCTGCCGCCGGACGCCGACCGGGACTGCGCCGCCGGCCCGCCGGCCCAGCTGCACTCCAACACCGACACCCTGGGCCACGCCTGGTGCCGCGGGCCCCTGGTCTACACCGCGTCCCTGCTCGCCGCCCCCCCCGACGACCCCCACCTGATGTGGGGGGTATCGGTCTACGACTCGACCGGGGCCACCATCCCGCCGAAGACCGACCAGTTCGGGGTGCTCCTGGCAGGCCCTAACAACGGGTTCCCCGGGCGCAGCGAGACCACTGCCGAGCACGTCTACGTGCTCGACCCGTCGCTGGCGCTGACCAAGCAGGTCTGCGTCGAGCTCGAGGTGGCCGACTGCGACCTGGCCGACGACAGCCTCTGGGTGGACAGCACCGCGATCCCGGCCGGGTCGCCCCAGGCCGTCTTCCGGGTCACCGTCACCAACACCGGCAACGTCGAGCTGCTCAACGTGCACATCGCCGACGACTACCTCACACCAGACGCCGACGACGTCACCAAGGTCGGCCTGCCGGCCGTCGACGGTGGACCGGCCCCCGGCGCCCTGTTCGCCGCCAGCCTCCAGCCCGACGAGTCGGCCTCGTTGATCGTCACGGTACCCATCGACGGCATCCTGGACGGGACGCTGCAGAACACCGTGACCGCCAATGCCGAGCTGCCGGACGAGGTACCCGACACGGTCTTCGGGTCCGATCCGACCATCGACCCCAACGGCGAACGGCTGTCCAAGCGGTTCACCGGCAACCCGACCCCCGGTCACCCGGACGGCGAGCCTGAGATGGTGCCCTCCAACCAGGACGACGCCGAGGTGATCGAGATAGTGCTGATGCGATCGTTCCCGCCGATCTTCGGCCAGCTCCCGCCCGAGGACCTGGTACAGCCCAGCACCGAGGTGCTGCCTGGTGAGGTCCTGCCCGGCGAGGTGCCGCCTGGCGAGGAGCCGGAGTCAGGCACCCCGCGGCTGCCGCTGCTGGGGGCCACCGGGGCCGACGCCGTGAGGGCGGCCGTCGTCGGAACCGTCTTGCTGCTGGCCGGTCTCGGCCTGGTCGTGGCCCGGACGATCCGGGCACGTCGCCGCCTGGCCTCGTAGGTCAGCAGGCGGTACGACGGCGCGGGCGCTCGGTCACGGTGCCCGCGCCGTCGTCGTCCGGACACCGGTGCGACGGTGGCCGTCGGCGCGGGCGCTATCCGGGAGCGACGGCGTCGAGGTGCTGCTCCTGGTCGTGCGGTAGCTGAGCCTCCAGCCGCGTTCCTTCGCAATCGGCGAGTCTGACGGACCGTTCAGCTTGGCGTCCCGGTGGCCAGCGCCGCGTCAGTATCGGCGAGAGCCTGGGCGGCCTGGGTGAGGTAGTCGGCCATACCGGTCAGCCCCTCGATCGCGGTCGTGGCCCCGTTGGTGAACTCCTGGTACGACTCGCCGAACGCCACCGACGCCTGGTCGGTGACGAACCCGTTGCTGACCAGACCGTCGATATACCCCTTCAGGCTGTTCAGGGTGGTGGTGATCTCCTCCTGCCCGGTGGTCAACCGCGTAGCAGCGGTGTTCATCTCTTCGTACGACACGTTTATGCCCATGGCAGGCTCCTCTGGATCAACAGGTGACGCAGGAGGGTTCAGGTGCCCCCGCGACCGGGTCGCTGGACGACCCGATGGAAGAAACATATCGGACATCTCGGGCCAGAGGCCGCCTCTCTAGTGTGAGGTTCGTCACACTCTGCAACGCCCAGGACGGGCCTGGCGCCGGGTCCTCGCGGTGAACACCCAGGTCAGAGCCACACCTGGTAAGACGTGGTAACAGATTCGGACAAACCGGCCCGCCGAGCGGGCGACTGACTGTAGGGTCTGGCCCGTGGACACCCATCCGTCAGCCCCAGCAGCCCGGACCGGCACGGCCGGGCTGCGGCTGACCCTGCCCAGCGACCCGTTCCCCGTATCGCTGGAAGGGCTGTTCTGATGGGCTACCGACGCATGGTTCCGTCACGGAGGCGACCGTGGACATGTTCTCCGCGATCTGAACCAGACGGTCTCCGGGGACAGCGCCGCAACCGGCTCGGACAACCGGCTGGACATATGACCAGATCGAAGGGCCGACAGCGGCCGAGAATATCGTGTAGGCTCAGAGCAAAGGGACGGCAGATGATGGGGGCACTCCATGTGGAACGACGTTGAGGCACTGCGGTCGATCGCGCGCAGCCTCCAGGAGTTCGCCGACAGCGTGGGCCGCGCCGCCAACGATGCCCAGGCCTCCGACCCCGGCTGGATCTCCGACGCGGCGGACAACTACCAGAGCCGCATCGACCAGGCGGTGTCCACCCTGCGTACCCGCAGCCAGGAGATCAGCGAAGCGTCGACCGCGATGTTCGCCTACGCCGACGCGGTCGAAGACCACATCGGGGACATCGTGGCGCTGGCCAACACGCTGGGCAAGGGGGTGGACTACGTCTGGAACCGCCTCCAGGAAGGCGCGTCCGACGTGGTCGACTTCCTCGGCGACATGAAAGACGGCGCCGAGGACGTGCTCGCCAGTATCGGCCGGGCCGCCAGCGGACCCATCAACACCATCCGGGGGTGGCTGTGAACGACGGTGCACCCGCGGCGCGGTACGTCCTCACCGCCGACCAGCTGCGACAGCTGGAGGCGGCCTGGGGCGGACGGCTGCCCGACAGCTTCCACTTCGTCTGGTCCGACGAGGTCCCGCCGACCGAGCGCGACCGTCGCGACTCAGCCGCCCGCGAAGCGCTGCAGGCCACCGGGCTGCTGGGCCCAGGGCCGGACGGCCCGGTCGAGCGCCACGTCCGCCGGTTCCTGGACGTGCTGCACCGGCCGGCCGTCGTCGTGGCCACCCAGGCCTGGACCCAGGAACGGCAGTGGATCGAGCTGGTCTGGTGCGACGCGCAGTGGGGTGCCAGCCTGCTGCGGACCCGTCGGCCGTCACCCGATCCCGCGCCGTCGGGCCCCGCAGCGCCGTGGGCCGACGAAGACGCCGTCCACCTGACGCTGGCCCAGCGTGGCACCGTGCTCGCCCGGCCGCTGGACCGGTTGGAGCAGGTCCGCCAGCCCGACGACGAACGTACCGTGGTCGCCGGACCGGTGGTGCTGAACCTGGCGGAGTCGGTCGCGGTCGTCGCGGCCTGCCGACCCGACCGCAACCCCGACGTGGCGCACGAGCTGCTGCGCCAGGTCGGCGCCGACCAGTCCGGCGAACCGTTCCGCAGCCTGGCCGCGGGCATCGACGCCGGGTTCGAGGTCACCGTCGCAGCACCCGGCGTCCTGGCGCGGCACGGCCTGTACCTGCGCTCGCAGGGCCTGTGGGTGTCGCTCGGAGCCCGGATCGACTCCGTGCTCGCCCAGGTCGCCGCCGGGAAGGAACCACCCAGCGGCCCGGTCCTGGCCGATACCGCCACGGTCCGCCTCGTCCCGGTCGCGGCGAGCCGCATCATCGCCGACTACCTGACGACCGTGACGACCGTGACCACGCTGCAGGAGGGGGCAGACCAGTGAGCGACGACAGGAAAACCTCCGGCGGTGGCGGCGGCGTCACCGCCAGGTACACCGATATGCAGCGCTCCGGCGAGCTGCTGATGGGCCTGTCCACGGTATTCCTCACCGACGCGACGATCATCCGTGGTTACGCCACCAACCCGGACGTGCTCTCCAGCGCCGTCTTCGCCCCGGTCCAGGCCTTACAGGTCGAGGCCGGACTGGCCAGCACAGGCATCACCCTCACCGCCGACGCCATCGAGTTCGGTGTGCTGGGCACCTTCCTGGTCGGCGCCGTCGAGGCCTACGAGCTGGCCGACCAGGCGATAGCCGCCATCGAGACCAACCTCACCAACGCCGCCACCTATTGCGTGGGATACGCGCTGCCCGGGATCGTGCTGATCGCCGGCGTCCAGTACCTGAGTCTGGCCGGGACAACCTGGACAGTCGACCAGATACGCGGCCTCTTCGACTCGAACTACGACCCGCGCAGCTTCAGCGATATCCTCGACAACCAGAACGAGGTGATACTGGCCCTGGTCGACCAGACAGGACTGCGGGACTGGCTGGATCATCACCCCGAGATCATCGACCCCTTCGTCCGCGGCGCACCCGGCCTCGTCGCCGGCCTCACCGCCAACCCGATCGGCCGCCTGGTTCTCGGCACCTTGAACGGCTTGACCGGCGGCAACCCGCCTCTCACCTACGAGCAGGTCATCACCAGCATACTCGCCAGCGGATCCGTCTTCGGCCTGTTCGACGACGGCGATATCACGGTCCATCCGACCAACAAGGACGACGACGAAGCGCTCAACAGCGGACCGCCCCGGATCGAGCGGCTGGCGAACCTGGACGACATGTTCGCCAGCCTTGGGGAGATAGACCGGTACGACTACGATAAAGACCCGAAGGTCGCTGACTATTCTCGCATCCGCGTCATACAGTCGGTGGGCACCGACGGCGTGACGCGCTGGATCGTCCAGATCCCGTCGACCCAGTCGTGGGACCCCTCGGCGGGCCCGGCGCTGAACGACATCACGGCCTGCCTGGTCGAGATGAGCGGTCAGCCCAGCGCGCTGGAGGCGGCTGTGCGCGAGGCGATGCAGCAGGCAGGTGTCGAGAAGGGCGACCCGGTGATGCTGCACGGATTCTCCCTGGGAGGGATCACCGCCGGGCACATGGCCGCCGACCCGTCGTTCACCAGCCAGTACAACGTCCAGGCTGTGCTGACCGCTGGATCACCTGTCGCTCGCTTCGACATCGGCCCCGATATCCAGGTGCTGTCCTTCGAGCACTACGACGACCCTGTACCCCACATGGACGGTCGGAATAACCCGGACCGGCCGAACTGGACTACGATCACCGACACCGCACCCACCGTCAAAAACCCGTACGAGGACCCCAAGAAACCCGATGACGACTACCTGTCCAGCGATCACAACGCTTTCACCTACGCCAAGACCGCGGGCGACGCCCAGAACGACGGAGGGTTCAGCATCGACCTGTACATGGATGCCGTGCGTCCGTTCCTGGACGGCACCCAGACGATAAATGACTTTCGGGCGGAGAGGGTGAACTAAGTGCTTCAGCCTAGGATGAGGCTCTCTCGGTACGCCGCTGCGGTAGTCGCGGCAGCGTTCTTGGCGACGACCTGCGCAGCGTGCACCCCAAAACCGCACGGGACCCACAGCCTCGTTGAGGTCAACGAGGCTGCCATGCAGTCTGGCATATTCTACGACACGACTATCCGCGTCGGAGCCACTGGGTTTCCCTTCGAGTACCAGTACGAAACCGAGGTGATCCTCAGCGCTGGTGTCGACTCGCCCGAGAAGGAGACAGCCGCGGTCGACTACCTCCTGCGGCTGGCCTGGGCAGAGACCGACTACGACCCCAACCCGCTACAAAAAGGAAACGGCGGCAGTCTCATCACGGTGCACAGAGCCGACGGCTCTTTTGTAGACACCCGCGCTATCCAGGACGAGCTCATGGGCGACAACAAGTGTCGCCGCTGCGAGGGTCTGACCGACAGGATGAAGCATCTGTACGGCCGCTGGCCAGGGCCGATGCCCGAGATCCCCGACGTGCTGGCCCACCTCGCCGACACGCACTGTGACACTGCGAAGCCGGGCCCTCACGGGACGTACACCTGCGGACAGATCGCACAGATCGGGTCTGAAGTCCTCGGCAGATACATCGGACACATCGCCGAGCCTTTAGACGGAAAGCCCAGGTCTGTCGACGGAGTCGTGCTCATTCGCGATATGGTCAGCCGCGACCCAGGGAAGACGGATATAGTCGTCAACACCATGTGGGTCGAGTCCGACCACCTCGACTACCTGCTCCGACTGGTATGGGCTGAGACATCGGTAGAACCGACCGGAAGGATACTGCTGGTCAACGCTGGCCTGAATCGCTCGACAGATACCGGGAGATGGTCCCACCACCGCGAGGACTACGAACCCCCTTGCAGCGAGACGGCGGTTCCTGTGGGCACAGACGGGGCGTCTTTCGAACCCGAGTGCCTGGAACAGCTCTACGGCCCGTGGCCAGGCCCCGTACCTGACGCGCCTCCGCCACCTGAGACCACGACACCGTCGGTACCGTCACCCTCACCGTCAGGCTGATCCGTGCGAACCCGGCTGCTGTACCGCCGACCCGACGGGAAGCTGGACCCGATCGCGCTGTCCACAGACGCCGGGGCGACCATCGGTGACGTCGCCGACCTGTTCCTGCGCGTGGAACGGTCCATCGGCTCCGCTCACACCGTCGACACCACCGCACGGCCCCGGATGCGGGTCCTCGCCCCGGGTGCGACCGCGGCCCGGGTCCTGTCACGGGATATCAGCGTCGCCGATGCCGGGCTGCGCGCCGGTTCCACCGTCGAGCTGGACACGCACCGCCCCGGCACCGCGGTCGAACCGGGTCCGACCGCGGTACGGGTCTACGTCACGGAAGGTCCCGACGCCGGGCGGGCCGTCGACGTCCCGGCTGGTGTGGCGACCATCGGACGTGACCAGAGCGCCACGGTCCGGCTGACCGACCCGACGGTGTCGGCCGTGCACGCCCGCCTGCTGGTAGGGACCAGCGGGGTGGAGATCGTCGACAACGGGTCGGCCAACGGTCTGTCCATCGACGGCGGCCTGGTCAACCGGGTCCACCTCGTCGACGGCGACCTGGTCGAGGTGGGCCAGACCACCGTGCAGATCCGCTGGCAGGCCGGGTCCGGACCGTCCACCTACACGGTCCGGTTCAACCGCTCGCCGGTGGTCGCCCCGCGCTACGCCGGACAGGAGCTGGCGGCCCCCACCCCGCCGGTGCCCACCGCGGCGCAGCCGCTGAACTGGATCGCCCTGCTCGCCCCGGTGCTGCTCGGGGCCTTCACCTTCGCGATGACCCGCAGCCCGATGTCCTTGGGTTTCGTCGCGCTCAGCCCGCTGATGATGCTGGGATCGTGGATCGAGCGCCGCCGGAGCGCCAAGAAGCACCTCGCCCGGGAGTCGAAGCAGTTCCGGACCGACCTGGACGCCCTGGTCGACCAGGTCCGCGCCGACCAGAAGGCCGAGGTCGCCGCCCGGGCCGCCGAACAACCGGACCCGGCCTGCTGGGCAGACGCCGCCAACCGGCTCGACCCGCTGCTGTGGAGCCGTCGGCCGACCGACGACGACTTCCTCGTCGCCCGGGTCGGCATGGGCAGCGACGACTCCCGGACGACTGTCACCCTGCCGCCGCGCGGCAGCACGCCCGCCGAGCTGTGGCAGACCCTGACCAGCGCCGTCGAACCGTTGCGGCGGGTCGAGGGCGTACCGCTGACGGTCGGCCTGCGCGACGTCGGCTCGTTCGGTATCGCCGGGCCCGAAGAAGCCGCCAACAGTGCGGCCCGAGCACTGGTCTGCCAGCTGCTCGCCCAGCACTCCCCGGCTCATCTGCGGCTGGCCGTGCTGGCCTCACGCCGTTCGGCCCGTAGCTGGTCGTGGACACCCTGGCTGCCTCACGTCCCCGCTGGTCCCTGGCTGGCCTCCGACCCCGCCGCCGGGCTGGGCACCATCAGCCTGCTGGAGGAGATCGTCTCCGAACGGACCCAGACCCGCGAGGCGACGCTGCCCGCCGTGCTGGTCGTCGTCACCGACGACACCCCGGTGGAACGGGGCCGCCTGGTGCGCCTGGCCACCGACGGACCGCGCGCCGGGGTGCACCTCCTGTGGTGCGCCGACCAGGTGACCGCCCTGCCCGAGGCCTGCCGCGCCTACCTGGACGTCGGCACCGGGGTGCTCGGCCTGCCCGACCTACGTCGCACCCAGCCCCTGGTGGTCGACACCCTCGACGCCGGCGCCACCTGGCACTTCGCCCAGCGCCTGTCCGGTGTGGTGGACTCCGGCGAACCCGAGACCGACGAGACCGACCTGCCCCGGTCGGTGGACTACCTCACCCTGGTGGGCCGTCAGATGGCCACCAGGCCCGACGCGGTGCTGGAACGGTGGCGCGAGACCGGTTCGCTGCCCGGCCAGGGCGAGAACCGGCGCCAGCCCGCGACGCTGCGCGCAGTGGTCGGGCAGGGACCGGACGGGCAGTTCGTCCTCGACCTGCGCAACGACGGGCCGCACGCGCTGGTCGGCGGCACGACCGGCGCGGGCAAGAGCGAGTTCCTGCAGACCTGGGTGCTGGGCATGGCCGCCGCGCACTCCCCCGCCCGGGCCACGTTCCTGTTCGTCGACTACAAGGGCGGCGCGGCGTTCGCCGACTGCGTCGACCTGCCGCACTGCGTCGGCCTGGTCACCGATCTCACCCCGCACCTGGTGCGCCGGGCCCTGACCTCGCTGCGCGCCGAGCTGCACTACCGCGAGAAGCTGCTCGCCTCGGTCAAGGCCAAAGACCTCGCCGCGATGGAACGCACCGGTGACCCACGCACACCACCCGCACTGGTCATCGTCGTGGACGAGTTCGCCGCCCTGGTCTCGGACGTACCGCAGTTCGTCGACGGGATGGTCGACGTGGCCCAGCGCGGCCGGTCCCTCGGCCTGCACCTGGTGCTCGCCACGCAGCGCCCCGCCGGGGTGATCCGGGACAACCTGCGGGCCAACACCAACCTGAGGATCGCGCTGCGCACCGCCGACGAGCACGACTCGACCGATGTGGTCGGGGTGCCGGTCACCGCGCACATCGACCCTGGCCTGCCTGGTCGGGCGGCGGTCCGCACCGGACCCGGGCGGGTCACCATGTTCCAGACCGCCTACGTCGGCGGTCGGTCCGTCGGAGCGGCCCCCGCGCCGACCATCGACGTCGAGACCCTGACCGTCGGCCCTGGACGGCCCTGGAGCGTCCCGGCCGCCCCGGGCACCAGTACCACCGCCGACGACGACGCGCCGACCGACCTGCGCCGCTGCGTCGACCAGGTGGTCGACGCCGCCCGACGGGTCGGCCTGCCCGCACCACGACGACCCTGGCTGCCCGAGCTGGCCACCGGTTACGAGCTCGCCGACCTGCCGCAACGACCCGACGAGCTCGGTCTGGGCATGGTCGACCGGCCGGAGTCCCAGGCCCAGTCGGTGTGGACCTGGCGGCCCGACGACGGGGCGCTGGCGGTCTTCGGGGCGGCCGGTGCCGGCGCCTCGACGACGCTGCGGTCGGTCGCAATAGCCGCCGGGCTGGCCGATCCCGGTCAGGTGCACGTCTACGGTCTGGACTTCGGCGCTGGGGGCCTGGCGATGCTCGAACCGCTGCCCCACGTCGGCGGGATTCTCGATCCCGCCGATACCGAGCGGGTGACCCGGCTGCTGCGCGACCTGCTGGCGCAGGTCGAGGACCGGACCCGTCGGTTCGCCGCGGCCCGCGCCGGGTCCCTCGGCCGGTACCGAGAGCTGGCGGCCCGGCCCGACGAACCACGGATCATCCTGCTGGTCGACGGCATGTCGGCCTTCCGCGACGCCTACGAGACCCCAGGGACCAAGCTCGCGTCGTTCAACGCCTTCCGCCGCGTCCTGGTCGAAGGTCGCCCCCTGGGCGTGCACGTCGTCATCGCCGCCGAACGCCCCAGTGCCATCCCCAGCTCGATGACCTCGGCCGTCGGCCTGCGGCTGGTCCTGCGGCAGGCCGACCAGAACACCTACCGGGTTCTCGACGTGCCGAACGACGTGCTCGACAACGACTCGCCCCCCGGGCGGGCGGTGCTGGCCGGCACCGGACAGGAGATCCAGCTCGCGGTGCTCGGCGGTGACACCGACCTGGCCGACCAGGCGCGGGCCGTCGACGCGCTCGTCGCCCGGTGCGACGCAGTGCCGCGCGCGCCCGGAGTACGGCGGCTCGCCACCCAGATTCCCGCCTCGTCGCTGCCCGACCAGGCCGACCGCGGCCCCGTGCTGGGTATCTGCGAAGAGACCCTGGAACCGGTCGGGTTCGTACCCGTCGGTCCCTTCCTGCTCGCCGGACCACCGGGCAGCGGACGCACCACCGCCGTCGCCTGGCTGGGGGCCAGCCTGCACCGTTGGGACCCCTGCCTGCCGCAGTACTACATCGGGGTGCGACGGAGCCCCAACAGCCGTCTTCCCTGGTGGCACAAGACCGCGACGACTCTCGAGGACGCGAAGACCCTGGCTCGCGAGCTCGGTGAGATCGTCGGCGAACCCGCACCGGCAACGGACGACGACGTCGAACGCCCCGGTGTGGCTCTGATCGTGGAGTCGCTGGCGGATATCGTCGGGACTCCCGCCGAGCAGCCCCTGGTCGAGGTGTTCAAGTCCGCCCGCCGCAACGGGCACCTCATCGTCGCCGAGTCGGAGACCCCGACCTGGGCGTCGGCCTGGCCGCTCGTCTCCGAGATCCGCAACACCCGCCGCGGCATCGCCCTCACCCCCGACGCCATCGACGGCGAGACCCTGTTCCGCACGTCGTTCGGCCGGGCGCAGCGCGCCCAGTTCCCACCCGGGCGCGGTATCTACGTGACGACCGGTGTCGCCCGGACCGTCCAGCTGCCGCTGCCCGACCAGTGAGACGCCCCGCCTGGCCCTCGCCCGGCGACGCACCCCGGCTCGAGGCAGACTTGTCCCAGCCTATGACGATCATCGCGTGAGGACGACGGCATCGTGACTACCGACGGGCCAGACCCGGCCGCAGGGTCCCTTCCGGCCGCGGTCGGGCTGACACCCCAGCAGCAGGCCCGGCACGGGAGGCTCGCGCTGCTGCGCGCCGCCGGGATGGACCCGTACCCGGTGCAGGTACCCCGCACGACCAGCGTCAAGCAGGCGCACGAGGCCGCCCGGGCCGACCAGACCCAGACGGTGTCCGTGGTGGGCCGGGTGGTGCGGCTGTGCGACCCGGACAGCGCGCTGCCGGACGGTGGAGTGCCGGACGGTGGGGTGCTCGCGGTGCTGCGCGAGGGTGCCGCCCAGGTCCAGGCGCTGCTGGACGGCACGGTCGACCCCGCGGCGCTGGACCTGTTCCGGCGCACCGTGGACCCCGGCGACCAGGTATCGGTCACCGGCACCACCGGGCGCTCCCCCAGCGGCGAACCGAGCCTGCTGGTCACGGCGTGGACCATGGCCGCCAAGGCGCTCACCCCGCCGGACGAGCCCGCCGACCCAGCCACCCGCGCCCGGCCGCGGCACGTGGAGCTAGCGCTGGACGCCGATACCGCCGACCGGGTGCGGGCCCGGTCGGCCGCGGTCGCGTCGGTGCGCACCACCCTGGCGTGGCACAGCTTCACGGAGGTGGAGACACCGGTGCTGCACCAGGTGCCCGCAGCGGGCACCTCACCGTTGCGCACCCGCGTCGACGGGTACGACCAGGACCTCTACCTGCGCTCCTCGCCCGGGCCGTACCTACGACGGCTGGTGGTCGGCGGGCTGGGCAAGGTGTTCGAGGTGGGCCGCTGCTTCCACGACCCGCCCGACGCTGGACCCGACCCTGAGCGCGGCCGTGAGCCAGAGCTCACCTACCTGGACGCCTGCCAGGCGCACGGCGACTGCACGACGCTGCGGCGGCTCGCCCAGGAGATCGTGCGTTCCGCGGCGGCCGCGGTGCACGGTGCGGCCGTGGCGCAGCGGCCCGACGGTCGGTCGGCCGACAGCGGGCGCAGCGGGACGACGGTCCGTCTCGACGGCCCGGACTGGCCGGTCGTCACCGTGCACGACGCGGTGTCCCAGGCCGTCGACGCCCCGCTGACCGTCGGCACCCCGCTGGACGAGGTGCGCGCGGTGTGCCGTCGGACCGCAGTCGCCTACCAGGACGACGAACCGGCCGGGGTGCTGGTCGCCCGGCTGTACGACCGGTTGGTCGCACCGGCCACCGACACCCCGGTGTTCTACGCCGACTTCCCGGTGGAGACTGCCCCGTCGGCCCGGGCGCACCGCGACGACCCGCGACTGGCCGAACGCTGGGCCCTGGTGATGTTCGGCACGACGGTCGCCACCGCCTGCTCCGGGCTCGCCGACCCCGTCGAGCAGCGTCGTCGGCTCGCGTCGGCCGACCCGGCGGCGCTCGATGCGGACCTGCTCACCGCCCTGGAGTTCGGCCTGCCGCCCACCGGCAGCCTGAGCCTCGGTATCGACCAGATGGTGGCGACGCTGCTCGGCACGACGGTCCGCGACGTCCTGACCTTCCCGTTCGTCCGCTGAGCGCTACCGGGCAGGCCGACGGCGGTGCCGCCGCCGCACCGGGCGACCACAGCACCAGGGGCTCAGTAGGCTATGTGCGGGACTTGACGAGGATCGCAGCCGCCAACCACTGGCCGACCATGACCACCCCACCGATGAGGAAGCCGACACCCAGCCAGAGCGTCTTAAACCCACTGGAGTTCTCCACATCCGCGACCAGGGCGAGGATCAGACCGAGCAGGGTGAGCACACCGGCGACGATGACCATGACCAAGCCCAGAAGCTGACCGGGGAAGTCGGCCAGAGCGGGCCCCTGGGGTACCGGCGGACCGTACTGGGGCTGCCCCTGGGCGGGGTAGTACCCGGTGCCGGGCTGCTGCATGTAAGGCCCCTGCGGGGCGGGCGGCTGGGGCGGCGGGAACTCTGCGCTCATACGGCGATGATAGCGGGACTCGCCCCCACAGACAGACGGTCTGTGCACAGACCGGACCCCGCTCGGAGCGCCGGAGCGGACGCGCCAGACGAGAACGCACAGAACGACCACGGCCTCTCCCCGCTCCCCACAAGAACCCGACGCGCCGGTCGGCTAGGGTCCGACGGCATGACCTTCCACATCGACCGGCGGCTCGTCGTCCTGGCGCTGGCGTGCGTCGTCGTGACCGTCGGGTGCCTGGTGGTCTACGCCGTGACCGAGCGTTGGCTGTTCCTGTCCTTCGTGTGGAACCTGTTCCTGGCGGTGCTGCCGCTGGTCGCGAGCACCGTGGTCGACGTGCACGGCCGGGTGCGGCCGTGGGTCGGCTGGGTGGCCTGCGCCGTGTGGCTGCCGCTGTTCCCGAACACGGTGTACGTCACCACCGACATCATCCACCTGCACCGGGTCCGGTTCGGCGGTGACACCGTGACGTGGCCGTTCCACCGGTACACCGACGACATCGTCGCGTGGTCCCAGCTCTTCGTCCTGGCCGCCCTGGTGGTGCTCACGCTGTACCTGGGACTGTGGTCGCTGAGCCACGTCCACACGTTCCTGACCGCCCGCTGGGGCCAGGCATGGGCGTTGGTCGCGGTGGTCGGTGTGGCCCTGGCCTGTGGCTACGGGATCTACCTGGGCCGGTTCGTGCGGCTGAACTCCTGGGAGGTGCTACGGCCCGACACCCTGGTGCCGCTGCTGGTCAGCTCGGCCAACGAGTTCACCGTAACCTTCACCGGGCTGGTCGCCGCCTACGTCCTGCTCACCTACGCCCTGTTCTGGGCCTTCGCCGACCGCTCGCCGGTCCGCCTGGGCGCTTGTCCTCCGGCGTCCCTCTCAGCACCAGAAGTCGACCGTCTGCCAGACGAGGCGGCCGTGTCGGGTTCCTGAACCCTTTGTGGAACCCCAACCCCCCGACGACGAGCGGGGCCCCACCGCGTAACCTGCGATGGGGCCCCTGGTCGACTTGGAAAGTCGGTGGTCATTCGACCTACCAGCGGTCTGCGACCGCTACCAAGAAGTTCGCTCATCCTGGTTGCCGGGACCACGGTCGGCGGGGATCACGTTGAAAGTCACCCGTCTTTCCTCTAGACCACTGCCGCGCGGGGTGCGGCAGGCCGGATTCGAACCGGCGGTTGGTGATACTCGTCCCCGCTCGTCGATGCCTCGGCGAGCGACATGCTGAGCCTGGAGCAAGAGTCTCAGTGTGACGACGCTGCCTCTGCCAGTTGGGCTACCGCCGCGCGGGGTGCGGCGGGCGGGACTCGAACCCGCACTGTCACGTCGGTGTAAGCCTCAGCCTCACTTTCAGCTTGGACTCGCACGTCCGCCGCGTGATGGCGGGCGTGCCCTCGGGGCGTACCCCGAAGCCTGTATATCAGGCGAAGAGGTAGTCGAAGACGGCCTTGGCCGGCTTGACGTCCTCGATCTCACGCTCGTTCGCCTGCTCGCGGGCCTGCCGGACGGCCGCCTGGAGCGTCTCCACCCGGTCCCGCAGCTCGTTGACCCGGGCCGCCGGGAGCGCGCCGGAGAACTTCACCGTGGTCCAGGTGCCGACGGGCACGTCCTCGTAGTACATCTCGACCTGGGCCGGGTGGTGCTCCGTGGCCTCGGCCTTGACGTGGTTGCGCGGCGTCTTCCTGGTGCGCAGCGTCCGGGTCGGCTCGGTCCGGTAGCAGTCGATCGACGGGTCGTAGGTCCACTCGTCCGACGCGTCGAGCAGCGGCAGGTGCCCGATCAGGGTGTGGATGTCCACCAGCCGCTTCTCCAGGAAGAGCAGGTAGGTCACCGGGACGTCGGCCAGCAGCACCCGGCCGTCCACCTCGACGTCGGCCCGGGCCTGGCCGTTGGCCCATTCCTTGGTGGCGGTGACGTCGAACGAACGCGTCATGACCTCGGCGACGCGGCGCAGCACCTCGTCGGCCCGGACCTGGACCCGGGTCTGCTCGGGCGGCAGGGTCTCGCCCTCTTCGTCCTTGGGCTGGTAGGTGCGCGACAGCCCGGTCAGCAGACCCGATTTCTGCAGCAGCTGGTACTGCTTGGTCAGCTCGGACTGCGCCGAGGACTTGACGCCCTTCTCGACAGCGATGATCTGGTTCAGCTTGGTCACGCCGGCCACCGTAGCAGCCCACAAGACCAGGCCGAACCGTTTTTCTCGCCCCGCCCGGACACCTCCGCTACCGTTCCTGCCGTCGGGAAGGCAGCGGCGGTGACGGACGTGCACATGGTCAACCAGCCGAAAGGTCCCATATCCGCACCGTGTGGTCGTCGCTGCCGGAGGCCAGGACGGTCCAGCCGTCGACCTCCCCGAACGCCACGTAGTTCACCGGACCCTGGTGTCCTTCGAAGATGCGGAGCAGACGTCCGTCCTGCAGGTCCCACACCCGCACCGTCTCGTCGAAGCTGCCCGCCAGGCGGTTATGCCCGGGACGTTCGGACAGCACCGACTGAAGGCGGAAGGTGCGGATCGGCTGTCCGTCTTTCGGGTCCCACAGCCGCACCGTCTCGTCGTTACTGGCCCTTCTGGTGCTGTCGTAGCTGCCGGACACCACGGTTGTCGACCCGTAGATCTGCAAGAACTCCACCGAGTCCACCTCCTGGTGACACTCGAGGGTGTGGAGCAGCTGCCCGTCCCGCACGTCCCACAACCGCACCGTGCTGTCGGCGCCGCCGGAGGCCAGGATGCTCTGCCCGTCGCGCTTCCCGAACGCCAAGGAGTACACCGAGCCCTGGTGGCCCTCGAGAACACCGATCTGCTGCCCGTCCTCCGGGTTCCACAGCCGCACCGTGCCGTCGTCACCAGCCGACGCCAGGAATGTCCGTCCGTCGAGCTCCCCGAGCACCACATCCCTCACCGGACCCTGATGACCTTCGAAGACGCGGAGCAGCTGCCCGTCCCGCACGTCCCACAGCCGCACCGTGCTGTCCGAGCTGGCGGAAACCACGAACGTCCGCCCGTAGCCCTTCCCGAACACCACAGCGTTCACCGGACCCTGATGACCTTCGAAGACGCGGATCAGCTGCCCGTCCCGCACGTCCCACAGCCGCACCGTGCTGTCCGAGCTGGCGGAGGCCAGGACCGTCCGCCCGTCGAGCTCCCAGAACTTCACGGAGTTCACCGGAGCCTGGTGGCCCACGAGGGTGCGCGACAGCGTGTCTGCCGTGCCTGTCGCACTTGGGGTATTGTCGCCTCCCCGAGACGAGAAGAAGCTGAACGCGATCAGGACAATCACCAGCAGTGCGAAGACAGCGCCGAATAAAATCGCGGTGTTTCGTTCGGTCGTATCAGCGGCCGAATTTCGTTCGGTCGTGGCAGCGGCCGAGAGGCCTGGCGCACTGCCCCAGGTCGGCGGTAGGACGGGGTGTTGCCGTCCGGTCGCGGCGACGTACGGCGTCCGTGTGCCGCGGGCCGGGGTCGTTCTCGGGGGGCGGGGCAATGACGCCCCGGCCCGCGGCACATGGACCCCGTCTCGGGCTGGCCGGGGGGGCGGCCGAACACCCCAGGGCGGGTCTTGCTGCGCGGTAGGTGCGACCGGCTCTCGGACCGCGCTGGTCTGCGGGTCGATCTTGCGCCGGTCCACGACCCGAGGGCGGCGCGCCTGCCTAGCAGCTGCCGTACGGACGTCCTGCTGAGCGTCGGGACGTGCTGTGGACGGTTCCGCTGCTGCTGGTACGACGGTCAGATCGCCTCCGGCTGCCAGCCGGGCGCGCATGGCCTGGGCTTGGGGGTGGGAGGCCAGGGTGGGGCCGACCAGGTCCAGGGCCGCCAGGGCCCCGTCGGTGTCGCCGCGGCGTTGCCGGATGCGGGCCAGGCCGAACGCGGCGGGGCTGGTGTAGGTCGTGTCGGTGGCGGCGCAGACCTGGTACAACGACTCGGCCAGGTCGGTCTCGCCGGACAGCTCGCAGCAGGTGGCCAGGGCCAGCTTGGGGGCCAGCTCGCCGGGGACCTGCCCGTACACGGTGCTGAACGACTCGCGTGCGGCCAGCGTCTGGCCCTGGCCGAGCTCGACCAGGCCGGACAGCCACACAGCCCGCCAGTCCCACGGGTCCAGGTCCAGCAGCTGTCCGGCGGCGCGCTGGGCCCGGTCCGACCATATGTGACGCCTCTGGTTCTTCGTGAATATCTCTGCGGCCTGGCCGTAGGCCTCCGTGACCTGGTCATAGGCCCTGGCCGTGGCGGCGTGGGCCTGGGCTATCAGTACCTCTGGTGTGGTCTGCGGGGCCTGGGACAGGACCTCGAACCGTCGGCCGGGCTCGTCCACGGTGATACCGGCCAGCCAGGTGTACATCGGGTCGTGCTCGTCGGGACGCAGCAACGGCAGCTCAGCGGCCCGCAGCGGCCGGTCGGCCCCGTCGACCGCCAGCGAGGCGAACAGCAGCGAGGTGCTGGTGCCCCGGGCCGGGCCGCCCCGGTCGGTGGCCACGACCTCGCGCAGCACCCCCAGCATCTGGACCCGCAGCTCGTCCATGCTGGCGAACCGGTCGTCCGGGTCGTCGGCGCAGGCCTTGGCCAGCAGCCGGTAGAACGAGTCGTACCGGGCCAGCACCGGGTGCTCTGACACCGGCGGCAGGGACGTGGCGTACGTCGTGGTGTTCCCCCTGAAGTCCAGCACCAAGTTAGCCAGGGTCCGTCCGACGGTGAAGACGTCCGAAGCCACCGACGGGCCGTCGACCGGGACCTCCGGGGCCTGGTAGCCCACCGTCCCGAAGACCGCCGAGACCTCGTCGTCGACCCGGCGCACCCCGCCCAGGTCGATCAGCTTGACGGTATCGCCCTGGCACATCAGGTTCGCCGGCTTCAGGTCGCAGTACAGCAGGCCCCGCTCGTGCAGGTGACCCAGCACCGGCAGGACCTCCAGCAGGTACGCCAGCGCCTGGTCCACCGGCAGCGGGTCCACCTGCCCAGCAGCCCGGCGACGTTCGGCCAGGACCTGCCGCAACGACTTGCCCCCGACGTACTCCATGACGATGTACCCCTGCCCGGCATGGGTCACGAAGTTGTAGATCTGCACGATCGACCGGTGCTCGACCTGCGCCAGGAACCGCCGCTCGGCGATCGCCGCCGCCACCTGGTCCGGGTCACCAGAGCTCAGCAGACCCTTGAGCACCACCGGCCGGTCCGAGACGTTCCGGTCCCGGGCCAGGTAGATCCACCCCATCCCCCCGTGCGCCAGCGGCCCGACCACCTCGTACTGCCCAGCCACCAGATCACCAGCAGCCAGCACCGGACGGAAGTCGAACCGCGCCCCGCACCGGCCGCACACCCCCTCAGCCCGACCCGGAACCCCGTCACACCCCTGCCCCACCAGGCCCTGGCACCCCGGGCAGACCCGCTTGCGCTCGGGCACCACCGGGTCGGCCACCACCGCCGAAACCGGATCACCGACCGGCACCGGCGGAACCGTGGTCAGCCCCGCACCCAACCGCCGGACCCGCAACCGCTGCGACGAGACCGCCGGACGAGAACGGGCCGACCCCGCCCGCCGCGAACCCAGCCCCCGAGACGCCAACCCCGCCGAACCCGAGGCCGTCACCCCAGCCGGGGAACCGCACACGTCGCAGTACCCGTCCACCACCGCCCCGCGGCACCCACCGACCGCACAACCAGCACTCATCGACGGCTTGCGAAACACCACAGAACACATCATTCCACCGCCAGCCGAACCGCAGGTGGTTCCCCGCAGCCGCCGACCGGCACAGCCAGCAACCACCGAACGGTCGGCCGACATGCTTTACTCGGGTCTGCCGCCACGACAGGGGCGCCTACAGGATCTCCTTGGCGGTCAGGACGCGGAAGGCGACGGCGCCGGGGGGGATCGGCAGCCAGAACGTCGCCAGCCGGTACAGCATGACGGAGGCCAGCGCCGGTTCCGGTTCGATGCCCAGGCCGGTCAGCGTCCCCAGCAGCACGGCCTCGACGGCGCCCAGGCCACCGGGGGTCGGCGCGGCCGTGGCCAGGGCCCCGGCCGACAGCGAGACCAGCCCGACGGCGACGAACGACGGTTCCACCCCGAAGGCCCGGACCGAGAAGTACAGCGCGAACACGTAGCCCAGCGGCAGCAGCGCCACCCCGCCGAACAGCATGACGAGCTTGGTCGGGCTGGTCACCACCTCGCGCATCGCCCCGGCCGAGGCCCGCACCGCGGGCACCAGCCGTCCGGTGATCAGCCCCCGCACCCGCGGCACCGCCAGGGCCAGCCCCAGGACGGACAGCACGCCTCCGACCACCGCGGCGACGACCCCCGGCGACGGCAGCCGGGACAGCTCTTTGCCGAGCGCGTCGGTCGACCCCGCCCAGATACCGAACGCGGCCAGGATCGCCAGGTGGACGATGACGACCGCTGCCTCTTTCGCGGCCGAGGCCGAGGCGGCTATGGACACCGGGAAACCGCGCTTCTGCAAGAACCGCACGTTCAGCCCGACCTGGCCGATGCCCGGCGGCGCGAACGACGCGACGAACGACGCGGCCAGCGCCACCGACCCGGCCTGCCCCACCGGCACCCGGCCCGGGGTACCACCGGCCAGACCCAGGGCCGCCCCGACATAGGTGGCCACGGAGGCGGCGGCCAGCGGTGCCACCCAGCGCCAGTCGATCCCGGCGATCACGGCGTCCAGCGACTTCAGGTCGGCCAGCTGCGGGGCCAGCACGTACACCGCCACACCGAGCATCGCCGCCATGACCAGGGTGCGCGGCCGCATCCGTTCGACCCGTTCGAACTCGGGCTCCTCCACCCCGGTGACGGCGCTGACCTGCGCCACGACCGGTCCCAGCCCGCCGGACGCCTTGACCGCCGACCGGGTGCCCGGGGTCAGCGCCACCGGCACCAGCCGGGCCAGCGCCGCGGTCAGCCGGTCCCGGCCGAGCACCCGGTGCGCCACCTCGACCGCCCGTTCGGCCCCGACCAGCACCGACGTGGACGCCAGCAGCTCGGCGACGTCCCCGGCCAGCACCCCGTCCGGCGCGGCCGGCTGGGCCCGGGACAGGTCGACGACCGTGACCCCGTCGTCGGTGGCGACCAGGTGGTCGGTGGTGAGGGCCCGCACCCCGATCCGGGCGTCGGCCAGCCCGGCCACCTGCTGCCAGGCGGAGTCCAGGACGTCGTCGCTCAGGCCGTCGCCCAGCTCGGTCAGCGTCGGCCCGTCGACGGCCCGCACCGCCAGCACCGCCTCGCCGTGGGCTCCGGCGGCCACGGCCAGCACCGGTTCGACCCGCACCCCCCGGGACCGGGCCAGCAGCCCGACCATCGCCTCGTTGGTCACGGCCCGCACCGGTGAGCCGAACGGGGCGTCGTCGCCGACCTCGCGCAGCCGCAACCGCCGGTAGCCGCGGCGCATCCGGTCGCGCTGCCAGTCGCGCTCGTCGATCACCCGGATCAGCACGGGGCCGTCGTCGCCGACGCCGCGGTACGCCCACCCGGTGGTCGCTACCGGTTCCAGGTCGCGCACCTCGACCCCGCACCCGGCCAGCAGCCGGGCCAGCCCGGTCGGGGTGATCACCGATACCGACCGTCCGACGACCAGCAGCAGCAGCGCCCCGGCCATCCCGCCGGTGCCGATGGCCAGCAGCACCTCGATCGGCCCGGCGGTGGTGGACACCACCCGGGCGAGGGAGAGCAGCACCAGCAGCGTCCACACCCACCGGGTCCAGCGCGAGGACAGGGCCCGCACCGCCACGGCGGTGACCGCGGCGAACGCGGCGATCTCCCAGGCCTGCGGGGCCCGCCCGATATCGGCGACGTCCCGCGCCGACTCGGCGATGACCTGCACCCAGTCCCGCACCGACGCGGCCCGGCTGACCAGCCCGTAGGCCAGCAACCCGACCACGGCCCCGAGCACCGCCCGCCACAGCAGCGCGAACCGGCGCTGCACGGCCAGCCACACCGGGCTGACGACGACCATGACGATGTACCCGCCGAGCACCAGCCACAGGAAGACATTGGCGATATCGCCCGGCACCCCGCGGAAAGCCTGACGCAGGTCGAACGCGAATGCCTGGGCGGTGTACTCGCCGACCTGGTCCAGCCCGATCGCGACAGCGACCACACCGGCGAACCCGACCAGGGTACGAAAGTCCTGCCAGCCCGCGCGCTGCGTAGCGTCGCGGTAGTCCGGCTCCATCCGCTGGTCGTCGACCATCCACTCCCCAGTCTGCAGCACAGTCGCACGGGGCACAGCCGCCTGGCTGACGATACCGTCGCTGCACCTTCTGGCCATAACGGTACCGACTCGCACCCGTCTGTGCGGCCAGTCTGGAACCCAAGCCGCTGCTCACCGACACGGCCAGGCGCAGCAGAAACAGGAATCCACCGCACCCGAGCACCCACACCCGGCCCAGAGGCTCGTCCCGGGGGTCAGTCCGTGCCGAGAGCGGAGAGGAAGACCTCCGTCCAATGGTCGTGCACGTCCTGGACCTCGTCTGCCTCGACTGCACCTTCGAGGTCGAGACGTGCCAGTCGCGCGATCTCGCCGGACGTGACGAGCGCCCGTAGGTGTCCCAGCCCGGTGCGGGCGACATCTGCGACGGTGACATCGGCCAGCAGCGCCTCAAAAATCCCGCCCACGGAAACCGGATCGCTGGCAGCCATCAGCCGCCACATATCGCTGCCGTCCTTGGGCGCGACCCTGTCACGCCCACCCCGGTCACGTTCGATGACCCTCTCACCCACCTTGTACGCCTTCGAGCACAGGAGGGCGGCAGGACCAGCGACGTACGCCTCGCGGACAGAGCCGTCTGCGAACGACTCGACCGGCATCAGACCACGGTCTACGGCGGCGAGGTCCACACCGGCGGAGAACCGTGTCGCGACCTTGCCGTGCGATGCCATCGACCGCGGGGAACGCCGCCCTCCGCCTGCCATCGTCTGCGGGACGATGAGATCGACCTCCGCTATCGGGCTGCCGTCGTCGGTGAAGCCCTTCCCCCACAGTCCTGGCTGGTGCTCGTAGCGAGACGGTGCCTGCGGGAGCTCGCCCAACGGGACGAACCCGGCCGAACGCATAGCGTCCTCGATCCTCGGGTCGGATTCTACGAGGCCGGGGACGACAGCCAGGTCGCAGTCCTTGGTCGTCGTGGACACGATCCCCAAGGAGCGCGTCCGCTCGTGCACAGCGTGGGAGCCGATGACGACGAGACCTTCTTTGTGGTCGGCCAGCGCATCGAGCACGTCGCACAGAGACGTCCGTGCCTCGATCAGCGGCCGGCGCAGCAGGCGATCAGAACCGTAGCCTGACAATGCAGGTTCCGCTGCGGCACCACGGCCGCCCGTCCGGTCGTACTGGTCACCGACGGGCACTCCCCTCGGTCTGCGTGGTGGCACGCCCGTCACGTCGTCTCCCACGAGCGGACCACCACCTCGGCCTGCTCGGTCATGCGTCCGTAGCCCGCATAGCCGTCGACCACGGCCTGGAGCGGGCTGACGAACCAGACGCCGTCGCGCGCCCGGACACGACCGGTCTCGCTCCAGCCGTCGAACGGCACCACCGTCGACCGGGGCCCGCGCTCGCGTGGGAGCCGTGGGCGGACTCCGAGCGCATCCACAGCAGCCCGCACATCGGCGACGTACAGGACCGGCCACGTCGGGACGATCGAGCTCCCGAGCCTCTCGAGCGCCTCGTCACCGGTCACGGCGTTCTCGACACCGGCGGCCGACAGGAGCCTGCTCGCCTCCGGGGCAGACCGGTCGGTCGACAGGTCCACGGCGCCGGGGCGCGCCGACAGCAGGGCGTAGCGGCCGGCCCGGAACAGGAGCGGCTCGATGTCCAGGACGTCGACGCCGTCGGGGGCGACCAGCCTGATCCTGCGCCACCGGTCGATCCACTCGTCGAGCCTGTCCGGTGCGGTCGCGAGGTCCCCCAGGAGCCAGCGCGCCGCCCAGACCGACGACGGCGACGACAACGGACGGACAGTCCGGCCGCCGTCGGTGAAGCCCGCCGCCGTGAGGATGTCGAAGTAGGCATCGACCGACGGCACCAGCTTGCCAGCCTCCGCTCGGGAGATCGTCGACGCAGAGACACCGGAGAGACGCGCCAGATCGTTGATCGACAGGCGCGCCATCAGACGCGCATCGCGGATCTTCTGGGCAGCACTCATGCCCCAACGATAACCGAGTCGTTGCATATGCGCAATGACACCATCCTGGGCTCCTTCCGGCAGCAGTCTGGCGACGCGTACCAGAGCACACGCCTCCGGCCGGAGACCGCACAGCGGACGAGAAGACGGAGCCCAAGGCCGGAGTCGAACCGTGCTGCCTTCCCCGTACCAGGGGGATGCTCTACCGGTGAGCTACTCGGGCATGTCGGTCTGGTGGGTCCTGGCGGGATCGAACCGCCGCGCTCCGGGCTTCAACCGGAAGCTCTACCGTCTGAGCTAAGAACCCTCGGGTGCGCCGACCAGGACTTGAACCTGGGACCGCGTCCATATCAGGGACGTGCACTGACCGTCTGTGCTACCGGCGCGAGGAGACGGATCTACCGTCTCGAAGCTGGACTGGCTCCCCACCCAGGAGTCGAACCTGGAACCTCCCGGTTCAGAGCCGGGCGCAGCTGCCAGTTGTGCTAGCGGGGAACGGGTCACCGGGGAGTCGAACCCCGTCGTACGACCCGAGACGAACGCGCCTCCGGCAGGATTCGAACCTGCGACCAGCGGTTTAGAAGACCGTTGCGCTGTCCGCTGCGCCACGGAGGCAAAGGTGATGCCCGGAGTCGAACCGGGGTGCGGCGGGTTGCAGCCGCCTGCCTGTGCCGTTCAGCCACATCACCGGGGTGTCTGACGGGACTCGAACCCGCTTGGACTGGCACCACAAGCCAGCGCCTCGACCGCTTCGGCATCAGACACAGTGTCCGGCGAGGGACTCGAACCCCCGACATCCTCCGCGTCATGGAGGTGCGCTACCAGGCTGCGCCAGCCGGACGTGACGGATATCGTTCCGTCTGACGTGTGCGAGTGGAGGGATTCGAACCCCCGGCACCGGCCTTCGGAGGGCCGCGCTCTTCCGCTGAGCTACACCCGCGAGACTCCCGATCGGTTGCGCGAGGTGCGAGGTACGGCACGAGATACGAGGTTATAACCTCGTATCTCGTGCCGTACCTCGTATCTCACCGCCTGGCACCGGGCGGGAATGGAGCGGATGACGGGACTCGAACCCGCTGTCTCCTGCTTGGAAGGCAGGTGCGCCGCCAGTAGCGCCTCATCCGCGAGCGGCCCGTGACGTGGGCCAGGCGCCCTCACAGGGACTCAAGGCAGCCCGTGACGTGGGCCAGGCGTCGTACCCTCACAGGGACTCGAACCCTGTCCTGGACCTTGAAAGAGTCCGGGCCTACCCATAGCCGATGAGGGCGTGGAACCGGCGGCTGGAGTGGAGCGCACGGGGATCGAACCCGCCACACGGACTTTGCAAGAGTCTGTCGCCACCGAGGAACATGGCACCCCAAGAACAAAAGTACTCGCGGCGGGACTCGAACCCGCACCGAGCCGGGTTTGAGCCGGGTGCCTCTGCCAGTTGGGCCACGCGAGCATCGAGCCTCCGGCAGGGATCGAACCTGCGCACGACGTGGTTTCGTAGACCACCGCTCTGTCCTCTGAGCTACGAAGGCGTGGCGCGGGCCGGATTTGAACCGACGGTCTCGGTCGTATGAAACCCGCGGGGACGGCCGAGCTCCCCTACCGCGCTAGTACCCCCGACCGGATTTGAACCGGCGGTCTCCTCTTTGAGAGAGAGGTGAGATAACCACTACTCCACGGGGGCATGATACTGCTGAGCGTGCACGACCCGGGGCTCGAACCCGGAACCAGCTGTGTGTAAGACAGCCGCGCTGCCAGTTGCGCCAATCGTGCGTCGCGGTAACGGGACTCGAACCCGCACGCACGGCTTATGAGACCGCTGCTCTACCTGCTGAGCTATACCGCTGCGTGCCCCGCCCTGGCCTCGAACCAGGAGCCCACGGATTAAGAGTCCGCTGCACGTCCGCTTGTGCTTGCGAGGCTGGTACTGTGAAGAACACGAGTGCGCCGGGAGGGATTCGAACCCCCATCCGTCCTTGGACTCCCGGTTTACAGCCGGGCTGCTTGAGCCGTTTGCATACCGACGCGAGAGCCCCGGGGCGACCGATTCTGTCGACCGGGGCGTCGGGCAGCCGGGCACACCCGGCTGCCTGTTCTTCTCGTCCACTGTGCAGTTCTCAACACCGCCTCTCGGCGGTACGTGCGCCCATGGCGAACCATGAGCACGAGCACGGACGGAAGGACTCGAACCCTCAACACGCGGCTTTGGAGACCGCTGCTCTGCCGTTGAGCTACGTCCGCTCGGTGATTCAGCTGTTCTGGTGCGTACATACAAGAAGGCCGCCTCTGGGACCTGTCCCGGAAGCGGCCTTGTCACCCGTACGGGTCACGTCATGGCGGCTCCGGAGCTGGTCCACTCCTGCTTGATCCCGCGGCCGACATACCGTTCGACGACCGTCAGGTTCGCGCACTGCACGGTGTTCGCGCACTGCATGGTGAAGTGGCGGGCGGTCGGGACGACGAGCGTCGCGGCCATCGGTACCACCTCCTCCTGATGCGGCCCGCCCAGCGCGAACCGATGTCCTTCATCGTGCCAGGGGGACCGTGACGACGGCTACTGATTTATGGAAACTGCCTCCGACGAGGCCGAGAAGCCGTCGTCCCGTCATCCCCCAGAGGGGGTAGGCGACGGCTCGCTCCACAGAGCGATGCCCTGGGCCCGAGCCCTTCCCTAGGATGACCGGTGTGCCTGCGGACCAGATGACGTCGACCGGCCGACGTGGGGGCGTCCTGGTGCGGGCCCTGACGGCTGCCGCGGTTCCCGGGCCGCGCTGGGCCCGTCTCCCGCCGCACGGTGGCGCGGCCTGGTTCGGCCTGGTCGGGGTGACGCTGGCCCTCGGCGGCCTGGTGGTGGCGGTCCATGCCGAAGCCCGAGCCTTCAGCGGCGTCCCCGGGCCGGCCCCCCGGCTGCTGCTGTACGCCCTCCTGACGGTGGCCCCGCTGCTGCTGGTCGCGCGCGGCCCGCTCCACGTCTGGCGGTTGCAGATGCTCGGGCTGGTGGCGCTCGGGCTGACCCCGGCTCCCGCGGCCTGGCCGTGGTCCGTCACCGGTCTGCTCTGCCTGCTCCTGGCCCTGGTCTTCACCGCCGTGGCCGAGGACACCGACCGGCTGGTCGGGGTGGCGGTCTGGACGCTCCTCGCCCTGATCTGGTCCGGTCGTAACACCCCGGCGATCTCGCTGGCGGCGTTGGTCTTCGCCATGGCGTCGGTCCTGGTCATCGGGTCGATGCAGCGGATCAAGGACCGGACGCAGCGCGAGCTGAGCACCACCCGGGCGGCCCTGGACGCCGAGTCGACCGACCATGCCATCCTGGCCGAGCGGACCCGGATCGCCCGGGAGCTGCACGACAGCGTCGGCCACCGGATGACGATGATCGCGATCCAGGCCGAAGCCACCCGTCTGCGCCACCAGGACCTACCAGCCGATACCGTCTCGGCCCTCGAAGCGATCCAGGCCACCGCCCGCGAGGCGCTGGCCGAGACGCGCGGCGTGGTCAGCCTCCTGCGGTCCGACTCGCCGACCGGGCCGAATGCGGACGAGGCCGAGCGGGCGCCCGCACCGGGCATCGACCGGCTGGACGATCTGGTCACCCAGGCCCGGCGCGGCGGGATGGTCCTCGACTACCACCGGACCGGCCCGGTCCGGCCGCTCCCGGCAGCGACCGAGCTGGCGGCCTTCCGGATCGTCCAGGAGTCGCTGGCCAACGCTGCCCGGCACGCCGCGGGAGCAGCGGTGGACATCACCCTGGACTTCTCCGACACGGCTCTCACCGTCTCGGTGGTCAATACCCGGCCGCCGCGCGAGCCCGAACCGGTCCCGGCGGCGGAGGGCGAACAACCATGAGGTTCGGGCGGACTCTCCAGCGCCTGGCAGCGGACTGGCTCTACTGCCTGCTCCAAGGGCTGCTGTCCTTCGTCGATATCGCCTTCTGGCTGCTCGGGGTGGTCGTCAGCCCCCTGCTGGCCCTGGTCCTGGGGCCGCGTCTGGCGGCGGCCCTGGAGACCGGCGTGAACTGGCTGGCCGATCTTCACGACCGCCTGGCCGCCTGGCGTCAGCGTCGCCCGCGGCTCGACGACGGGCCGCGTCAACCCTCGACCTGGCGGTCGTTGCGCTGCCTGGGGACCAACGCCCTGTCGCTGCCGGTCCACGTCGTCGTGCTGCTGGTATTCCCCGTGGCCATGGCCTGGGCGCCGCTCCACAGCCGCCTGCTGGGCTGGGCGCTGTCCCAACGTCTCCCGGCTGCGGGACCCGAGCCGGACCGTCGCGGTGGGCACGGCCTGGTCGGTATGAGAGAACGGGTCCGAGCCCTGGGCGGGACGCTGACGACCGGGCCGGACGACGCGGGCGGTTTCCGGGTGCGGGCCGTGCTCCCCCTCGACCCGACCGGTCCGGTCGATACTGGGACCGTGCCGACCGATCGACCCGACCAGGAAGATGGCTGATGATCCGCGTTCTGCTGGTCGACGACCAGGCGATGATCCGCGACGGGCTCGCCGTGCTGCTGACCTCGTCGGGCGAGATCGAGGTGACCGCGCAGGCCAGCGACGGGGCGCAGGCGGTCGAGCTGGCGGCGACCACCGCGCTCGACGTCGTCGTCATGGACGTCCGGATGCCGGTCATGGACGGTATCGAGGCGACCGCCAAGATGGTCGAGAACCGAGCCGAGCCCGACAGCCGGCCGCATATCCTGATCCTGACGACCTTCGACCACGACGACTACGTCTACAGCGCGCTGGCGGCCGGTGCCAGCGGTTTCCTGCTCAAGGACGCGCCCGCACGCGACCTGGTCGAAGCGGTGAAGATCATCGACCAGGGCGAGGCCCTGCTGGCCCCGTCGATCACCCGGCGGCTGCTGGCCGATTTTGCCGGGCGCCGCCGGGAAGGTCGCGGCGCCAACCCGCAGGCGGTGGCTTCTCTGACACCGCGCGAGCTGGACGTCCTGCGCCAGATGGCCCGCGGCCTGTCGAACGGCGAGATCGCCGAGTCGTTGTTCCTCTCCGAGCAGACCGTCAAGACCCACGTCGCCCATATCTTGACGAAGCTGGCCGTCCGCGACCGCACCCAGGCGGTGGTCTTCGCCTACGAGAACGGCGTCGTCTGACCCCCCACCGACACCGGTGCGACCCTTCCACGCCAGAACGACATTTCAAAGTGTCGTTCTAGCGTGAAAGTGTCGCACGGAACCCACTCTCTGAGGTGAGACGCACAATCGCTCCGGTAGGTGATCCGTCGTCGGTCGGCGACCTCCTAGTTTCGGGGTATGACGAAACGACTGCTCGGCCTGGCCATCGCTGTCCTGGCGCTGTTCGCGCTGCAGACGCTCCTGGCCACGTCGGCGGCCGCCCGGGCCAGCGCCGTCCTGGACGGCCCCGGCACCCCGAGCGTCCGCTATTCCCCGGCCGCTCTCGCGGGCCCGGCCGCCGACCGTGGGGTCGACCTGCTGGAAGACAGCTCCGACCAGCGGTTACGTGTTCGCCAGTGGGGTGAGGTCGAACCGGGCGGCTCGGTGACGGTCATCGTCGGCGGGGTGGGCCACACGGCGGCGGAGTTCGACTCTGACGACGGTCGCACCCCGACTGGCCGAGCCATGAGCCTGCCCCAGCAGGCCAGGGCCCTGCGTCAGGCCGCGGCCGACCAGGGCCTGCGCCCACCGGCGGTGATCGCCTTTCTCGGATACGACGCCCCGGGGAACGTCATCGGCGCCCTGGACGCCGAACCGATCAGGACCGGCGCCGCCAACCTGACCGCGCTGACCGGAGCCCTGAACCAGCTCGACAGCACGCTGGAGACCACCTGGATCTGCCATTCCTACGGTTCGCTGGTCTGCGCGTCGGGTATGTTCACCGACCGGCCGGAAGAACGACCGTCGCAGGTCGTGCTGATCGGCAGCCCGGGAATCCACCTCGACCGGGCCGACCAGGCACCGGCGGATATCGCGCTCTATACCGGGCGCGGCGACGAGGACCCGATCGGGCTGGCCCCGGCGCTCGGCCTGCTGTACGGCAGCTTTGGCGCCGACCCGGCCCGGCCCGGTTTCGGCGCCGAGCCGATCCCGACCGATCCGGGAACCGGGCACTCCGACTATTTCCGGGCCGGTTCCAGCCAGCTCGCGGCTATGGCCGACCTCAGCGCTACCCCGGTCTCGAACCGCGTCCCGGTCGGGTGAGGCCGTGCCCCGTCCTGACGACCCCGACCAGCCGCACGCTCCGACCACCGCCCGGGAGCCATGATGACCAGCCCTCGCACCCTGTCCGTCGACCCGACCCACGACCACCTGCTCGACCAGGTCCGAGCCGTCAGCCTGGGGCTGGTCGTGCTCGGCCACTGGCTGGTCGGCGGGCTGGGCTACGACGGTCCCGCGCTGCGGTCCGCCAGCCCTTTGGCGACCATGCCCTGGGCCGCGCCGCTGACCTGGCTGGTCGCGGTGCTGGGCCTGTTCCTCTGCGTCGGCGGACGCCTGTCGGTCGAGTCCTGGAACCGGGCCCTGGCCCGGGACGACCAGACCGCCCAGCGACACGGGGCGGTCCGGGTGTGGTGGTCCTGGACCGGCCGACGACTGGGTCGGCTGGGACGACCGTTGCTGCCCGCTGTCGGCGCGGTCGGGCTGGTCCTGGCCATCAGCAGCGCTGTCGGCGTCCCCGACGTCACCCTGAGGACCCTGGTCCGGACCATGGCCCAGCCGTTGTGGTTCCTGGGCGTCTACCTGCTGCTGACCGTCGCCACACCAGTCTTGGCCCGGCTCGACGCACGCTGGGGCCTGCGCGCGGTCGCGACGATGGCCGCCCTGGTGGCCGTGGTCGACCTGGTCCGCTTCGGTCCCTTCGACGCGACGGCGCCGTCCTGGTTCGCCTGGCTCGCCCTGGTCCCTGGTTGGGCGCTGGCCTTCCAGCTGGGGATCTGGTGGTCCGGACGCCAGGGCCGACGCCGCCGGGTACCGCCGACCAGGGTCGGTCTGGCTCTCCTGGTCGTCAGCGGCATCGGCCTGGTGGCCCTGATGGGATGGGCGGGCTACCCGGTGTCGATGGTCGGCGGCGGCGGGGTCGCGGCCCGGTCGGCCACCCACCCGCCGACCCTGACGCTGCTCGCCCTGGAAGCGGTGGCGATCGGGGCACTGTGGCGCTGGGAAGTTTTGTTGCGGCGCTTCTTCGACCGCAGGACGACCAGCGCCCCGTCAGGACTGGCACCGCGCCGTCCGCCGGTCCGCCGCCTTGCCGACCGGTTGACGTCGCAGCTGCGCACCGACCCGGTCGGCGTGCTGGTCTGGCACCAGGCGGCAGCCCTGCTGCCCGTGCTGACGTTCGCGGTCCTCACGCCCGGCGCAGCACTCCCCGGCCTGACCGCGGCCCCGACCGGTCCTGGCTGGCTGCTGGCCCGACTGGGCTGGCTGCCGCTGTTCGCCGTCCTGCTGACTCTGGTCGGCGGAAGACGAGAAGCAGAGCAGCAGACCGTCCGGCGGAGCAAGCGACCAGCCCGGTGTGGAAAACTGGATGATCACAACGGAGAGATCGACCGGTACGGCATGGAGAAGTGAACGACAACACTTGGAGAGATGGACTGGTAGGCAGTAGCCTCAAGGCATGGCCGAGTACCTGCCGCGACTGCTCGACGACGACCTGTCCGAACTGTTGCCCGAGGTCGGGGCGATCGCCCTGGAAGGAGCGAAGGGCGTCGGCAAGACAGCGACCGCCTCCCGGCTGGCACGGACCGTGATCGCACTGGACGACCCCGTCGTCGCCGAGCGTGTCACCGGCCGTGCGGCCACCCTGACCGAGGCCGAGCCGCCGGTGCTGCTGGACGAGTGGCAGCGCGCCCCCATGGTCTGGGACCGGGTCCGACGCCTGGTGGACGCCGATGGCCCTCGTGGACGGTTCCTCCTGACGGGGTCGGCGGTACCCCGAGGAGCGGCTGTGCACTCTGGCGCCGGGAGGATCGTCCGGCTACGGCTGCGTCCGCTGTCACTGGCCGAGCGGGGGCTTGTGGCCCCGACAGTGAGCCTGGGGGCGCTGCTGGACGGTGACCTCACCGAGGTCGGCGGCCTGAGCCCGTTGAGCGCCGACGACTATGCGGCGGAGATACTGCGCTCCGGGCTGCCGGGCCTGCGCGGTCGGTCGTGGAAGGCGACCCGCCGTGAGCTGGACGGGTATCTCGCGAACGTCGTCGAACGCGAGTTCGGCGAGCAGGGGCAGATGGTGCGACGACCAGACACGCTGCTGCGCTGGCTGCGCGCCTACGCCGCCGCCACGGGCGGCACCGCCAGCTATACCGCGATCCTCGACGCAGCGACTCCGGGCGAGACCGCCAAGCTGTCCAAGAGCACCACTCTGGCCTACCGAGACACGCTGTCTTCGCTGTGGCTGCTCGACGAGGTCGGCCCCTGGCTGCCCCTCGGCAACGCCATGCACGCGCTGGGCAAGACCCCCAAGCACTTCCTGGCCGACCCAGCGCTGGCCGCCCGGCTGCTGGACCTGACCGAGCGCGACCTGGTGACCGGGGGCGGCCCTACGCCCCTGGGTCCGCAGCAGGGCCAGCTGCTGGGTCGGCTGTTCGAAGCCCTCGTGGCCCAGAGCCTGCACGTCTACGCCCAGGTGAACGAGGCACGGCTCAGCCACCTGCGCGACGCGAAGGGTCGCCACGAGGTCGACTTCGTCGTCGCGCGAGGCCAGACCGTCATCGGAGTCGAGGTCAAGGCCAGCGAACGCGCCGGTTCTGACGCGGTCGACCATCTCCACTGGCTAGAACGCACCTTCGCCGACGTCAAGGTCGTGAAGGTAGTAGTGACCGCCGGTCGCGACGCCTACACCCGCGACGACGGCGTCCACATCGTCCCAGCAGCCCTGCTTGGCCCGTGACCGTGACCAGTGCTCAGTCCTGCGCATCGGGCCCCTCGTCCACCGAGTGACCAGTACGGCATCTTGCTGACATCGACCCGGGATACCAGGCCCATGGCGCGGCGACCGCCACCTGGTGCGGGACGCGCTTCAGCCTTCGAGGCCGAGTGCGAGGCGCAACGTGTAGACCCCGTCTGCGCTTCCCTGGACAGCCGCCAGGGAGCGGCGATCGTTGGTGATCGTGCCGAGCATCGAGTGCAGGTACGTGCGGTCTCGTCTGGTTGCCTCGTCGATCCGGTCGTCGGGTTCGATGAGCGTGCACAGGACCAGGAAGTCGGTGACATGCCTTGCCCGGGCAGCATCGAGCACGACGGTGCGGGCGGCTGCCTTCGCCACCAGCGCCCCCAGCAGGTTCGGTCGCCGCACCGTGCCTGTGCGACCCTCGAGTGACACCTGCACGTCCTGCGTGCGGTCGATCGCCTGCTGGGCGCCGGGAGTCTGCAGCGTCGTCCCACCACGCACGCCTCTGCGCTGGGCGGCGCGCTCACCGACCCCGCGAGGGATGAGCACGTCGATCTGCGCACCACCACGCACCCACCGGTGCTGGTGACCGTTCGGAGATGTGCCCGCCGGGGTGAACCCAAGCCGTTCCAGCGCGGTGGTGAACGTCATCAGCACCCCCGGCTGTCCACGTACGTCCAGCACCGTGTCCAGGTCGTCGGTGGGCCGGGCGGGAGAAGCGCCCCGCTCGGCGCACCACAAGTGCACCATCTGCCCGCCCACCAGGGTCCAGCCGGTCGGGTGCGCGTCGTACAGGTCGAACAGCGCCTCCCACCCAGTCCGCTGCGCGTCGTGCATCACAGGCATCACGACCCTCACGCCAGTGCCTCCACGATTAGCTCTCGGGCCCGAGCCAGCTCGCGCGGCTGGTCGTGCTCTGCCAGATCGGCCGCCAGCACGAGCAACGGCACGGGAGAGGGCGGCAGCACGTCGACGACGTGCAGGACGACGTCCGGCCGGTGGCTGGCGGGGCGCAGAAGGTGCTCGCGACGCAGCGCCGACAGGTCCCTTGAGAGCACGTACCCCTCGACAAAGCCACCCGCCGCGATGCCGGCGCGCCGGTCCGACAGCCCGGACAGCACGACACGCTCGTCGGTAAGCACCCCGTCGGGTCGGCGCGCCTGGAATAACCGCCGCTCGGCCCGGGAGGCGACCCACGACGCGAGCAGCTGTTCGGGTTCGTCGTCGTGCGCGAGTCGGCTGCGGCGTCGACGCCACCGGTACGCCGCGTCCGGCGCAAGTCCTGGCGATAGCGTGTCCGCGAGGACGGCCCAGGCGACCTTGGGGGCCATCGGGCGTCCTCGGCGAGGACGAGACGGCAGGGACGCCGCATCCACAAGCCAACGGCCTGCGACCAGACGGGCGTGGATGCGACCATCGGCGATCAGTGCACGAACGCGCCGCGGGGAGACCCCCAGCTCGCTGGCAACCTCACCCACCGACACTTCCATAGACACAACCATACCACTGCAGGAATGTAAGTGCCCATATGTCGAGGTGGCCGAGCGCTACCGAGCACCACGCAAGCGACGCGCGCGGCGCACACAGAGCAGCAGACGTTCCACCCGTAGTTTTGTAGATAACGACCCGGTACTGAGTGGCACCCAGAGCGCCATGTCGAGGTCCTGATCCCCTGACCTGCTCTTTCGCTACTGTGCGCCTGGCGCGATTCGAACGCGCGACACCCGCTTTAGGAGAGCGGTGCTCTATCCCCTGAGCTACAGGCGCGAGGGTGCTGCCAGGGTAGCAGGACCGCTCGTGCACCCACGCGGGTATAAGGATCGCGCCGGGTCCGGGTGCGCGCGGTCCGTACGGACCACAGGATCACCGAGACCGAAGCGTCGCGGTGGATCCGGGCTGAGCCAGTCTGCCGTGCTCGTCCGTCTGCTCACCGCACGGGACGCCTCGGCCGCACGAGGGGGTCCGCGGCGTCCGGAGTACGCCTCAAGACCCAGGCGGAATCCACCTGGAGACTGAGGACGGATCCCACCTGGGCACATAGCGTTCCGGACAGACCGCCCGATGCCGAGAGAAGGCCCACGATGAACCTGCAGCACCGACTTCTCGTACCCGCGCTGGCTGCAGGGCTCGCCCTGACGGGCTGCGCCGGGGACGACGCGAAGACCGACCTCCCGCTGGGGCCGATCTCCCAGCATCTGTCCGACCTGGACTTCGACGACGACATAACGGTCGTCCTGATCGCCGCGCAGGAAGACCTGGTGGCGGCCTGCATGAAGGAACAAGGCTTCGACTACACCCCGACCAGCCTGGACACCGACCAGGTCGCGGCCCTGCTCGACTGGGGCTCGGAGGAGTTCACCCAGACCTACGGCTACGGCATCACCACCACCTGGCAGGACATACCGGAGATGGCCACGACGGAGACGGAGACCCTCGACGAGAGCTCGCAGGTCATGTACGAGGCATACCAGGAGGCCCTGTGGGGGACCGGTCTCGGCGAGGACGAGGACGACGGCGAGACCTGGCTGCCCGGCGGGTGCTACGGCGAGGCGTTCGCGCAGCTCGGCATGGGTCTGCTGACCTCGACGGTCGCCCAGGACATCACCGACCTCACGCGCCAGGTCGACGCGGACGACACGGTGGTCGCCGCGCTCTACGAGTGGTCGGTCTGCATGGCCGACCAGGGCTACCACTACGAGACGCCCACCGAGGCGCAGAGCTCGATCCAGGAACGGGCCTTCACCGACGACGGCCAGACGGTCTCCGGCGCCGCGCTCACCGAGCTGCAGGAAGAAGAGATCGCCACGGCCGTCGCCGACCACAAGTGCAGCACCGACCTGGAACGGATCCGGGCCATCGTCCTGGCCCGCCTGGAGACCGACTACTACGCCGACCACAAGACCGAGGTGGACGCCTTCTTGGTCCAGGTCGAAGAGTTCCTCACCCAGGGCTGACGACGACCTTGGACGACGCGCCTCCGCACACCAGGTCGTGCTGCGAGGCCCGGCCGAAGGCACGGACTCTGGACGTGTCGGCTGGAATGCTGCCTCTACGGGCCGGTCCGACCTCGACGACGGTCGGACGCGTCTGCCACCGGCCGCTGGTCGAGCAGCACATGCTTGACACGCACCGTGGGAGTACACCCTGAGGCGCAGGCGGTATCCGTCTGGGGTCTGACGACGAGGCCCCGTCTGGGGACGTAGCGTTCCCGACAGGATCGACCCGACGGTCTGGCGAGGAGCCGATGAACGAGAAGATCGCAGCACGGCTGGCCCCTACGGGGCGCCGGTCGGTGATCGTCCTGGCGCTGGTGGCGGTGGTGAGCCTGGCGGCCGGTATGGGCCTGAGCCGACTGATCCAGTCACCGGCGCAGGCGGCGGCGAACCTGGCGCCGCCGTCGGCCGGACCGATCACCTACAAGGTCGACAAGCGGGTGATCTCGACCGACGTGCCCCTGCGGGCCGAGGTGCGGCGCGAGGACTCGGTCGAGCTGAGACGGACCACGGGAGCGGGGGACGCGGGCATCCCCGCGGTGGTGACCGGGCAGCTGCCCGAGAAGGGCAGCCAGCTGACGGCGGGCCAGGTCGCGCTGGAGGTCACCGGACGACCGGTGATCGCGCTGCCGGGAGACCTGCCGGTGTACCGGGACCTGGGGCCGGGCATGTCGGGACCGGACGTGGTGCAGCTGCGCGAGGCGCTGCGGTCGTTGGGCATCAACGGCGGCGACCCGTCGAACGACACCTACGACGCGACGCTGGCCGCCGGGGTCCGGGCCTTGTTCTCCCGCGTCGGGTACACCGCGCCCGCACCGAACGAGGCCCTGGACGAGAGCGTCAAGGCCGCCAAGAGCCAGGTGACCGCCGCCACGCAGGGCAAGGCCTCGGCGCAGCGGACCCTGGACGCGGCCCGTCGGGGCGGCGCCACGGCAGCGGAGATCGTGGCGGCCGACGGCGCGGTGGCCGTGGCCCGGGCCGACCTGGCGTACTGGGACGCCGAGTGCCCCAAGGCACCCGAGGACCGCAGCCCGGACGCGATGATGGTGCTGACCTGCACCCCGCCCGGACGTGTCGCGCTGCAGACGGCGCTGGACAGCGCGGTCGCAGGACGCACGGCGCTGAGCACCCCACCTGACACCGCCGAGGCCGCGGCTGGTCTGTCGGCGGCCAACCAGGCCCTGGCCGAGGCGAACACCGAGCTGTCCGAGGCGCAGGGCCGGGCCCTGACACCGCTGCCGGCCGGTGAGGTGGTCTACGTGCCGACCCTGCCGCGCCGGGTCGACGCCGTGACGCCCAAGCGCGGCGAGATCCTGACCGACGGCCCGTTCGCGACCGTGTCGGGCACGGACCTGGAGGCCAGGGGCAAGGTCACCGCCGCCGACGCCGCGCAGCTGCGGGTCGGTGCCACCGGCACGATCAGGCTGGACGACGAGGACTTCGAGGTCACCCTCACCCAGATCTCCGACGTGCAGAAAGAAGGCGGCGGCACCGACGTCGGCCGCAAGGAGGTCGTGTTCACCTTCGGCGGTCTCACCGCCCAGCAGGAGGCGGCGCTCGACGGCCGGGGCGTAGGGGTGAAGGTCCCGGTCGGGTCGACCGACGGCCCGGTGCTCGCGGTACCGATGGCCGCGCTCAGCACCGGCCCGGACGGGGCGAGCCGGGTGCAGGTGCACGACGGGTCGCAGACCCGGCTGGTCGAGGTCACCACCGGCCTGCGCGCCAACGGGTACGTCGAGATCAAGTCCTCCAAGGGCGGGCTGTCCGAAGGCGACCTGCTGGTGCTCGACGCGGCGGCAGCCGCCCAGACCGACAAGGACGACGGATGATGAGCCTGACCCACCTGTTCCCCGCCCCCGCCCCCGAGCGGGTAGACAGCCCACCCGTGCTGTCGCTGCGCGGCGTGACCCGGGACTTCCCCGGGAACCCGCCGGTCCACGCGCTGGCCGCCACGGACCTGGACGTCGCGGCCGGGGACTACCTGGCCGTGGTCGGCCCCTCCGGCTCGGGCAAGTCGACGCTGCTGAACCAGCTGGGCCTGCTGGACCGCCCGACGACCGGCGAGTACCGGCTGTGCGGGGTGCCGACCGCCGCCGCGCCGGAACGGGTACGGACCCGGCTGCGGGCCCAGCGGATCGGGTTCGTGTTCCAGTCGTTCCACCTGATGCCGCACCGGTCGGTGCTGGACAACGTGCTGCTGGCCACGCTGTACTCCGGCACCCCGCGGGCTCACCGGCGCCAGCGGGCGCTGGCCGCGCTGGACCGGGTCGGCCTCAGCCACCGGGTCGAGTTCCTGCCGACCAACCTCTCCGGCGGTGAGCGCCAACGGGTCGCGATCGCCCGGGCCGTGGTGACCGTCCCGGACGTGCTGCTGGCCGACGAGCCGACGGGCAACCTGGACACCGCCAGCTCGGCCGGGGTGATGGACCTGTTCGACGAGCTGCACCGCGACGGGCTGACGCTGGTGGTCATCACCCACGACCCGGCCGTCGCCACCCGGGCGGACCGACGGGTGCAGATCACCGACGGCCAGGTGCGGGAGGTCCCGTGACCGCTGGCCGGTCGCACAACCGTGAGCCCGACCAGTCCCGTCGGCCCGACCGGTTCGGACTGCGCGACGCGTTCGCCGAGGCCACCGCGGGTGTCGGGGCCCGCACCGGGCGGCTGCTGCTGACCGTGCTGGGCACCGTCCTGGGTATCGCCGCGGTGGTGGTCACCGTCGGGCTGGCCCAGACCGGCGCCAACCAGATCAACAAGCAGTTCGACGCCGTCGCGGCCCGGCACGCCTCGGCCGAACCGGCCACCCACGACGTGCAGGGCCAGTCCCGCGCCACCGGGACGCTGCCCTGGGACGCCCCGGAACGCGCCAGGCGCATCGCCGGGGTCCGGGCCGCGGCGACCATCTCCAAGGTCGATATCGGCGAGGCCACTATCACCGCGGTGTCGGTGCATGACCCGTCGGCGCCCGCCCGCACCCCCCCGACCGTGCTGGCCACCTCCGCGGACCTGCTGGACGCCGTGGGCGCGCACCTGGCCCAGGGCCGGTACTTCGACTACGGGCACGACGAGCACGCCGACCGGGTGGCGGTGCTCGGCGCGCAGGCGGCCGAGCGTCTCGGCGTCACCGAGGTCGCCACCCTGCCGTCGGTGTTCATCGGCGACGACGCCTACCAGGTCATCGGCATCCTCGACACCACCGAGCGCAGCACCAACCTGCTGTCGTCGGTCATCATCCCCGTCGGCGCCGCCCGGGCCGATTTCGGCCTGGCCGCACCCCAGAAGCTGGAGATGCTCATCGACGTGGGCTCCGGTCCCGTGCTCGCGGCCCAGCTGCCCACCAGCCTGTCCCCCACCAGCCCTCAGGGCATCAAGCCGAACATCCCCCCCAAGCACTCCGACGTGCAGGAGGCCATCCAGTCCGAGCTGGTGATGGTCTTCCTGGCCCTGGGCGGGGTCGCGCTGCTCATCGGCGGGGTGGGGATCGCCAACGTCACCCTGCTGTCGGTGATGGAACGGGCCGGAGAGATCGGCCTGCGTCGCGCCCTGGGCGCCCGGCGCCGCGACGTGGCGGTCCAGTTCGTCATCGAGTCGGTCATCGTCGGCACCCTGGGCGGACTGATCGGCGCCGCGCTGGGCGTGGCGGTGGTCGCCACCGTCTCGGCCGTCCGCAGCTGGACCCCGATCCTCGACCTGCGCATGGTCGTGGCCGCGGCCACCGCGGGTGCCGTCGTCGGGCTGCTCGCCGGGCTGTACCCCGCCACCCGCGCCGCCCGTCTGGAACCGGTCGCCGCGCTGCGCTCGGGACTGTGACCCGTTCGGGCTCGTCCGGAAGGACGAACCAGCGCGCCCACTGTGGTGCTCCCAGAACAAGATGTCGGCTGGGCTCCGCGCGGCGGCGCGGCCGACGTCTGGAGTGGCGTCGGGGTCTTGTCCTGGGAGCACCATAGGACCGTAGCCCCAGGTCCGGACCCTGGTAGTCAGTCTGAGGTCGGGCCCATGATCGGCCGCAGGACGGATGCGGTCTGGATGTTTGGATTGATAGCGTCGTCCCGAAGGGCTGGTCCGGTCCCAGCCCAGAGTCCTGGGCGGTGCGCACTCGGGGTGCGCACCGCCCAGGGCATAAGGTCCCCACCAGGTCTGTGCCGCCCGGCACCCCCCTCCCAACAGTCGACCGATAAGGTTGTTCCGATTCGAGGACTCCACGCCGATCAGGTGGTTGGAACCGGTGGATCGGCGTGGAACCCTCGAACCGGGATCAGCTGCTCCGCGTTCGATGCCTGACCTACAACCAGCCCGGCTCTCCAACCGCTGAGCCGGGCAGGGGACGCGGGGGCCAAGACGCCTGGACAGGACCGCCCGAGGTGCCACCATGGGCAGGGGGCGCGTGGACGGGGAAGGACCGATGGGCGCTGCCGGACGACGTCACTACCTGATGTGCCCGCCGACCTTCTACACGGTGGCGTACGAGATCAACCCGTGGATGCACGCCGACCAGGCCACCGACACGGCGCTGGCGGTCCGCCAGTGGCAGCGGCTGCGTGAGGTGTACCGGGACCTGGGGCACACCGTGGAGACGATCGACCCGCTGCCGGGGCTGCCGGACATGGTCTACGCGGCCAACGGCGCGCTCGTCGTCGACGGCGTGGTGTACTCGGCGAAGTTCCGCCACCCGCAGCGCCAGCCGGAAGGCCCGGCCTACCAGGCGTGGTTCGACGACCGCGGCTACCGGACCCACACCGCCCAGCACGTCAACGAGGGCGAGGGGGACATCCTCGTGGCGGGGCGCACCGTGCTGGCTGGGACCGGGTTCCGCACCACCCGCGCCGCGCACGACGAGCTGCGCGCGCTGCTCACCGCCACCAGCGGGGCCGACGCCCCCGAGGTGGTCGGCCTGGAGCTGGTCGACCCGCGCTACTACCACCTGGACACTGCCCTGACCGTGCTGCGCGACGACGAGATCGCGTACCACCCAGACGCGTTCTCCCCCGCCACCCAGGCGCTGCTGGCCGACCGCTACCCCGACGCCGTCGAGGTCGGCGCCGACGACGCTGCCGTGCTCGGCCTCAACGCGGTGTCCGACGGCCAGCACGTGGTCATGACCCCCGCCGCCACCCGTTTCGCCGACCAGCTGCGCGAGCGCGGCTACACCCCCGTCCCGGTAGCCACCAGCGAGCTGCTCAAGGGCGGCGGCGGCGCCAAGTGCTGCACCCTGGAGATCCGCCCCGCCCCCTGACCCTCGGCCCACCACCAGGTCGTTCATTCATCACAAAGTCGTTCGTTCGAACGAACGACTTTGTGATGAATGAACGACCGCACGGACAGGACCGGTCAGAGGAAGGCTGCGGCTCCGTAGAGCCAGCCGTCGCGGGACGCGCCGCCGACCCGTACCGACGTGACGTCGGTGCGCAGCATCTGGGCGTTGTGGGGAGCGGAGCGGGACCAGGCCACGACCAGCGACGACGCGCTGCCGTTGCTCACGCAGCCCACGATGTTGTCCGCACCGGAGTGCCAGATGCCCCCGGCGTTCGCCATGGTCACGGCGTGCGAGCCCAGCGTGCCGGACGTGACCACCCGCAGCGCGGGCAGCCCGTCGCGCACCCGGTAGGCGTTGATCGCGTCGCCGATCTCCGCAGCCGACGCCGTGCTGCCACCCTCACCGGCGGCGGTGCACTGCTTGCCGCCGACCGGGACTGTCGGCACGGCCGGGGTCGGCGGGGGCGCCACGCTCTCGCCGGACCGCACCCCGCGCCCTCCGGTGCGTACCCGCTGCGCGGCCTCGGCCGCCGCAGCCTGCTCCTCGGCGGCGATCCGGGCGGCTTCCGCGGCCTGCCACTGGGCCTCGGCGTCGACGACTCCCGACAGCGGCGTGGCCAGCGCCGCCGTCGCCTGGGCGATCTGGTAGGGACTGGTCCGGGACTGGACGAGCAGCGTGGACAGCGTGTCGGTCGCGGCGCTGAGCTGGGCGCGCGGCACGTCGCCGACGTGCGGCGACGAGTCGAGGGTCGAGCGGGCCTGCCAGACCGCGCTCGTGGCGGCGTCGAGGTGCGCGGCCCGGGCCCCGGCAGCCGCCGCGGAGGTGGCTTGGCCGGTCAGGGCCGCACCGGCGGCGGAGTCGGCCGCCAGCACGCCGACGACCCGGTCGACCCGTGCCTCCGCGGCGGCCCGGACCGAGTGGGCGCGCCAGGCGGTCCCCGTCGTGACAGCGAACCCCGCGACCAGCCCGACGGCGACGGCAGCGGCGACGGCCCGGGTCCGGTCGGGCTTCCGGGGGCCGCGCTCGACAGCCGGACCCGGCCGCTGCGTCGGCAACCGCGGCAGCGTGGGCGTGCCGCCCGGCTCCGTGCGCTGGCGCGGCAGGTCGGCTGCGGAGGAGAGCGGCACTGGAAGTACTACCGACGACGCCGCAGACGGGCGAGCCTGACCAGCCGGAGCGCGCAGAGAGCCGGGCGACACGTCCGCCGCCGCGGGAACGGCGGACACCGCCTCCCCGCGCGGGGTCGCGCGGGGAGGCGGGGGGGCTACAGTCAGACGATCCATCGTGGTGTTCCCCCGTCCATGGGTGCTGTACGCCTGTACGCCCATGAACGATCGACGGACCGCCCGGGACGGTAAGCCGACATACCAGCGGACGAGTGTCCCCCGCACGGGTGGAACCGCAACCGGCAGCCCCGATCGGAGCAGCCGACCCGTCTGGCGCGAGACGGGCGCTATGCGACGAGGTAGGGGCTCCAGGCGGGGTCGGTGCTGGCCAGGGCGTCGAGCACGGCCACCGACCCGCGCGGCTGGCGCGGGGTGAACCGCAGCTCCCAGCCGATCTCGTGCAGCAGGTGGTCGGCCTTGCGGTGGTTGCACCGTACGCAGGCCGCGACGACGTTGGTCCACTCGTGGGCACCGCCGCGCGACCGCGGCCGGACGTGGTCGATGGTGTCGGCCCCGCCGCCGCAGTAGGCGCAGCGGTGGTCGTCCCGGGCGAGCACGGAACGGCGCGTCGGTGTGACCGGGCGGCGCACCGGGACGTGCACGTACCGGGTGAGGGACAGCACCACCGGCGCGGGCAGGGCTGCCCGCTCCGACCGCAGCACCCCGGCCGCCTCCAGCACCGTGGCCTTGCCGGTGAGCACCAGCACCACGGCCCGCTTGCGGCTGACCACGCACAGCGGCTCCAGGCTCGCGTTGAGCAGCAGAGCACGCCCGCTCGGACGTACCTCGTCGGCGACCAGCATGGCGCGACCTCCTCTCACAGCGCCTGACCGCCTGGTTGGCGGCCGAAGCCACTGTGCAGCCCGACCAGGGTAACCGTCGAGTTCTTATCTATGGTGCTCCCGAAGACAGCGGAGCCCCGACGACACGCGTCGTCGGGGCTCCGCAGGGTCATGGCGTGGATCAGGGAGACGGTGGCCGCAGGAAGATCACGTTGGGGGTGCGGATGGTGTGCAGGCCCGTCCCGTCGTAGGAGGCGTCCCACATCTGGTTGCCACCGGCGTAGATGCCGATGTGGCTGCCGCTGCCGCTGTTCGAGGTGTACATGAAGACCAGGTCGCCGGGCCGAGCCTCGGACGCCGGGATGTGGGGCAGCGTGTCGCGCATCTTCTTCGAGCTGTGCGGCAGCGAGATGCCGACCTTGGAGAACACGAGCTGGACGTAGCCGGAGCAGTCGATACCGCTGGTGCTGGTGCCGCCGTACACGTACGGGATGCCCTTGTAGTACTCGGCGATCGCCAGGACGTTGCCCGCCACCGAGTCGGGCAGCGGGGCCCGGCTGGTCGTGGAGGGGGACTTCGTCTTCGCTGCGGCTGGTGCCACGACCGGCGCGGGGGCCTTGAACTCAGGCACGACCTCCTGCAGGTCGGTGTTCAGAGCCTCAGGCGCCGCCGCGATCACCGGAGACGTCGGCAGTGCGTAGGCCAGGTTCGCCGCCGAGGCATCCACCCCGGCCGACAGAGCCGGGGCCGCGCCGACCAGGCCGACGGCCACCGTCGAGGTCGCGGCCACCGCCACCGACGAACGACGGGCCACCGACTCCAGGCGACCGGCCAACGGCGTCCCCGGCGGCGACGCTCGTCCCAC
>Ga0099364_10001189_pt1 | contig 43431 bp, 17 predicted proteins | sample TergutTh196P3_FD_73070 | JGI IMG/M metagenome (GOLD analysis project Ga0099364, IMG submission 73070) | Microcerotermes parvus P3 segment gut microbial communities from Pointe-Noire, Republic of the Congo - Th196 P3 | ecosystem: Host-associated > Arthropoda: Insects > Digestive system > Gut ...
GTGCTTGTACGCTAATTATCGTTATAAGCATCAAACTCACTGTAAAAATTATCTTTTTCATCTTCTATCGTGTTTTAATTATTAATATCTAAATTATTTTCTCTTTCAGATTTCCGGGTTCGAGGCGAGAAGCCTCGAACCCTTCATCTTAATTTTATTTATCGTACAATCACTTTTTCGGATTTCAATATTTCGCCTGATACATTGGTAATGCGCACCACGTAGGAGCCCGGTACCATTTGCATCGTTATATTCGTAGTTCTTCCATCAACTACTACTGTTCTACTCAGTTTTCCAACTATGTCATATACATCTATGCGCGAGCCGGAAATCATTTCAGGATCCATATCCATCACTATCGTCAACGTTCCGTGTTGTGCTACGGGGTTCGGGTAGATGCTGATGGTATTCTTTGTTATAACTGTCGGTGTAAATTCACAACTTTCAAACATGATGTTGCCTAAAGCGTCCATTACTACAACCATATAGGTGCCATGTAACGGTTGTTCGCTAAAGTATTGTGATGTTGCGCCGTCAATAGGTATTCTTCTGCCGTCATCGAGTATTCTATACCACTGGTAAGCAGCGTAGGCGTCTTTGGAGTTGTCAACATAGAGAACATCGTCCCATTTTTGTCCGACGATCAAGCCGCCGACGATTGCTGCACGGCTGGTAACGGGTTCGCCGCAGCAACCTGTTACAACAACGTAGTAGTTGCCTGCGTCAACCTCCGATGCGTTCGGGATGATATACACGCCGGTAGTCGTTGTAGCAATTACTTGGTTGTTACGATACCAGGTGTAGGACAGATCGCAGCCGATGGCGTCAATGGTTAATACTAAGTCGTTAGCGATACATATCGCTGCATCTTCCAGATCGCCTACGATGACGGTACCTTGTTTAACTATCAAGGTGAACGGATAGTCTGTTTCTATGGCGCCGCCTTCGCAGTCAACACCGCCGCGGATGGTAATGATGCCGGGATATTCACCCTCTTTCACACCTTCGGGCATGGTAACCGTTATGGTATTTGCCGGTAACGCTACAAAGATATTCATGCTCGGCAAGGCATCGTCTGCAAACGTTATCTTATATTCGCCTACCGCATCGCCTATATCTTCGTAAGCAATGTCGAAACTGGTCGAAGTGTTACAGGTTACGATTTCGGTTTCGAGCAGGTTGAAATCAAGAGCGAAGTCCGGTGTTACGAGAACTTTTACTACGAAGATTTCGTTAGGATCGGTGCAAGTGCCGTACATGACGAAGTGGTATTCTACCTCTATCGCCGTGGTAGTGGTGTTAACCAATCTTTCATTGATGATCGCTCCGGTTCCCGAACCTGCTACGTTGTCATTAATGCCTTCGATAGCCGGACGTTCCCAAGTAAAGTCTATATTATCAACATTGGTCTCAGCGATATAGTAGAAGATACTGCCTGAGCAAAGGTTACCTGCGTCAGCCGGACTGGTAAGTACCGGTTTCGGATTGACGGTGAGTCTGAAAGTAACAGGGATAGTGCTTCCACAAATCACGCCTGCATACTTAGCAGTAGCCGTTACTTCGTATTGCGCTGTAACCGGCGTGTCGCCCGGATTATACGCGGTGAAGCCCGGTATGGTATTGATGCCATACACGTCGTCTAAGCCGATATAATCACCGCCTACTTGTTTCCATTCGTATTCAACGTAGATCAGCGAGTTGCCGGGGATGTTGCTGGTAAAGTGCTGTGCCGGTACATATTCGTTATGACAGAATACTTTGTCGAGGGCGTTGATGTCAATTTCAACTGTCGGCAGTACGCTGATGCTGAAATCATACTCGTCGCTTGCGCATATAGTTCCATCATTATTTCTGTACTCTGCCCATACTTTGAAGTATGCCGTCAGAATATCATTGGTATCATTTGCCGTATAGAACTCCGGTAATGGACCCATACCGCTGCTCGGGATATCGCCTATGTTAGCGCCACCCGGCATGTCGGTGCGTGCCCAACGGATAAGTGCGCCGTAGGTAGCGTCGAATTCGTATTTCGAAACATGGGTGTTGTTGCAGTAAACAATTTCGTCAGGTACAGTGGTTGTGAACGCAGGTGTCGGGTTGACCGTGATGGTGAAGTAACCTTCAACACCCGAACAACTTACGCCTTCTACTTCGTAGTACGGAATGACTTTGTAAACCGCCTCTATCGGGGTATTGCCATAGTTCTTTGCGTAGAACTGCGGGAACGCAGGAGGAACTTCGCCATTATTAGGTATGTCGCCAATGTTCGGTCCGGCTATTTGAATCCATTCCCATCTGGTGGCTACGCCTTCAAACATCGCTATATCATCTACCCATTCGTTATGACAATATACTTTGTTGTCCAAGTTGGTAATCGTTGCTTTGGGCAATACGCTGATGGTGAACTCTTGCATTTCGCCGCCGCAAGCCACGCCGTTGTACATGTACGTTACAACTACTTGATAGTGAGCCGTCAACACATGGTCGGTATTGTTATCAATAGCCGTAAACGGTGGCATGCAACCTGTTCCGCTACCGGGGTAGGACGGACCGGCAATGTTGTCGCCGCCCATGAAAGTCCAAACATACGTTGCGCCCGGCACGGTGCCTGAGAAACAATATTCATCTACCTGTGTTCCGGCGCAATATGCTCTATTGGCTACCGGGTCAAGGTGCGGTGTCGGAACGACGGTGATGGTAAAGTATATCGGTGCGCTTTCGCAGACGCCGACGGTCGCAATGACTTCATATTCTGCCGTCATCGGGTTGATACCGTCGTTAACGGCGGTGAAAGTCGGGAAGTCGCCTGTGCCGGAGGTCGGTAGGGGTACCCATACCCAGATCCAGTCTTGCAGGTCTTCGTCCCATACTTCTACTTCCATTTTTCCGATAGACTGACCGCTTATTTGTGTCCATGTATAGACTACATAGTCGGGCTCTACCGTACTGTTGGTAAATTCGAAACCTTCGACGATGGTGCCTGCGCAATAGGTTTGGTCAATGACCGGATCTATAACCGGCATCGGATCAACCGTAATGGTGAAATGCATCTCCTCAGCGCCTTCGCATGTGGAGATACCGCTGCCGAATATCGGATATACGGTAACAGTTACCACGATGGGAACACCTTCATCATTTTGTGTGATGAACGATGTGATGTCGCCCCAGCCTTCGTCACCTAATCCTATGTACGCTCCTTCCGGTTCTGTTTCTGTGATTTTCCACATAAACTGTGTACCCGGAACGTTGCCTTGGAAGTGTATCGTGGGTAAGGCGGTGCCTGCACAGACTTCTATGTCTTCGACCTGAGCAACGGTCGGCGTCGGATCTACCGTAATCGTAAAGACTACAGGTTCACCGGGGCATAACTCCTCGCCGTCGTTTACGAAACTCGGTATCACGGTAACTTGTACCGTTATCGGAGCCATCGTGCCGTTGGTTGCGTCAAAGATGATATCGCCGTCGCCGTTGATGCCATCGAGCAGATTGCCCATGCCCATTGCTATGGCAGCGGGTTCATTATTAACATACCAGTTATAGACCACATTGTTGGTCAGGTTGCTGGTAAATTCAATATTTACTTCATCGCCGACACAGACATCGGTAACGTTGGCAACAGGATCCATGACCGGTTGCGGATAGACCGTGAGGGTGAACTCGATGGAGTCGCCTACACAAGCATCGTCCGGGTTGCCTTGGATGATGATCGGAACTACCTTAATCGTGGCTACCAGCGGTTCATCGGTGTCGTTTGTCGCTGTGAACTCCAGAATATCGCTTACGCCTGCTTCCGGTAAGCCTATACCCGTTTCATCGTTTGTCCATGTGAAAATGGTTCCCGGCGTATTTCCGGTGAACTCAACAAAGATGGATTCGCCTGCGCAATATTCGGTATCTGCAAACTGCGGCATGTCAACCGTCGGCGTCGGAACTATCGAAATGGTGAATTCTATCGGTTCGCCTTCGCAGAAGCCGTCTGCCGTCCATGGCGTTACTTGGATAACGGCTACCAAGACCGTGTTACCCAAATTGATGGTTTCAAAGGATGGTATATCGCCGATGTTGCCTGCAAACAAATCAATATCGTTTGTAATGACATCGCCCGAAATTTGTTTCCAAAGATATTTTGCATCTGTCACATTTCCGGTTAATTCTATAACACCGGTTTCGGCTGCTTCACAGAACATCATGTTGGCTATCGGATCAACTGTCGGTATCGGATTTACCGTGATGGTAAAGGTTGTATCTTTGCCCGGACATGCATCAGCCGGATCGCCTTTGAAAGACGGGGTTACCGTGAAAGTTGCTTTTATCTGTGCATCGGTAGTATTGATGACTTTAAACGACAGGATGTTGCCTATGCCGCTTGTTGGCTGTAATCCGATGAATCCGTCTGCCGGTTCATACACTACTTCCCAATTGTAAATGGTTTCGTCCGTATCGCCGTCGAAGATAATATCGGTAGTATATTCGTTAGCGCACAAGAGTTGGTCGCCGACTCCATATACTGTCGGGGTCGGTTTTACCGTGATGGTAAAGGTTATCGGGTCGCCCGAGCAATAGCCGTCTTCTGTCCACGGAGTTACCTGAATAACAGCTACCAAGGCGGTGTATCCGTCGTTCACTGTTTCGAATCCGGGGAACACATCTTCGCCGCCTGCAAACAAATCAACGTCATTCGGATCTGTAATAACGTCGCCCGAAATCTGTATCCAACGATACTCGCCGGCTGCTCCCGTAAATTCTATCGCATCAACGTCGTCGCCTGCGCAAAATACTAAGTTCGGCAGCGGATCAACGATTTGTGCCGGATGGAGGGTGATGGTGAACTCTATCGTGTCGCCTTCGCAAATGACTCCATTCATTTCAAAGGTCGGAATTACTGCGTATTCTAACACGATGGCGTCGTCTTCTAAGTTTATTGCCGTAAATGCCGGGAAGACGTTATAACCTTCTTCCGGAAGTTCCGATACACTTACATCGTCATAGTTGGTTTGTACCCAATGATAGGTAGCGCCTACGACGTTGCCTGTAAAGAGATGGAGCGGAACTTGTGTACCGTGGCAATAGATTTGGTCGCCCACTGCGTCGGCTACCGGTGTCGGGTTGACGGTGATACTGAAAGTAACAGGTGTTCCTTCGCACAACAATTCGTCGAAGTCGTTAGGATTAACGCTCCACGGGATGACGGTAACAAAGACCACAATCGGGCTGTCGGTGGTGTTCTCTGCTTTAAATTCAATACCGTAATCCGTCGGAACTAGTGTCAGATCCATTCCGATAAGGTCGGCGCTCGCTTCGTTATCAACATACCAATCGTACATGGTATTGGGGAAGGTGCTGGCGGTGAACATGATATCCACGTCTTCGCCGTCGCATACGATAACATTGGAAACCGCATACATTGTCGGAACCGGATTGATGGTGATCGTAAAGTATTCGGTATCACCTTCGCAAACTGTTCCTAAATATTCGAATGTCGGAGTAATTGCATATTCTAACACAATCGGCTCGTTGGTCTTGTTTTCTGCGGTGAAAGCAGGAATAACGTTGTAGCCGTCTTGCGGAAGTCCGTTGACCGGATAGTCATTATAATTGGTTTGTAACCAGTAGTAGGTTGCGCCCGTTACGTTGCCTTGGAAAGTATAAGCCGGAACGGCGGTACCATCGCAATAGATGACATCATCTGCCGGAGGAATAACCACCGGTATCGGGTTAACGGTAACGGTGAAGAAGATTTCTTCGCTTTCGCAATAGCCGAGTTCACTTACTTTCACTGCAAATACTGCTGAGAGCGGTGTGGCTCCGGTATTTACGCCTGTGAATGCAATCATCACGTCGGTCGGACCGCCGTTGACGGGCATCGGGTTGGCAATTTCTGCGCCGGATACCAAACGCCATTCATAAACAGGATTGGTTGCCGTGCTTGCAAACTGAACTTCAACGTCCTCGCCGTCACAAACCGTAACATCCACTATCGGAGTCATCACCGGACGTTCAACGCCTGTGATGGTGAATGTTGTATCGCTGCCGACACAAGGTTCTGCGCCATTGGGGAATTCGGCATGGACGGTAATCGTTGCTACTACATCTGCCCATACTTCAAACGATGGTATATTGCCTTCGCCTGCTGCGTCTAAGCCGATGGAGGTATTGTCGTTTTCCCAGTAGAACTTCGTTCCTGCCGGAGCGCCTGTTGCGCTGAAGTTTATTTCTGCCGTCATATCGCCAACGCATACTATTTGGTCTACGAGGCTAAATACTTCCGGTACCGGACTTACCGTGATGCTGAACGTTACGGGTTCGCCGGTGCATAAAATATCGCTGCCGTCAACACTCGACGGGGTTACCGTAACGATGACCGTGATCGGGTTGTCGGTGTCATTTTTTGCTGTAAAGGCTATCGCGTCTGACGGAGAGTCATTGTCACCGCCCAAATCCATTCCGATAGCATTGGCATTGATGGTGTTGTCCACATACCAAGCGTATTGTACGTAGGTAGCGCCGGTGCTTTCAAATTCAATCTCAACCGGTTTAGTATCACAAACAAGAACGTTTTCAACAGGTACCATAACCGGCATCGGGTTGATGGTGATGGTGAACTCTTTTTTGGTGCCTTCGCACTCTTCATAGAATGCCACTACTTCATACGTTAACACGATCGGTTCGTCGGTGGTGTTCACCGCTGTGAAAGCGGGAAGAACATTATAACCTTCTTTCGGTACTCCCGGGAGTACAAGGCTCGGTGGGTCATAGTTGGTCTGTTCCCATTTGTAAACTGCGCCGGGGGTATTGCCGGTGAAGGTATAAGCGGGAACTGCTGTGCCGTCGCAATATACTGCATCTTCTATGGCGTCAACTATCGGTTCCGGGTTGACGGTGATGCTGAAGGTAACAGGTTCGCCTGCACATAAAACATCGCCGCCGTCAACACTCGACGGAATGACGGTAACGACTACCGTGATCGGATGGTTGGTGGCATTTTCCGATACAAAACTTATCATGCTTGACGGAGAAGTTAATGCACTCATTCCGATAGCATCGGCATTGCTTGTATTGTCCACATACCAATCGTATAGTGTATTGGGGTCTGTGCTGCTTTGGAATTCGATTTCTACAGGTTCGTCAACACAAACAATCACGTTTTCAACAGGATCCATGACCGGAACAGGATTGATGATAATAGTCCAATCTAAGGTTTGTCCTTCGCACTCTACGCCATTATATTCGAAGTAGGGCGTTACTGAAAACTCTAATTCTATCGGCGCGATGTCCATATTCACTGCTGTGAAAGCGGGGAGGATGTTGTAGCCGTCTGCCGGAAGTCCTGCAATACTCGGTCCGCTTGTCTGTTCCCAATAGTAGGTTGCACCGGGAACAGTGCCGGTGAAGGTATAAGCGGGAACCGCTGTGCCATGACAGTATTCTCCATTTTCCGGTTGGTCAACCACTGGTGTCGGGTTGACGGTGATGGTGAAGATAGCGGGTTCGCCTGCGCATAAAACATCGCTGCCGTCAACACTCGACGGTGTTACGGTAACGACTACCGTAATCGGAGTGTTGGTGGCATTTGCTGCTGTAAAAGTTATGTCGTTTGACGGAGAAGTTAATGCACTCATTCCGATAGCATCGGCATTGGTGGTATTGTCCACATACCAATCGTATTGTGTATTGGGGTCTGTGCTGCTTTGGAATTCGATTTCTACAGGTTCGTCAACACAAACAATCACGTTTTCAACAGGTACCATGACCGGAACAGGATTGATGATGATAGTCCAATCTAAGGCTTGTCCTTCGCACGCTTGACCATCATATTCGAAGTATGGCGCTACTACAAATTCTAATTCTATCGGCTCGTAGCCCGTATTCACTGCTGTGAAAGCGGGGAGGATGTTGTAACCGTCTGGCGGAAGTCCTGCAATACTCGGTCCGCTCGTCTGTGCCCAATAGTAGGTTGCACCGGGAACATTGCCTGTAAAGGTATAAGCGGGAACCGCTGTGCCATGACAGTATTCTCCATCTGCCGGTTGGTCAGCCACCGGCACCGGATTTACGGTGATGGTGAAAGTAACAGGTTCGCCTGCACATTCCATAATAAACTGACCTCCCATAACTTTCGGTGTTACGGTAACTGTTACTATAACAGGATGGTCGGTTGTATTGGTTGCGTCAAAGAGGATTTGCGGATCGCCGGTCATATTATCATACGCAGTGCCTGTGGCGGGGAAGCCGATGATGGCTGCGTTGGCGGGGTTGTCAACATACCATTCGTAGTATGTAGCATCCCACGTAGGCGCCCAGAAGTAAACCTCTATATCGTCGATGCCGTTGCAAGTAACAATGTTGTCAACAGGATCCATCACCGGTGTCGGGTAGATGGTGATCTCAAAGGTTTCGGTGTCGCCCTCGCAGGAAACTCCGTTATATTCATAGAATGGGGTTACTGTATATTCTAAGGTCATCGGGGCATTCGCCATGGTGAGTGCGGTGAACGCCGGAAGGACGTCATATCCACTTCCCTCAAGTCCCGGTATTTGTACCGAGCCATTGTTGGTTTGTTCCCAATAATATGTTGCGCCGAAAGTATTTCCGGTGAAAGTATAGGCAGGAATTGCCGTGCCTTCGCAAACTTCAAAACTTGCCGGCGGGTCAACTTCCGGTGTCGGGTTGACGAAAACGGTGAAGAACATCTCTTCGCTTTCGCAAACGCCGTTTTCAGTTACTTTCACGCCATATACGCCCGCTATCGGAGTGGTTTCGGTATTTTCTGCCGTAGAAACGGTAATGTTTCCGATGCCGTCAAGCGTGCCCGGTCCGATAACTGCGTAGCCGCCTACAAAACGCCATTCGTAAGAAGGTAGTGTAGCGTTGCTGGCAAACTGAGGAACTACAATGGGATCGTCATTACATACCGTAATATCTTCTAACTGAACCATTACCGGACGTTCAACGCCTGTGATGGTAACCGGGTCTATCGTGTTTCCTTGACAGGTTATTGTGCCGGTAACGATAATAGTTACCTCTATGTCTGTCAGAACTTTAAAGGAAGGAATGTCGCCTGTTCCGCTTTCCGGCATACCTATTGTGGCTCCGGCTCCGGCGGGGTCAACTTCCCAGGTAACAAGGTTTGAGCCAAAAGTGATGGGCGCTGTCATATCGCCAACGCATACTATTTGGTCAACCGGTTGGGTCAGGTTCTGTGTCGGGTTGACGGTGATGGTGAAAGTAACGGGGTCGCCCGCACAATCAACAGTTGCGCCTTCATAGATCGGGGTTACGGTAACTGTTAATATAATAGGTGCGCTGGTGGTATTGACCGGCGTTATTACTACATTATCATCACCCGTACCAACAACTACCATGCCTGTGGTTTCCGGGTCATTTATAAATATGTCATATTTCGTATCGGTAGAGGCTGTATTGCTGGTAAAGGTAACGGTTGTTGCATTGTCGCCATTACAAGCAATGACATCCTGAAGTTGATTCATCACCGGAACCGGATTGATGGTGATTTCAAAAGATCCGTCATCCATACACGGGTCATCGGTTGCGAACAGCGTTGCTGTTACATTAAATTCTCCGACTATCGGCGTAGTGCCGGGGTTTATTGCTAAGAAAGCGGGTATGTCGCCAAAGCCTTTGTCCGGAATGCCGGGGATCGGGTCACCGACATTCTCCCATTCGTAAATTACGCCTTCGGCGAATCCGTTAAATACGTATGCGGGAGCGTTCTGTCCGGCACAGTATTCTACGTCAACCAACGTCGGCATTTCCACTTCCGGATTTACGGTGATGTCGAAATACATCGGTTCGCCGTAGCAGAAGAAATTGCCCGGATGTTGGATGACCGGGGTTACTTTAACATGAACGGTGAGCGGTCCTGATGTGGCATTTGCTGCTATGAAATCTACTGCTCCAACGCCGTCCCACTGAAAGTTGGTGGCGAGAACATCGCCCGTGGCTTCCACTTCATAGTCAAACTCGGGGGATCCGAAAGGCCAGAACGGGATAAGAACCTCTTCGTCCACACATACTACCCAGTCGTCTTCCTGCCAAGCCGGGGCGAGAACCGGATTTACTACAATATCAAAATATCTTTTCACACTTTCGCATCTGCCGAAAGAGCCGTCCATGTAAGCCACTGTTTCGATGGTTACGATAATGGGAGTTTCTGTGGTATTATTCGCTGTGAACGCGGGGATATGTCCATGTCCGCTGGTTGCCGGCATTCCGATGTCTAACGGATTAGCAGGGTCGCCATCAGGAACATCAACAGCCGTTGCTGTCCATTCATAAGCCGCGTCGAGGGCTTGACCGGTGAAATAGATTGCCGGAATAGCCGTTGGGCTGCATACTACAATATCTTCTAAAACATCTACCGTCAACTCCGGATTTACGGAGATGGAAATGTATTGCGATTCGCCGTAGCATCCGTCAAACACGGGCGTTACTTTGTAAATCGCCGTTAACACCGTATTGGTGTTATTCATGGTATTAGTCATCCACGGAATAATATTCTTGCCGGATGTAGCCGGTATTCCAAGACTGGCGCTACCGAATACAAATTCCCATTCAACATCAGTACCTGTCGTCGGAGACAGATTGTGTATTGTTAAATCTATATCCGCCGCGGCTACGTTGTAACAATATGTCGTGTTAGATATTTCCGCCATCGTCGGCATCGGGTTGATGGTAATGGTGAAAGTGGTATCATCAGTACATGTTCCGTTTGCAAAAGAATATGAGGCTGTAACTTTATAGTTACATACAAGCGAGGTAGTACCTGGGTTCGTAGCGGTGAAAGCAGGGAAGACGTCATAGCCGGAAGTCGGTATGCCCGGAACGCCCGGAGTACCTACTAATTCCCAGAAATATGTTGCACCGGGAATGCTGCCTGTAAAGGTATAGGCTGCAACTTCGTCGCCAACGCAATATTTGCCGTCGGCTACCGGAGCGATTACCGGTTTCGGGTTCACCGTGATGATGAAGTTATCCGTTGCTCCCCAACATTCAATACCATTGTCCGTATAATAAGCGGTAACCTGATATATCGCCTGTAACGGAGCGTTGCCGGTATTTTTAGCCGTACCGGTGATCGTATTGGTACCGTAATTGTCTGTTAAGCCGAGATCTTCACCAACGATGCGTTCCCAGTAATATTGGTATTCAAGGTCGGACTCATTACCTGTGCGGAGATTAATATTAATTGTCTCTCCGTCACAAAATGTCTGATTCGTCGGAACGGTAACAGTCGGGTTCGGATATACTTCAATGACGATAGTCATCGGGTCGCCTTCGCACTCCTTACCATCATATAAATAATATGGTATAACTTCAATTTCTATATACTCAGGATCAGTAACATTATCGGTAGTAAATGACGGGATTTGAGTAACTTTGTCTCCGTCAAGCAAGTTGATACCAGTTCCGTCAACAGTATAATCGAAATAGGTATATACGCCGTCTATATCAATCGCATCAACCGTAGTGCCTGCGCAAAAATACAAAGGACCAACCGGCTCAGCCACCGGTTCCGGAATGACTGTAACGTATGCACTGCTGTTGATGATTGCGTCGTCAGGTACCACGAATGATTCAAATTCCGTAATTTCTGCATAATGCAACAACGTGACGAAGGGGACATCTCCGGTGTTTGTAGCGGTGTAGTCCAACGTTAAGGTTACAATGCTGTTCGGACCCGGATTAATAGTAGATATTGTCCATTCACCCGTAGCGTCGTTGTAGGTTCCGGACGACTCATTAGCCGCGAACAATTCCAATCCCGGAAAGTCCGGAGTTATCTTTACTATAACATCAGTCCGAGGTACCGTTCCATAGTTTTCAACGGTAACGGTGAAAGTTACGTCTTCGCCGGAACATAGCAGTTCGGGATCTACTGTTTGCGTTATGATAAACGGTCCGCCGCAGGGGTTAACGAGGTAGGTTGCTTCAGTTTCGCAGTAAGTGCCGTCGTCATCTAATGGAACGGTTACCATCAATCTGTAAAATCCGCCGGGCATTCCTGCTATGTCAAAGTTTTCTTCCAGAAATCCGTGATATATGTGTGTTTCGTCTCCTGTTGCAGGATCAATCCAATACCAATCGGCTATGACGTCGCCTGCGCCTACTTGAGAGGGATCTAAAAAGTCGCCGTAGTTGTTAACGACCATCAGAGCATAATCGGTGCACAAGTCGCCGACAAAACCAAGATCCGGTTCATCGAAACAGGAAGAGGGAGCAAATTCTTTCACTTCGCCCACGTTGAGGAAAGGTTCAATTCCGTTGTATGAGTTGAGCGAGAATACCCAATACTTGTAGGTTCCTGCGGATACATTTACCGGTACCTCTAAGGTATAATCGCCGCCGACGGCGGTGGTGAATTTTTCAATATAAAAGTCCTCCATATCCAGTTGGAAGCCATCCCATGCCAGCAATTTAGCCACAGTAATTATTTCGTATTCGCCATTGTAATCAACTATGAATGATTTTTCAAAGTCTTCATAACTATCAAAAACGACGTTGGTATCGTCGAATCCCGGCGCCGCGGTGTAGATGAATCCGTAGGTGAGGATTTCGTCTTGCGAGGCAAAGCCTTGAGGCTGTAGGTTGAAATTCGCTAAAGGATTGTTGTAATTGCCTGCTGTGTAAGGAGCAGATGTTGCCACCGGCAACGCCTGAGAAGAGGGGTAGTTGCCCTGTTTGAAAGTTCCGGACAGGACAGCCTTTGTTTCGGTAACCAATACGGGGTCATTGGTGATTACCGAAGAGGGGTAGCGGTATTCGTGCATCGAGGGGATAGACATCCATTGGTTTCCTGCATACGAAGACGGACTAGGGGTGGCTATAAGAGCAATATTGCCGATAGCGGATGTTAGCGCCCAATCTTGTGAGGCTGTTTCATCTATCATGGAAGCATCAACGGAGAAAAATCCCAAATCCGCAACGTCAAGCGGTAAACCGGAGATTACTTTTTTGAAGTAAATTGTATGTAGATGCACCACCTCTTTGTCCCCTACGATTAGGGTACCGGTCATACCACCGTTCAGGGATATGTGAAGCCATCCGTATTGTCCGGCAGCAGTGTTGTCACTGTCTAATGCCCTGATATTATACGTATAACTCCATGGTGAAGAGAACGGCATATCTATCCATTTCATCATGGAAGACTGATAACCAATATTATTATCCCAGTGGTTACCCTGCAAAGCAGTGTTAGAAGGATAGAACTGTTGTCCTCCGCCGTTCTCGGTTACTTCCAAGTGCGCCCGATTGTAGATAATGTCTTGGAAGAGACCGGTTGACAACAATGGCCCTTCCACATACGTTCGTAATTCTACAACGTCATCACCAATTTCCTTAACCGTTGCCATTAAGCGGGTGTGCTTCACATTGGCAACTTCGTCCCAATTTATACCATTTTGCGTTGCCAATATGTAGCCGTCCATGTTAACGACAGCACTAGCACGACAATCCGTTACCAAATCCTCGTATGCGTGGTTAACGCAGCAAGAACTACCCGGAGGCGGATTGACACAATCAAGTATTACTCCTTGCGCTTTCACGCTCGAAGGGGACAAGAAAAAACTCAACGATATCAGCATCGCATAAATGCCGCTGATAAAAATCTTTTGTAAATGTTTTGTCTTCATTTTGCATTACATTTTTGTTTATACTTTTAAATTTATTCTATTTTTTATAATATATTAATAATCAATTATATACATCTAATAATTTATAAAATCTACCTTTTTCTTTAAAACTTCTGTTATTTCAATAAAACTTTGTTAATCAATCAATTACAAGTCTGTCCTTTTTCCGTCGCCACATATTCACGTCTTTCTCAGACACTATAATTGAGGCAAAGATACATAATTTTTCAAAGCAAAAAGCATTTTGCCAAAAAAAAATGCTTTTTTTTTCATTTCTTTTTCAAACGCAAAAAACTTTTTTTTTACAGGTTGGGGGTCGCTGTGTGCGTATATAATAATATGGTACAAAAAAGGTGTGAAGTGGAGAAAAAAAGGACGATAAAAGAACGAAAATCTCATTTTTTAATTTTTTTTAACTATTTTTGTCGGCAGAAATCAATAATATCACCGATATGCAAAAAAGTATTTGTTACACACTGTTTTTCTTCGCCCTGTCGCTCTTTTGGGGCGCATTTGCCCAGATGAGCGATGATTTTTCGGATGGCAATTTTACCGAAAACCCGACATGGATCGGGGACGAGTCGCTGTTTATCGTCAACAGCAGTTATCAGTTACAGTTGAATGACGCGGATGCGGGAAAGGCTTCTCTGGCTACCGAACAGCATCTTATCGCCAACACCGAGTGGCGCTTCTGGATCAGGATGTCGTTTGCGCCGTCGAACAATAACTTCGCACAGGTCTATCTCGCCGCCGACCAACCGGACTTGAAAGAGTCGCTCAACGGCTACTTCCTGCGCCTCGGCGAAAACGGCTCCAACGACGCCATCGAACTCTATCGGCAAGAGGGCAGCAGTAAAAAACTGATCTGCCGCGGCACCGACGGCGCCGTCGCCGCCTCGTTCCGCGCCGGCGTCAAAGTAACCTGCGACGCCAACGGAATCTGGACGCTCTTCGCCGACATGTCCGGCGGTACCGCCTTTCAGGAGATCGCCTCAGGCGCAGACACGCCGTTTTTCGAAAGCCGGTACCTCGGCGTCTTTTGCCAATACACCAAAAGCAATGCGACGGGTTTCTATTTCGACGACTTCTACGCCGGAGCCATCGTCGCGGACAACGAACCGCCGACGTTACAGAAAGTTACGGCGACAACGCCCAACACGTTGCAACTCACGTTCAGCGAAGTCATCACCGCCGCTTCATCCCAAGATCTGAAAAATTACACCATCGCGCCCAATAACGTCGAACCGGTCGAAGCCGTGCTTCAATCCGACGGACGGACGGTGATGCTCACGTTATCGTCCGACCTCGCTCCCCGCGTGCAATATCTGCTCACGGCGCAGAACATCGCCGACCTCGCGGGAAATGTGGCGCACGACTTGCAGGCATCTTTCTCGTGGTACGTCCCGTTGCCGAACGACATCCTGATCAACGAAATCATGGCACGCCCCTCCCCTACCGTCGGACTGCCCGACGCCTCCTACGTGGAACTGTTTAACAATACCGACTTCAACATCAACCTCAACGGATGGTCACTCATCATCGGAACCAGCACCAAAAATTTCGGAGACTACGACCTGCTCCCACAACAATATCTGATCCTGTGCCACAATAATAATATGGTATCACTTTCCGATTATGGAGCATGTTACGGCTTCAGCAGTTTTTCGCTGACCTACGGCGGGACGGCGCTCACCCTGTACGATCCTCAGAAAAGCCAAATCGCCTACGTCCGCTACAGCGACACGTGGTATAACGACAACATCAAAAAGAACGGCGGCTGGTCGTTGGAACGGATTGACCCCGCCAATGGCTGCGACTGGGCATACAACTGGACGGCTTCGACATCGAACCTCGGCGGAACGCCGGGTGCCAAAAACAGCGTCTTCACCAATAATCCCGAAGTGATGGCGCCGGAACTACTGCGTGCTAACTATGTTGATAATCAATCTATAACCGTGTTTTTCAATAAACCGATGAATCCGGCGTCCATCTCCGACATCTCTCTCTGGAACGCCGACCAAGGGTTAGGACAGCCCAAATCGGTAACGCCGCTCGAACCGGATTTCACCGCCGTCGACATCGTTTTCAATAACAATATCGAGGATGGGAAGCTTTATACGCTGACGTTAAAAGCGGACGGCGTGTTGGACTGCGGCGGTTTGCAGATGGCGAAAGAGGGTGTGATCTCTTTCGGAAAACCGGGGGAGTCGCAATTTCACGACATCCTCATCAACGAAATCATGGCGCACCCCTCCCCCACCGTCGGACTGCCCGACGCGGCTTACGTGGAACTGTTTAACAACAGCGACTATCCCGTCAACATGAACGGCTGGTCGCTGGTTATCGGCAACAGCGTTAAGACTTTCGACAACTTCGACTTCGCTCCCAAACAATATCTCATCCTTTGCCATAATAATAATATGGTATCGCTTTCCGATTATGGGGAATGTTACGGCTTCAGCAGTTTCTCGCTGACCTACGGTGGGACGTCGTTAGCGCTATACACGCACACGCAGGAATTGATGGCATACGTCCACTACAGCGATACGTGGTACGGCGACAGTTTCAAAAAAGACGGCGGCTGGTCGTTGGAACGTATTGATACTGAGAACGATTGCGACATGGCGCACAACTGGACAGCGTCGAAATCTACCACAGGCGGCACGCCGGGCGCCCGCAACAGCGTCTCCGCCGACAATCCCGAAATCACGGAACCGGAACTGCTGAGAGCCGAATATGTGGACGAGACCACCATCGTCGTCTATTTCAACAAGACCATGAATCCGACTTCCATCGCCGACATCTCCCTCTGGTCTGCCGACCACGGGATGGGAACGCCGGCAAAAGTTACGCCCGAAGCGCCCGACTTCACAACGGCAACCATCGTCTTCACTCAAAAGATGGAAGATTTTGAAATCTATACCCTCACCCTGAAAGCCAACGACGTGTTCGACTGCGGCAACGTGCTGATGCGACGCGACGGCGAAGTGCGTTTCGGCAAACCGTCGCAACCTCAAAAATATAACATCGTCATCAACGAGGTACTCTTCCAACCAACCGGACTGCAATATGTGGAACTCTACAACCGCTCATCTTCTATCTTCGATACCAAATCCCTGCGTTTCACCTACGAAGACAACAAAGGGAAACGGTCGGATTGCCTCGTCCCATCGTTTTTACTCTTTCCCGACGATTATGCAGTGCTGACAAAACATGGAGATGACGTTGTAACGTCTTATAAATCAAATGTTTCTGCGTTTATTGATACGGACGGGATGCCGACATTAAGCACCTCGACAGGAACGGTGCAAATCAGCATGGCTGCCGATTCGTCGCAGGTGATTGACGCCATGCGCTACGACGCAAAAATGCACTCTGCCATGCTCAACAGCGCCTCGGGCGTCTCGCTGGAACGTATCTCGCCGGAACGACCGTCGGGCGAAGAGACCAACTGGCACTCAGCAGCCGAAACCGCCGGCTTCGGAACACCGGGCTACAAAAACTCGCAGTTCGACGACGGCAAAGCCAATAACGCCATCAGCATTGACCCCGAAGTCTTTACACCCAACAACGACGGCATTGACGACTACCTCAACATCCGCTACCAATTCGACGAATCGGGATACGTTGCCAACGTCTATATCTATAGTTCCTCCGGCAAGTTCGTCCGCCGCTTAGCCAACAACGTTACCATCGGCACGGAAGGCGCCTTCAGTTGGGACGGGAAAGATGAAAATAACAAAATAGCAAACGCCGGCATCTATGTCATCGTCGTCGAGATATTCAACCTGCAAGGGAAAACGAAACAGTATAAGAAAACGGGGACGCTGGGGGTGAGGTTTTAATGATTGAATAACTGAGTGAGATGTGAGTTACTTTTTCAGCACAGAGGCGCAGAGGACACGGAGTTTCACAGAGGGGAAGATAAACCTCATTTTCACCTTATTCAAACAAGAGAACAACCTCAGTAGGTGAGAATGAGCCAATTCCTCATTACCTCATTCTTTGCGTTTAAAATGAGGTAATGAGGTTGGTGTTTGTTTGTAATTCATTGCTACTGAAGTTGTTTCTACAAACATTATCCCTACGGGAGAGACATATCGAACAAGATTTGCGCTCCTGCGACAATTTGAAATGCACCGAGAAAAATCATTCGTATCTTTCTGTCTTCGTGACTTCGTGTTAAAAATAAATTTGCCCTTAATAGGGTGAGGTCTTAATTATATCCTAACTACTCCGCATCTTCTTCCATCTGTTGTTCGGGCAAAGGCGTGTTGAACAGGATTTCCTGTTCTTGTGCTTTTTCCTGCAACATTTGCTCGGTGGTGCTTAAGCCGGAGCCGCCGCCAAGGTGACGGGGGATGACGATGACGGAAACCAGACTGAACGCCAACAAGAGGACGGCTAATGTCCATGTTGATTTTTCCAAAAAGTCTGCCGTTTTGCGGACGCCCATGTATTGATTGGATGATGAAAAGTTGGACGCTAATCCGCCTCCTTTAGAATCTTGTACCAGGACGATTAATCCTAAGAAAAAACATACTATCAGTATCAAAACCGAAATTAAAATATATAATCCCATTACTGTAAAAATTAACTGTTTAACAAATTTTGAATTTGGGCTGCAAAGTAACTACTTTTTTCCGGAATTTCCAAAATTAATTTTTGATATATTTCGATGGCTTTTTCGTGCTGTCCCTGCTTGGTTAGAAGGAGCGCTAACGTCTCACTAACAGGCTGTTGCGAATTGTCAACGCTTTGCTCGATGACGTTTTCGGGATTAAAAAACGCGCCGGTTGTTCGTGGGATGGTCGGCTGTTTCTCCAAAAATCGCTCTATGATCAGCGAAGTTTCGTGCTTTTTTGCGTCGGATTGGGTCTTTTTTTCGGGGTAGGTTTGGTATATTTTGGCGATGTCGTAGCCGCCGGTGGGCGTGATCTCTTGCGGTTTCGGTTGTGGGCGGTTTTGCGTCTCGTCCATGAAGTCGGCAATCTCGTCTTCTATCTCTTCCAACTGGTTCATCAGCGTTTGTAGGTAATCTTCGGTAACAGAGGGGGAAGATGATGTGTCGTCGGAGAGAAAAGTTTCGGGGACAACGGTTTTTTCCGTTTCTTGCGGCGGCGCGACGGGCGTTTTTTCGATCATCGAAAACAGCGGGATGACGAGCGGCAATTTGCTGACGGAGCGATGTACCACCTCCTTCAACCGCGAGCGGCTGGGGACGATGGTGGCTATCTTGGGCAGGTTTTGTTGAAATTTCAACGGTTCGTGCAACGTCCATCCTGCCGCCAGCAACATCCAAAGTGTCTGACAGTAAGGATATTGCTCCGCTTCCTGCTCCAACTGCGGCAACAGCGCCTCTTCGGGAGGCTGAAAGCGGTTGACGATTTCCGAGAAGTTTTTTCGTGTCATTTTTGCAGCGATTTTTTATGTTTTACCAATTTACAACGGCTTGATTGAAGATATCTTCTATCAAAAGTTCAACAACAGCATCTATCAACGAACTTTGTATGCTCATCAAATCGGAGAAACTGTCATATTCGGTATATTGCGTAAATGTTTTTTCAAAGTTTTGCGTCGGCTCGATGGCATTGGAGAATTTTACGGAGACGGATATGGTCATTCGGTTCCTAAGCGCCGTTTCGCCACTGATAGCGCCGGGTTGCGATGGGAGATAGTTGGTGATGGCGCCTTCGAAAGCCAAATCGCCGTTGCGGTCAACTTGCGACAGGCGGGTCTGGTTGGTCATTTTGTTTTTTAGGGCGTCGGTCAGGGTTTGGCTGAGCATAGGTTCTACCAATGATGCGTTGTTTCTGAAATAGGCAACGGAAAATGTTTTGGCATCCACAGGGATGGATGCGCCTGAGAATGAGTAACTTACTGTGCAACCTTGCCATGTTGCGGTTAGTAATAAGATGCAACACACAGAGAGAAGTAAGCGTATTTTAGGTTTTTTAATATTTTTTCCGTCCATTTCTTTTACAAAATTATTTTTTTGCAAAGATACATTTTTCTTTCAATATTCTCTTTTCTCATCGGCATAATACACATCCAAAGCCACGATGATGGCGATGAACCCCCAGAATGGTACGGAGAGTTTTTCGGAATCCAAGAAGTTATTCATCAGTCCGTGAACGAAATAGGTTATCAGCCCCACTGTGAGCAGCAGGGCGATTTGTCGGAGTTTTTTGTCTTTTTGTCTGCGATATACTCTGATTCCGTAGTATATGGTGAGGATGACGATAGTCAGGAAAGTCAGCGAGCCGAGCAGTCCGCTTTCGGAGAGTGGACCGAGGTATTCGCTGTGTGCGTTTCCGACGTCTCCGTGGTTGGTGCTGGCGGTGGAGCGTTCGGAGTATTTTTGGAAAGCGCCGTATTCAAATTGATAGGTTCCGGGCCCCCATCCGAAGATTGGTTTTTCTTGGAACATCCGGATGGCGCAGTTCCATCGGTTGAGGCGTTCTACGTTGGAGGCGTCGGACGAGATGTTGGTGATGGAGCGCAGGTGCTGGGAGAAGTCGGAAGAGGAGTCGTCTTGGTTTTTTTCCAGCGAATAGATGATGTCGTGTTGAAAGGTGAAGAAGATGCCTGTGAGGATAGCTGCCACAATCAACAGGTAGCGCGTTCTTATGCGCAGCACGATGATTCCCCATGCGATAAGTCCGATGACAAGGCTCACCCACGCTGCCCGGCAATAGGAGAGTATCATGGACGCCATCAAGAATGTGGCGACGGCGAGCGAAATGAGGCGGTATTTTTTGCTGTATTGTTTGGAAAAAGAGAAGTGGAGCAGCAATGGGATAAAGAGCGCCAAGGCAGCTCCGTATGCGGTGTGGTCGTTATAGAACGGGGATACGACCCAGTTGCCCGATCGCTGCGAAAAGCCGAAAGTGGCATGACGAATGATGGTATAGAGGCATACTATCATGAGCGGTACGATGTAGCACCACAAAAATCGGGTGATGTTTTTGGGATTTTTCACCAACTGTGTCATGATGAAAAACATGGGGATGACAAACCACAGACGCGCAGTCAGAAATTTAAAGGAAACAACAGGGTGAATGCTGGTACAGCATGTAACAAAAATCCATATCAGGTTGATGATGATGGCTATAGAGATGGGATGTGCGATGATTTTTTTATCGAACTTCCGTTCGTAGAGCAGTTTTATGAAAAACGCCAGCATCATCGCCAACAGCAACATTTCCGTTGGGGCGGAAATTCCTGCTTCGAAATAGTCATTGGAGATGTCTAACGCCAAAGGCGTCGTACAAGCGATGACAAAGAGTACTTTTTCGAAAGATAAGATGAAAAACAGGGCGGTGAAGAATATAACAGGCGCCGCCAATCCCAGGAAAGTGTCTTTTTCGAGGAGCGCGTACGCATTGCCGGCAATGAAAACGGCGGCAATGAGGTAAACCCATATTATGTTTTTCGTCTTCAACAACTTGACAGGAGATTAAATGTGTGATTTTTCTTTCCGTACGGCTTCGACGATTCCTATGGCAAGGAGCGTCATCAAAAATCCGCCAAGCGTAAACAAAACGCCGTAAATCCATCTTACGGGCGAGTATCTTTTTTGGGAAACTTCGGGAGATGAGATAACGGAGACATGGGTAAATTGTCTGTCGTGTTGGCTGAAAGCGAGGTCGTATTGATTAAGAAACACCGACAAACCATACATTTCTCCTTCCAGCCACGCTGTCAAAACTAAGTAATCGCCGCTGTGTTCGTTAAAAACTTTCTGCATTTCGGCAATTTTGGCGGTATTTCCACCTTTTAACGATGCTGCCGCTAACTCTTTCGCTTGATAGGGGATGTCGTAAATGCCCATTTCGTTATATTTTTTAATCTCGTTTTTCAAAGAGTCAAGCATTACGAATTTGCGTACCCGCTGACGGTTAAAGAGTTCTGTTACTTCGGCAAATTTGCTTTTATGCAGATTGCGGGTGAACAGGTTGTATTCGTTAACAATGGAATTCGCAATATCGCACGCCATTTGCGGGTCAGTGTCCAGCACTCTGATTTTAATAGCGTCGTTCGGCGTACGGGAGATAGAGACGTTTTCATCCCATAGAGCGTTGATGTAATAAGCGCACAAGGGTTCCTCCTTACTGATTTTATAGTGATCATACAAGTTCAACTGTTCAATGACAGTGTTCCGAATGTCAACAGATTGAAAGACTTGCAACACTTGTTCGGTCTCGGTTTCCTCAGAGTAGGGCAACACATTTGCCGGATAGACCACCGCAATAGATTCAAACTTCGGCTTCACAAAAAACGAGATGATGACGCCCACAATACCGGCTAACAAGGCAACGATGATGATGTGCTTCTTCCATTTCAGGAAGATGCCGATTTCCTTTTTGTTGTTGAAATAATTTTCCATTTGATACGTATTTTAGTCGGCAAAGATACGAAAAAAGTTGGAAACCGAATGTTTGCAGAAAAAAGCGGAAGGTAGGCTAAACGTTTCGGCGATGATGTTGCTTTCGATGAGTTCTTCGGGTGTGCCGGTGATGATGTTGCGGTGGTTGTCAATGAGCCATAACGTGTCGGCGATGGCGATGCTCATTTCAATGTCGTGGGTGGAGAGGAGAATGGCTTTTGAGTGCGTTTTCACCAAGTTTTTCAGTAATTGCATCAGTTCGATTTTCGACGGAAAGTCTAAGAAGGCGGCGGGTTCGTCGAGGATGATGAAGTCGGTTTGCTGGGCGATGGAGCGTGCTAAGATGGCTTTTTGACGCTCACCGTCGCTCAAGGTGACGAGTTGACGGGTTTTCAAAGGTTCGATGCCGACGTCGCGCATGGCTGCCGAGGCGATGGATTCGTCGTCGGGCGTGATTTTCACCTGTCCGCCAAAATGGGGATAACGTCCGAACATGACCAAGTCCGCAACGGTCATGTAGGGGACTTTCACGGGGTCTGTCAAAACGATGCTCAGGCGTTTGGAAATCTCTTTTTCCGACATTTTCGACAGCATCTTTCCATCTAAGAAGACCTCTCCGTTGAGTGGTTTTTTCATTCCGGCTAAGGTTCGCAGGAGGGTGGACTTTCCGGATCCGTTGCGTCCGATAAGGCAAATCAGGCGTTGTTGCGGCAAGGTCAGGTTGAGTCCGGTGAAGAGCGGTTTTTGGTAACCTAAGGATAAATTAACGGTATGCAGTTGTGTCGCCATGTTATTTTTTTAATATTAAGAAAATTACGACGGGAGCGCCGATGATGGAGGTGATGGCGTTGATGGGCAGGACGCTTTCGGAACCGGGCAAGGTGGCTATCACATTGCACAGCAGCGTCAACGACATTCCCAGTAGGATACAGGCAAAAATCAATGTCCGGTGGTTGAACGTTTTGAACAACATACGGGAAAAATGCGGCGTCATCAATCCGATGAATGCGATGGGACCGCAGAAAGCTGTCGTTATCGCGGTCAGTCCGCCTGCGATAAGGATGGTTGAAGTGGTCAACCGGCGAATTTTGACGCCGCTGTTGATGGCGTATGACTCTCCGATGGTAAAGACATTCAACCCTTTACTGTGAAAAAACAGGACGACGACGAGAACAGCCGCCGTCGTAAGCGACAGCAACGCTTGCGAAGTAGTAACGTTTTTGAACGACCCCATCCCCCAAATCACAAACGACTGCAACCCTTCCTTCGAAGCGAAAAACTGCAAAATTCCCGTGATAGCGCTCACGCTGAACGACAGCATGACGCCGACGAGTAGCAGCGTTGTAGTACTAACCCGTTGCGCCAGCAAGGCGATGATAATCAATATCATCATGGCGCCCACAAAAGCGGCGGACAGGATGACCATATTGCCGCCCATATAACTCAGAATCTGTTTTCCCGCGACTAACGTAACCAACGCCACGCCCAACGACGCGCCCGAACTGACGCCCAGAATAGAGGACTCCGCCAACGGATTGCGAAACAGCGTCTGCATCGCCAACCCTGCCGTAGCGAGCGCCACGCCCGCCGTCGCCGCCGCTATCGCCGCCGGAAGACGCAGTTTCAAAATGATGGTGTGATAGACCTCGTCGCCGGTAGCGCTCCCCGTGAGAATATGCCACACCTCACGAAACGGGATCACGACCGAGCCATACGTTAAGTTCAAGAGAAACAGCAGGATGGCGGCGAGGAGCAAGGCGGTGAGAAGTACAACTTTTTTTTTATACATGGTACATCTGCAAAACTTTTTTTTTACTTTTTTGCCATCTTTGAACATCCTTACAGCCTTCCGTCCACGATTTCCCGCGGCAGTATTCCTTTGACGTCGTAGATTACTTTTGATTCGTCGATCATCTTGGTATAGTCGTAGTCGTTAAATTCGCTATGGGCGACGGCGATGATGACGGCGTCGTAGTTTTCGATGGTTCGTTTGCCGTCTTTGAGGGGGAGGTTATTTGCGGGTAGCAGGTCTATTTTGTATTCCCGTTTCACGTCGTTGACGCGTGCCCAGGGGTCAACCACGCTGACGACGCATCCGAAGTCTTCTAATTCGCGGATGACGTCAATGACGCGGCTGTTGCGGATGTCGGTACAGTTTTCTTTGAAAGTGATGCCCAGGATGAGGACTTTGGATCCGCTAATTTTCAGTTTTTTTTCAATCATCAGTTTCATTACTTGTACGGCGACGTATTGTCCCATGTTATCGTTGACGCGTCGTCCGGAGAGGATGATGTCGGGGGAGTAGTTGAGTTCTTGTGCTTTGTGAGTCAGGTAGTAGGGGTCAACGCCGATGCAGTGTCCGCCGACTAATCCGGGGGTAAAATTGAGGAAGTTCCATTTTGTTTTGGCGGCTTCTAAGACTTCGAGGGTGTCTAAGTTCATCAGGTTGAAGATGCGGGAGAGTTCGTTGACGAAAGCTATGTTGATGTCGCGTTGTGTGTTTTCGATGACTTTGGCGGCTTCGGCGACGCGGATGGATGAGACGGGGAACGTTCCTGCCGTGATGATCTCTTTGTACAGATTGTCAACCTCTTGTGCGGTTTCCGGTGTGGAGCCGGAGGTGATTTTGATGACATTGGTTACAGTGTGTACTTTATCGCCGGCGTTGACGCGTTCAGGGGAGTATCCGCAGAAGAAGTCGTGGTTAAATTTCAGTCCGCTATGTTTTTCCAATACCGGGACGCAGTCGTCTTCGGTGGCGCCCGGATAGACGGTAGATTCGAAAATGACGATGTCGCCCTTTTTGAGCACTTTGCCGACGATTTCGGAAGCGTTTAACAAAGGTTTTAAGTTGGGACGTCGGTTTTTATCAATGGGCGTCGGGACAGTGATGATGTAGATTTCGGCGTCTTTGATGTCGTCCATGTAGGAGGTGTAGGTCAGATGAACGGCTTCTTTCAGTTCTTCGTCCGCCGTTTCTAATGTGGTATCGTGTCCCGATTTGAGGGATGCGATTCGCTCTTTGCTGACGTCGTAACCGATTGTGGGGCGGTATTTCCCGAAAGAGACCGCTAAGGGTAATCCGACGTAGCCCAATCCGATGATGGCGATACATTTCATAAATTTTCGATTAATTTTAATAGTTTATGATACGGGATGGTCTTGATGGAATTGTTGTAATCGTTTTTCGAGTATGGGTAGTTGGTCGAAGCGAATCAACGAAGTACAGGCGCGTAGTCCTTCGGTGCGTTCGCTGCCGGTGATGGACAGCGAGATGGCGCTGACGCCATAGTACAGCAACGCTTCCAAGAGTTCGTCGCCGTCCATGCCGGGGTACGACACGGTGAAATAGAAGCCGTCGGCGATGGGTTCGCCTAAGTCTTTGTCATAGACGATGTTGAAACCGTTGTCGGTAAAGAGTTTTTTCATGATAGCCGCTTTTTCGCCGTAAACGATGACTTGGTCGCGGTAATTGACCGTTCCGTCGTTTACTGCTTTCAGGATGGCGGCTAAGGCGTATTGTGCCGAGTGTGAAGTACCTGAACTGAGGGCATATATCGCGCCGAACAGCAGGGCGTTTCCTACCTGGTCGCTGGCGAAGTAGCGTTTCAGTCCGGGCGCTTTGGTGTTCCAAACCTTTTCGGACATCGCTAAAATCCCGATGCGCTCGCCGGCGTAACTGAAGGCTTTTGAACTGGACAGAAACAGGATAAAGTTGTCGGTATAGCGTGCAACAGTAGGTTGGAAAGGTGCTACGCCCGGCTTGGAGTAGTCTTTGCGGAAGTCCATGCCGAAGTAGGCAAGGTCTTCTATGACGATGACATTGTATTTGTTTGCCAACTCGCCGATGATTTGCAGTTCGTCGTCGGTGAAACAGAACCACGCCGGATTGTTGGGGTTGGAGTAGAGGATGGACGACACCGTTCCATCGGACAGATAACTTTCGAGTTTGGCTCTGAGTTTTTCGCCTCGATAGTTATATACGTCGAACGACATGTAATCCTGTCCCAAGATTTTACATTGCTGTTTTTGTACGGGGAAACCGGGGTCAATAAAGAGCGTTCCTTTGCGTTCGGGATACATTCTGTTAATTGTCAGGAAAGTAGCCATTCCTGCCATCATGCTTCCGACGGTTGGAACGCAACATTCTGCCGGCACGTCAATGTTTAAAAACAGTTTGACGAAGCGTGCGGCTTCATTTTTCAGTTCGGGGATACCTTGAATGTCGGGATAAAGGGACGCCACGCCTTGTTTCAGGGCGTTGATTTGGGCTTCGATGCCTTCTTTCATCGGCGGCAGTCCGGGGATGCCCATCTCCATTTTCACAAATTCTTCGCCTGTGGCGGCTTCTATCTGTCCGATAAGTTTTTTCACCTCCCGGATGGAGGCTTTTCCGATGCTTGTAAGTCCGCTCTCTGCGAGCAACTTTTTTACTGTTCCGTAATCTATGGGGGTCGCTTTCATAAAAGATTATGCTGTTTTAATATTTCCGTAACTTGTTCCGTTGTTAAGTTTGTAATATGGGCGATGGTATCTATTGATAATCCTGCCTTGTAACTGTTGATAATTACCTGTTCATTTTTCTTTGTTTCGCCTTTTTCCAATCCGATGGCTTCGCCTTTTGCCAATCCGATGGCTTCGCCTTTTTCCAAACCGATGGCTTCGCCTTTGATTTTGCCTTCAAGGAGCGCTGTTTGAATGGCGTCGTCGTTGAGAAGTTTGTTGTCAACCGCGCGCATGTACTGTTCTCGTTCTGCTTCGCTAAGGTTATCAAGCAACAACAATTCCTTTGCCCTGCCGAGTCCTTGCGCCGTGAAATGGTCTTCTATCTTGTTGTTTTTCAGGTAGTATATCCATTCGTCAAGGGTGTTTTTTGCTATGTCGTCAAAACCTCTTACCTTAATGATATAATATTCGGGGCATATTTCCCCTATGATGGTTTTGTTGTATAACTGTTGTTGAGCGGAGGTTAGTTGTAGTTCGGTATTTGTGTGAAGTCCTTTGAAACAGGTGAAGCCGTGATATACATAATCGTCGCCGCCAAGTTCGAAATAGACGATGTTGATGGAATATACTTTGCGTACATTGGAATATGAGGCGCCCTGATACATGTAATCGGTAATGGCTTTGCTGACGCCATAGAGCATGCGATGAAAATATTCGGAAACGCTGTCATATTGCAATTCGACGATGACTAATTCCTTGTCGTCGGCTTCAACCAAGATATCAACTTTGTTCGACTTGTCGTCTTCGTCGGACTTGTTACCTTCGCTCTCACCAATGTTTTTGATGATAATCTTGCGGTGAAGCAGTTCGCTCAAAAAGCCTTCTAACACCTCGAAATTGGCTTTTTGCCGGAGCAGACGTTTCATCGCCCAGTCGAAAGATATCAGGTTGCGGGTCTTCTTTTGTGCTTGTGCCATCATAAACTCTGTCTTTAAATTTCAACGCTGCAAAGATACGGTATTTTTAATAATTGAATAACTGAGTAACTGATTTAACACTTTTAAATTCTTCTAATATCCGCTCCCAGTGCGCGTAGTCGTCCGTCAATATTTTGGTATCCGCGGTCAATTTGGTCCACGTTGTCAATGATGCTGGTTCCTGTGGCGGAGAGAGCGGCGATGAGCAGTGCGACGCCGGCGCGGATGTCGGGCGAGGTCATGCGGATGCCGCGCAGTTGATGTTTGCGTGCCAATCCGATGACGGTGGCGCGGTGCGGGTCGCAGAGGATGATCTGGGCGCCCATGTCCATGAGTTTGTCCACGAAGAAGAGGCGACTTTCGAACATCTTTTGATGGATCAGCACGCTGCCTTCGGCTTGGATGGCGGTTACTAAGGCGATGCTGATGAGGTCGGGCGTGAAGCCGGGCCACGGGGCGTCGGCGATGGTCATGATGGAGCCATCTAAGAAGGACTCGATGGTGTATTTTTCCTGTTTGGGGATGAGCAGGTCGTCGTCGCGGCGGATGATCTGCACGCCCAGACGGGAGAACATGTCGGGAATGATGCCGAGCATGTCGTAACGGACCTCTTTGATGGTGATTTCCGAAGCGGTGAGGGCGGCGAGTCCGATGAAACTGCCGACTTCGATCATGTCGGGAAGCAGTCGGTGTTGCGTCCCGCCGAGTTCGGTAACGCCTTCGATGGTGAGCAGATTGCTTCCCACGCCGGAAATCTTTGCGCCCATGCTGTTCAGCATCTTACACAGTTGCACGAGATAGGGTTCGCAGGCGGCGTTGAAGATGGTGGTCGTCCCACGAGCCATGACGGCTGCCATGACTAAGTTCGCCGTTCCGGTAACCGACGACTCTTCCAACAGGATGTACGTCCCGTTCAGGTTTTGACCGTTAACGAAGTAACAGGACGATCCGGCGTCATAGTTGAAAGTGGCGCCCAACTTTTGCAGTCCGAGAATGTGGGTATCGAGGCGTCGTCGTCCTATTTTATCTCCACCCGGGCGGGGGATGAACCCTTTGCCGAAACGGGCGAGCATCGGACCAACCAACATCACCGACCCTCTCAGCCGGGACGCCTTACGGCTAAATTCGGATGTTTCTAAAATGTCAACGTCAATATCTTTCGCCTGAAAAAAGACGGTATCCGCCGAGAGCCGTTTTACAACAACGCCAATGTCACCCAAAAGATCTATCAACACATTGACGTCGGCAATGTCGGGAATGTTGCTGATGACCACCTCTTCCGGTGTAAGCAACACGGCACAAATCACTTGCAAGGCTTCGTTCTTTGCGCCTTGCGGGACGATGACGCCGGCGAGCGGTTTTCCTCCGTGAACTTCAAAGGTTGCCATGGTCTATTTTTTAGCGGGTTTTTTCTTTTTCTTCTTTTTGCCCATGCCGGGTGCGTTGGCATTGTGGGCATGTTGTTTGGGGGTGTTCTCGTCTTTGTTCAGCGCATAGATGTCGGCGGTACTTATCAAAACGGTGTCGGCGGGCAGTGTGAGCCGTCCGCGCGAAAAACGGTAGAGATGCTCAAGGACAACCTCGTCGGGGATGACGTCGTGATTCCATGCCACGTAGGTCTTTTTCATGTGGTTTGCCAGCAACAAAGCCAACTTGGTTTTTTCTTCACCATCCTCAATGTCAGAGACTTCCTGAATAAATTGCCGGATGCTGCTTCCGTAATTGCGGTAGTCGCCGCTGCCTGTTTCCGTGTTATACGCCGGTTTGGAAGGTTCGAAGACGAGGCTCTTCTCTTCAGGTTTCGGGAAAGGAGCGTCAACGTCTAATCGGAAATCGCTGATGATAAAGATGTGATCCCATAACTTGTGTAGTGTTTCCGCATTGTTCTGGATGTTGAGGTTGTGAAGCAACGCCACAATCTCCACCACGAGTTGCGCCATCTTGGTGCGCTCGTCTCTGTCGGGAATGGCGACGCAGTACTCCACCATCTTCTGAATGTTGCGTCCGTATTCGGGAATCATCAACGGTTTTCGCGTGCTGTTGTATTCTAATGTGTCTATCATGTTCGATGTGATTTTGAATCGGCAAAATTAAACAAAAAATCCATGCCCAAAAGAATTTATGAAAATTTTTATTTTTCGGATGATTATTTCCCCTCCACCAGCACCCATTTGCAATCCTGCTCAGCATCGAAAAAACGGGTAATTCCTTTCTCCGCTATCACTTGTACGCTGGTGATGCGGTCATTAGGTTTATTCGTTGTCAGGTTGAGAGTATCGCCAAATAATCGGGCATTGTTAGAGGCATAAGGATTTATTCCATCTATGTAAAAGTAAAGCCGATTACCCCAAAAATCATCTTGAATATTTATTTCTATACCAACCCTATAATCATCCAATGATATAATTCCATCCATTCTCAAAGATAGCGGGTCTCTTTCTGTACGAAAAGATGCATACGCATCACAAGCACAGTCACAATTCCAATCGTATGAATAGTTGTCGCTCAAGACATAACGCTCAATTTTAAATGTCAATGTGTCCCCATTGGTATTAGAATAGTGTAACACGCTATTTTCTGTATATGGAAAATAAGTATCAGCTATAGCTTTTGGAAAAGCCGGACAGTGAGTCTTCTTACACCCCATTATGATGACGCATAATAGCAAACCGGAGAATATCAATAATTGTTTTTTCATTTCAATATATTTTATGGTAAAACTTAATTTATAATAAGATATTGCCTGCAAAGACCGTACCATTTCTGATAAAAAAATAATTTTCAAGGTAATCAAAAAAATATTTTGTTTCCCGTGAAAATTAAACTATTTTTGCAGCCGTTAAACTTAAAGAAAAAAGTCATGGCAGAATGTAAGGCACAGATATTTTCGGGCAGGGCATCCGAATATTTAGCGAAAAAAATAGCAGATGTCTTCGGACAAACGTTGGGCGAGATGAAAGTTACTTCTTTCGCCGACGGCGAGTTTCAGGTTTGTTTTGAAGAGACGATACGGGGGAATGATATTTTTATCGTCCAGTCCACGTTTGCTCCGAGCGACAACCTGATGGAACTTTTACTGATGATAGACGCCGCCAAACGCGCATCGGCGGCACGCATCATCGCCGTTATTCCCTATTTCGGTTTTGCGCGTCAAGACCGCAAAGACCGTCCGCGCGTCGCCATCGGCTCGAAACTCTTTGCCGACATCTTGACGGCGGCGGGCATCTCGCGCATGGTTACCATGGATTTACACTCCGACCAGATACAAGGTTTCTTCAACGTGCCGGTGGACCACCTCTACGCGTCGAGCATCTTCGTGCCATACCTGAAAAGTTTGGAACTCCCCAACTTGGTGATGGCTTCGCCCGACACCGGCGGCGCCAAACGCGCCAACGCCTACGCCAAGTTCCTCAACAGCGAGTTGGTGCTGTGCTATAAACAACGCTCGCGCGCCAACTTCGTGGACAAGATGACCATCATCGGCGACGTCAAAGGGAAAGACGTCGTGCTGGTGGACGACATCATCGACACCGGCGGCACCATCGTCAAAGCCGCCGACCTGATGAAACAGGAAGGCGCCAGCAGCGTCCGTGCACTCTGCACCCACGCCGTCTTCTCAAAAAACGCCGTCGAGATTCTGGAAAACTCCGCCTTAGACGAAGTCATCACCACCGACACCCTCCCACGAAAAACAACAGGAAAGATTAAAGCGCTCACCGTCGCAAACCTCTTCGCCGACGTCATCGCCAGAATACATAACCACGAATCCATCAGCGGACACTACGACTTCCCTACAATTGGGTGATTTCGCGTGTGTCTCTCCTGTTTTTCCTCTTTTTTTCGGCAAGATATTAATAATCAAAAGTTAATGTAAATCTATTCCATTAGTGGCGTTATTCGGTCCCTACATTCTGCCGATAACACAACCATAGAGATTTGCCTCTTCCCACAGCATTAGAAAATAAGTTTTAACCTTTTTTTTAACCATTGAAAAAAATTTGCACAAGTAACAAAAAAGTTTATAACTTTGCAAAAAATTATTTTTTGGTTATACATTGTTCGGAGTTGTAAATTTAAGGTATATATTATGAGAAAAGTTTACCAGTTTGTAGGATTAGTCTTCGCCGTCTGCTTGATGATGCATGATGTGGCGTTTTCACAAGAAAAACAACAAGAGAGAGAGCAGAAGACGGCTGTGCCTGTTGAACGAGGAGAGAGACAGTTAACAAGAGAAGAGATGAACGTGAAGGCGCGTGTAGAGACGCGGCAGTCCACGTCGGTACAGGTTCCGGCAGCGGAGATTCATCGAAACGCTATTGGGTCGGGGAACGCCCCGGCGGTAGAGGTGCAGCGGGCGAATGAACGCGGCGCGGCGCCGATGGTTGGCGAAAGAGCCGCCGTAGAGCCGTTGCGTACAACGTCGCAACAATCCGATCGCGGCGCGGCGCCGACGGTCGGCGAAAGCGTTGAAAGAGCCGAATGTCGTATCGCAGTAAAAGCGCCAAAGCGGGAGCGGAGCAGCAATGCGCCGACGGAGAGAGTCGCTACGCCGAATTCCAATGGAAGAGGTCCGACATCACCGGCTTATGGTATTGACTCCCGTTATGGTATCCAATCCCCTTGTTCGGCGCCGTTGAATAATCCTTCGGGGATAAGTTATCTGGGGAGTTATACGATACCGACACAATTATCCACCGGCGACTGGGTGAATGGAAACTGGTATGCGGTAACGGAAAATTCCAGCGCCATTTATAAAATAGATCCTGCCACCGGCGCTTATACCGTAGTGGCATATCATTCTGTTCCTTCCGCACTGGGAATGGGTTATAATCCGGTGGATGGCAAAGTATATGTATCCTCTGTTTATCATGACGGTTACAATTACGTGAATGAGTTCTATACGGTAGATCTTGCCACCGGCGCTACTCAATACATTAACTCTGTTACGGACTATCATTACGGCATATTCATGGCATTTACCTTTACCAACGATGGACAGTGTATCGCCGTTCACACGGATGGTTACCTGATGAAAGTAAATGTGGCAGCAGGGAGTTACACGATGTGGATGGATGTTTGGGATGATTATGGCGTTTATCCAGACTACTACTACCAAGATATAGCGACGGATAGAGATGACAATACGATTTATTGGTGTGCGGAGAATGATAACGTACCTCAATACCCCGGTAACGAACTTTGGAAAATTAATGTAAATGCCGGAACAATGGAATATATTGGCATGTTCGACAGTTCTAGTACCGGTACACAAATAGTAGCGTTTGCCATTCCGAGCGCTCCTCCCCCTCCCGGCAACTGCGATGAGTTCGACTACACCGGCGGCGTGCAACAGATTACGTTGCAGCCCGGAAAGTACGAAATAGAGTGCTGGGGCGCTAACGGCGGACAAGGCGGATTATCTACCGGTAAAGCCGGTGGGCAAGGCGGGTATTCCAAAGTTGAATTAACAGTTACCTCGCCTACAACGTATTATATTGTAGTGGGCGGAACCGGCACTTCCGGTAGCAGCCCTGTTGGCGGTTACAACGGCGGCGGCACCGGTGGCGCTGCTTCCTCCTACTATGGCGGCAGCGGCGGCGGCGCTACGCATATTTCGACGAGTAGCGGTGTGTTAACGAATGGAACCGTTAGAACCAATACCATTGTTGTTGCCGGCGGCGGCGGCGGCGGCGGCGCATTTTCTGCCGGCGGTCTCGGCGGCAACGGCGGCGGCGTGTCCGGCGTTAGTGGCAGCAGTAGCACTGGTGGCGCCGGCGGCGGTGGCGGCGGCACCGGCAGTAGTGGCGGGGCGGCAGGTGCACCTAATGGCACAGTCGGAATAGCAGGTCTAGGCGGTAATGGCGGCGCTGGCGGAGATTGTGGCGGCGGCGGCGGCGGCGGCTGGTATGGCGGCGGCGGCGGCGGCTATACAAGTAGTAATGGCGGCGCAGGCGGCGGCGGCGGTTCCGGATATATCGCAACCTTGTCTTCCATCACTAACGGCGTAACGGTACAATCCACTCAGGGCGGTTTCATTGCCTCCCCAAGCGCCACAGGGAACGGATATGTAAAAATATGTGACATCACCCCATCCGGCGACTGCAATGACTACACCATCCTCACCGGCGCCGGCAACGACCCCTACATATATTCGCTGCCGTTAGATTACTGGACTTGTTCATACAGTCAGCAGATCTACCTCGCTGCCGAGATACCGTTTGCGGCAGGCGGGATGATTCAATCTATTGCGTTCCGGTTTGAAGGCACGGCTATCAGTAAGGCAAACCAGACCATCTATTTGGCAAATACGACGAAAAACAGTTTTACCGGTGTCTCAGACTGGATCCCGATAGGTCAGTTTACGCCGGTTTATACGGGAAATGTAAATTTCAGCAACGGGTGGGCTACCGTTACGTTATCTACGCCGTTCCAATATACCGGCGACAATATCGCTGTGGCGTGGCTGAATAGTTCCGGAACCAATCCCACTACCTTTTCTTTCTACGGCGATTACCTTTCGACCAATGTAAGTATGTATATTTATAACAACAGCGGCACCGTTTACAATCCGGCGACGCCTCCTTCGGGAAATCCCAATTCCGCACGCGCAAACGTTCAATTCAACGTTTGCAGCGACGCTCCCGGCGACTGTCCCTACAACTTCACCTACACCGGTAACGTGCAACAGGTTACATTGCCGGCAGGCGAATACACGATAGAGTGCTGGGGTGGTGACGGCGGCGGACCGAATGGCGGTACAGGCGGTTACTCAAAAGGAACCTATACCGTAACGACGCCGGAGACACTATATATATATGTAGGCGGACAAGGCGGTTTTACAAATAATCAGTCTGTCGGCGGCTGGAATGGCGGCGGCAATTCGGGAACGTATAGCAGTTATACACAAGGCGGCGGCGGTGGCGGCACCGATGTGCGCACTTCGCAAAACTCCTCCTACGCCGACAGGCTCATTGTCGCCGGCGGCGGCGGCGGCAACGGCGCCAACCATGGTAGCGGCAACAGTACCGATAAAGGCGGCAACGGCGGCGGAACTAACGGACAAGACGGCGCCTACGGCACACAAGAAACAGAACAGGGTAAAGGCGGAACACAATTCGCCGGCGGCGCCGGCGGCACGTGGTATAGCGATATAGCCGGCTCCGGAAGCCTCGGCACAGGCGGCTACGGCGTCCAAACCGGTAGCGGCGGCGGCGGCGGCTACTACGGTGGCGGCGGCGGCAGTTGGGAAGGCGCCGGCGGCGGCTCCGGCTACATCGGCGGCGTGTCCGGCGGCGTAACCGCGCAACCTACGCAATCCGGCTTCGTGCCCAATCCGGTAACTACCGGACACGGCTATGTCAGAATCTGCAGCGACACGCCCCCCACCGACGACTGCGACCCGCCCACCAACCTGCAATACTCCTACGACAGCGACTGCAACCTGACCCTCACTTGGGATCCTCCGACAGGAAAAGGTAAAGCGATGACAGGACCGACGATGCCCGAAGGCTCTGAAATGCCCGTCATGCCCGAAAAAGCAGGAAAGATGCTCGTTGGCACCAGCAAAGCAGCCTTGGAAGGTAACATAGCCCCGAAGTCTGCTCCGCAACAGCCCATTACCTTTACGCCGGAAGAGGGCGCCAAAGGTGCGAGTTCGACGGCGTATGCCGTTAATGGTACCAGTCCGCTCTCCGTTCCGTTGAATAATCCGGCGGCGATAAGTTATATCGGCGGAACCGTATCCTACGCTATCTGCGGTGCCGACTGGATTAACGACGCATGGTATGCAACGGATTACGTCGGTACCAGCATCTATAAGATAGATATTACCAACGGATCTTCTACTTCGATAAGTATCGGCATGACCGGTGCAACCGGAATCTCTTATAACCCGATAGACAAAAAAGTATATTTTTGCCGGATTGACTGGGATTCGAACTGGCCCTCCTGTGTTAATAATTTTTATACGATAAATCTGAGTACCGGCGTTTTCACTCCTGTCAGCGTTATCAATCACACCAATCAATGTATAGCAATGACCTTCGACAACACCGGACGTTGCTTTGCCGTTTGGGGAGATAATACCATTAAGGAGATCAATGTTACCGCAGGTACTATCATTGGTAATATACTTACTACTACCACTTATGGCGTGTATATAGACGGCAGCGGTCACTTTCAAAATATAACGACCGACCGCGAAGACAATACCGTCTATTGGGCTTCGGTGGATGACAATACTTACAGCAGCATATTATGGAAAGTGAACGTGAACTCCAATACGATGACCTCTCTCGGCGCTTTCAACACTTATGTATCGGGCTTTATCGTCCCGAGTAGCGACTATACCTACAACATATACCAAGACGGCGCCCTCATCGGCAGCACGACCGACCTGACCTATACCATTCCCAACGCGACCGACCCCGGCGACTACTGCGTAACGGTGGACTGCTCCGGCAAAGGCGCAGGGAAAGCCGGCGCTCAGACTTTCGGCTATACCGGCGCTGTCCAAACAGTTACATTAGATCCCGGCACCTACGAGATTGAGTGCTGGGGCGCAAACGGCGGCAACGGCGGCAACGGCGGCAACGCCGACAATAGAGGTACAGGCGGTTACTCGAAAGGAACCTATACCGTAACGGCGCCCACTACCTTATATGTATATGTGGGCGGACAAGGCGAATACATAGATAAGGCTTCGGCAGCCGGCGGCTGGAATGGCGGCGGCGCCAGCGGCGCTTTTTCTAGCAGCACCGACTATTCTAGAGGCGGCGGCGGCGGCGGTACCGACGTGCGTACCTCGCAAAACACATCCTACGCCGATAGAATCATCGTCGCCGGCGGCGGCGGCGGAAACGGCGGCAACCATGGCGGCGCTACTAACGAGGAAGATACCGGCGGCAACGGCGGCGGAACTACCGGACAAACCGGCAATCACGGCGGTACCTCCGGTACGAGCGGATATGCCGGTCAAGGCGGAACGCAAACAGCAGGCGGCACCGGTGGAAATTCCGGTAATTCGGCTTCCGGTACACTGGGCGAAGGTGGTTCTTCCGCAGGCGTGAACAGGACCGACGCCGGCGGCGGCGGCGGCTGGTACGGCGGCGGCGCCGGTTATTGGGAAGGCGGCGGCGGCGGCGCCGGCTACATCGGCGGCGTCAGCGGCGGCGTTACCGCGCAACTCACCGAACCCGGCTTCGTGCCTAACCCCGTATCCACCGGACATGGCTACGTCAGAATCAGCGGCAGCGGCGTCGGTGAATCCGACCCTGCCTGCGTAACCGTACCCGGCTGCGACATTGACTGCGACCCGCCCACCAACCTGCAATACTCCTACGACAGCGACTGCAACCTGACCCTCACCTGGGATCCTCCGACGGGAAAAGGCAAAGTGATGAACGGTCCGGTGATGGCGCCGGATGACGAACTCAATGCTAAAAAAGTAGTGTTACCCGAAGGATTTGAATCCGGCAATGGCGTCTCGTTAGCAACGTGGCTCATGCAGCAACAGCCGCAAGGCGACATGCCGACAAAGTCGGGCGACAGCAAAGCCTGTACTCCGATAGCGCTTCCGCACTCTGAAGGCTTTGAAGGATACGCAAACTATGGCTGGCTTGACTGCTGGACAAGATCGTTTCCTCTTCTCTATGATACCTATCCTTGTGTGCATAATAATGGCTATCAAAATACCGGAAGCGGATGTTTGTGGATGGCTTCAACCCTGAGTGATTATCAATATGTTGCTACTCCGGCTATTGCGGCAAATATCCACAATGTGAAAATAACATTTTCCATGATGAAAGAAATGACTGCATCGGCGAACATGGCTATTGGCGTGATGAGCGACCCGAACAATCCGGCAACTTTTGAATTAGTGAAAGTGATTAATGTTACGGCTCCTGATATGGTATATGCTCAATATGAAGTTACTTTTGCCACTACAACTCTTACCGGTACCAATCGCTATATTGCTTTCAGACAAGATGCGACAGACGGTTACTCTTATTGGATTGACGACGTCGAAATAACCAGCGACTATACCTATAATGTATATGCGGACGGCATCCTCATCGGCAGCACGACCACCCCGACCTACACCATTCCCGACGCGACCGAGCCCGGCGAATACTGCGTAACGATAGACTGCTCCGGCAAAGGCGGCAAAGGCGTAGGGAAAGCCGGAGGGACACTCGCCACACCTCCGTATAACGGCACCGCCGCCGGCGGCGGCGTGGCTTTCGACATGATTGCCGGTTCGCAAAATATCTCCATCACCGACATCGAAGTCCCATTTGGCGCCACCGGAGCACATAGCGTTCACGCCTATTACCGGACAAACACCGCCTGTGGCAACTCCGAGTCTTCATCCGGATGGACCTCTATCGGAGTAATAAACGTAACAGCCAGCGCTATCGCGCCAAACTATACGTTAATACCATTACCGGCGCCGGTAACCATTCCGGCAGGCGCAACCTACGGTTTCTACTTCGCAGAACTGAACGCCGGAAGTAATGGCATAAAATATAATACCACCACCGGCACTGTGTGCGGCGTTACCACCGTAGCCACGAACAGCGACCTGACCATTATGGGCGGACATGGCTTACAAACTGTTACCGCTCCGTTTACCCAAGCAATTTGGACGGAACGTCCTTTCAACGGCGTCGTCCACTACACCACCGGCAGCGTTGGCGGCGGCGAATCCGACCCTGCCTGCGTAACCGTACCCGGCTGCGACATTGATTGCGACCCGCCCACCAACCTGCAATACTCCTACGACAACGACTGCAATCTGACCCTCACATGGGATCCTCCGGCAGGAAAAGGCGCCGGCAAAGTGATGAACGGTCCTGTGATGGCGCCGGATGACGAACCCGACACTAAGAAAATAGTGTTGCCCGAAGGGTATAACCCCGCAGGCGGAATATCGTTAGCGACGTGGCTCATGCAGCAACAGCCGCAAGGCGACATGCCGACGAAGTCGGGCGACAGCAAAGCCTGCATTCCGATAGCGCTTCCGTACTCGGAAGGCTTTGAAGGATACGCAAACTTTGACTGGCTTGACTGCTGGACAAGATTGAATATGAACAGTTACATGCCTTGTGTCTATAATGGCTATCAAAATACCGGAAGCGGATGTTTGTGGATGGCTTCGGGATCAAGTAATGATCAATATGTCGTTACTCCGGCTATTGTGGAAAATATCCACAAGGTGAAAATAACATTTGCCATGGCGAAAGAATCCTCCGCATCAGCGAACATGGCTATTGGCGTGATGAGCGACCCGAACGATCCGGCAACTTTTGAATTAGTGCAGGTGATTAATGTAACGGCGCCTTATTATGTATATGATCAATATGAAGTTACTTTCGCAACGACTGCCCTTACCGGTACCGATCACTATATTGCTTTCAGACAAGACGCGACAGGCGGTGCGTCTTATTGGATTGACGACATTACGATATCCGCCGACTATACCTATAATGTATATGAGAACGGCTTCTTCATCGGCAGCACGACCATTCCGACCTACACCATTCCCGACGCCGGCGATCCCGGCGAATACTGCGTAACGGTGAACTGCGGCAGCAGCAAAGGCGCAGGAAAGACGGTGATGACTGACGGCAACGCAACGAAAACAATAACGCCGATGCCCGAAGGCTTTGTATCCGAAACCAACGATGCTACGCTTAACCCAATACATGGCAGTGAAGAGCGACGAGGTGACCGTATTCAAACCCTCGATGCTACGCTTAACCAAATGCCCGTTCCGGAAAGCTACAAGCCGAAACCGGTTGACCCGTACAACGGTCCCGCGACGAAAGCATTCGCAAATGCATATATCGGCGATGTGTTTAACGGAACTTATAACTCGCTCAACTTGGCAACAGGCGGCAAGACCTATTTAACAACGTTGAACACCTCCCCCTATCCCGTCGGCGAAGATTATGACGGTACCAACATCTACCGCCTCCATGATAACGGACTGATCCAAAAAGTAAGCGAAAGCGGTACAACGATGACACACGGCACACTTACCGGTTTTTCCGGAGACGTTATCGGCTTGGCATACGACTGGATCGCCGATGCCGGCACATGGTATTTCTACGAAATAGCAGGCTCCACACCTTACACCTTTACGCTCTACTCGCTCAATATGGCAACCTTAACAAAAACAGTCGTAGGAACGCAATCCGTTAACTACTTCATGAGAGGCTTGACTATGGGCGATAACGGCAGTTTATATGCTATTGCCATCTCTTTCGACACCCCCGGCTTAGTGAAAATTAATGCTTCGACCGGTCAGGTCAGTTACGTTGGCTCTTTCGTCACAGTAACGCCATGGTTCGCACAAGACCTCGCTTTCGACCGTCAAACCAACACCCTCTATGCATCGCCGGTGGATTATTATTCATATAATTGTTACTTTGGTAAAGTAAATCCCGCCACCGGCGCCTTTACGCCAATAATAGATTACGGTTCTATGATCGCGCAACATGCAATCCTCTGTATTGCAAAAGATAAGATGCCCTCCTCTTCCGGCGGCGAATCCGACCCCATCTGCATCACCGTACCTGTCTGCTGCAACGTTACACCGACGACGGGACCGACAGAAAGTATCTGGGTGAACCGGGGCGACACCATCATAAATGAGAAAAATGTAAACTGCCTCACTCCCGAAGAGTTGGTGAAATACATATTAATCGGACAGAACGACAGTTGTAGCAATCAAGACTTGGTGAGTAATGTTACCTTTAAAGGTTTTGGGTGGAATCAGGCAATGGAAGCATGGACGGAAACGGCGGACAGGCGAACCCTCTCCTATTTCAGCCATGGAACCATAGATCAATCCACCACAATCAATGGATATCCCATAGTAACGAGTTTAGACATGGAAAAGGGGTTGTTGCTATCAACAGGACCGGGTAGAAGCGCTGAAGGACCAAATAGTTCCACCAGCGCTTGTACGTCTTTATCGCCATTAGTTTATGTAACAGATGACGGAACATCGTCGGGAACACCTGATGCGGATTTGGCTGGGATAGCGACTAATATCATTACCACCGGTGCTATATTAGAGTTTGATTTTATTCCGTTGAAAGATGAAATAAGTTTTGACTATATTTTCGCATCGGAAGAGTATCCGGAATATGTTAATCAAAGCGTTAACGATGTGTTTGGCTTTTTTATTTCGGAAGTAGGGGTTCCCGGCACTCAAAATATTGCACTGCTGCCGGCGACCTCAACCGGCGACTATGTCATCTCCATAAATAATGTGAATAATGGATATGTCACTACTTTTTCTAGTCCTCCCGGATATAACATACCGCCGTATTTTCCCGGTGATAGTCCAAGCAATCCTGAATATTATGTTCCAAATTACAATTTGTATGATTCGCCTAACCATGTGTATCAGGGAAAGTATATGGAATTTGATGGACGTACAGTCATTCTTACGGCAAAAGCAACTGTAACACCCGGCACAAAGTATCATTTGAAATTGGCAGTATCTAATGTTCTGGATAATTCTTATGGTTCCGGCGTATTTTTACGGATGGGCAGTTTGGATTTGGGAACGACCGTTATCAACATTGGAGAGGGCGAACTGGAGACGAATAATGTTTTTGATGGATGCGGTGGTGCGTTAATCATACAGTTTCCGGAGGAAATAACGGAGACCACCACTGTTAGTATAGCCCTTGACGGCGATTGTGCAGGCGACATCACATTCATAGACGGCACGCTGATCACGCCAACTCCGCCTTTTGAGGTTATAAAAATAGAATATACAATAGCCTCTCCCATTAGTTTCAATGAATGTGAAGTAGAGATAACCATCACCACCACCGTGGGCGATTGTTCCAAGGACGATATCGTTGTTTTAACGCTATATAGCCAACTTGATTGGGACTACACCACCACCTTAGCGTGTAATGGGAATAACGGGAGCATCACCGTTACGCATACCGGCGGCTCGCCGGATGCGGAAATGAGTATTGATGGCGGTACGAATTGGCAACCGCTCGATACGCCGTTTACCGGTTTGGCGGCGGGTGATTATACGCTTACGATCAAAGATCCCGGCAGTTGCCATACGGAAAATGCGACGATCACCATCGGCAGCGAGCCGACGCTGAGCAGCAGTTCCACCATCTCACCGATATGTAGCGGCGAAACGGTAACATACACGGCAACAAGCGCCACCACCGACGCCACTTTCACCTGGGCACGCGCCGCCGTCGTGGGCATCACGCCGTCAACGGGTAGCGGCACCGGTCCCAACATCAGCGAGACCCTCACCAACACAACGAACGGCACCATTACGGTAACATACGCCATTACTTTGACATATCTCGGCTGTGAAAACACACAGAATGTAACGGTTGACGTTTATCCGTCCGCTACCGGTTCGATAGCCGATCCCGAGATCTGCGTCGGCACCACCACCACGCTCAGCCCAACCACCGGCGGGACGTGGACAAGCGGCGACACGGGCGTAGCCACCATCGGCGCCGACGGCTATACCGTAACCGGCGTCAGCGCCGGTCCGGTAACATTTACCTTCACCGACGGCAACGGCTGCAAGGCGACTGCCAGCCTGACAGTAAATACCTGTACAGACCTAACCGTTACAAAAACAGCGGATCCGTCAACCGTATGTGAAGGCGATGACGTTACCTTTACCATCACATTAACCAATAATGCAGACGCAGCGGCTACGGGTATTACACTGCAAGACGTGTGGCCCACTGCCTATTTCACTTATAAGAGCCACTCCACCACCCCCGATACTTACAACCCCGCCACAGGCATCTGGACAATAGGCACTCTATCCGCAGGAAGCACTACCACGCTCACCATCACCGGCACAGCCATTGCCTCCGGCGCTCCCATAAACCAAATATACGTATCAGCAGCCAATGGCACAACCTACGGCAGTTACACTCTCGCTCTATTCAAAGACGAAGCGGAGGTAACTATCAATGCGGACAACACCATCACGCCCGACGAAGGCATCGACAGAGAACTGTGTATCAATACCGCCATGACCGACATCGTCTATACCACCACCGGCGCCACCGGCGCCACGTTCACCGGCTTGCCCGATGGCGTAAACGGCGAGTGGGACGACGACGAAATAATCATCAGCGGCACACCGACGGAAGATGGCGTCTTTAATTATGAGGTAACGCTGACCGGCGGATGCGGCGATATCTCCGTAACAGGGACTATCACGGTGAATGACTTACCGGACGTTGACATCACCGACCCCGAAATCTGCGAAGACGGCACAACGACGCTCAGTCCGACAAGCGGCGGTGCGTGGACATCCGGCACTCCCGGCGTCGCATACGTTGACGCCGACGGTTATACCGTCATCGGCGTATCCGACGGAACTGTAACGTTCACCTTCACTGACGATAATGGCTGCGTAGCGACTGTTGACTTGATAGTCAACCCGTTACCGGACGTTGACATCGCCGACGACGAAATCTGCGAAGACGGCACGACCACGCTCAGCCCAACAAGCGGCGGCACATGGACATCCGGAACCCCCGGCGTCGCATACGTGGACGCCGACGGCTATACCGTCATTGCAGTGAGCGCAGGTCCTGTAACGTTCACCTTCATTGACGACAACGGCTGCATATCAACCATTAACCTGACTGTCAACGAATTACCGACAGTTGGCATCGCCAAAGACGAAATCTGCGAAGACGAAACAACGACGCTCAGTCCGACAAGCGGCGGTACATGGACATCCGACGCTCCCAGCATCGCAGACGTTGACGCCGACGGTTATACCGTCATCGTAGCGGGCGCAGGTCTTGTAACATTCACCTTCACCGACGACAACGGTTGCACGGCGACCGTTGACCTGACAGTCAACGCGTTACCGGAAGTTGACATCGACGACGACGAGATCTGCGTAGACGGCACCACAACGCTCATCGCCAACGTCTCC
>Ga0099364_10001190_pt1 | contig 43417 bp, 32 predicted proteins | sample TergutTh196P3_FD_73070 | JGI IMG/M metagenome (GOLD analysis project Ga0099364, IMG submission 73070) | Microcerotermes parvus P3 segment gut microbial communities from Pointe-Noire, Republic of the Congo - Th196 P3 | ecosystem: Host-associated > Arthropoda: Insects > Digestive system > Gut ...
GAGGTGGGGGGATAGTGACACAGAGATTGCTTCGGGGGGATAATAGGAAGGAACCTCGCAACGACGGGAGGGGGATAATGACACGGAGATTGCTTCGGGGGGATAATAGGAAGGAACCTCGCAACGACGGGAGGGGGATAGTGACACGGAGATTGCTTCGGGGGGATAATAGGAAGGAACCTCGCAACGACGGGGTGGGGGGATAGTGACACGGAGATTGCTTCGGGGGGATAATAGGAAGGAACCTCGCAACGACGGTAAATAAACTATATCTCCCCCTTAATAATTAATGTCTTGCAGACGGCAGATCGTAATTCTGCGAGCCTTTTCGCAAGCTCAAAGTCTCTTGAACCGCCCCATAAATGTGGGGGGGATAATAAGGTGTCCCAAATGTGGGGGGAGAATAAGGTATCCCAAATTATTAATCGCGATATCTCTCCATTTCAACAGCTACATAACTCAGTGCTGCATTCATGGGAACGCCGGGTTTTTCAATTAAAACTTTCAATCCAACAACCAAATCGAAATTTTTTAAAATGCTTGTCAGGATTGTATTAGCGCAATCTTCTAGGAGATGAAATTGTTGAATCTCCATAATATGCTTAACTTCATCATAGATTTTTGTATAATCAACAGTATCTTTTAAATCCTTGACTATTGAATCAAGGGTATCATCAGTATATATAGAAATACTGACATTAAATCTCTGACCGAGCTTCCTTTCCTCTGGATATATACCATGAAACCCGTAAAAAACCATATTATTTAGATGTATTTTCATATTTCCTTAACATTATTTATATTAAAAATTCAATAATTTCATAGCTATTCTTGGTAATACATTTGCTTGAGCGAGAATTGCAGTAGAGGCTTCCATCAATAATTGGGATTTTGCGAAAACAGACATTTCTGTGGCAAAGTCAACATCAGCTAATTGAGAATTTATCCCGTTTAAAAACAAAATCTCATCTTCTCTAAAATTCAAAGAAGCTTCCAATCTATTTTGCATTATACCCATGATATATCTATTCCCTTCTTTAGCTATCAAAGCTGAATTGATGGTTTCGAGTGTTTGCTGGGCATCGTGTTGAGAAGCTATTCCTATTTTATCATAAGCATCTACATCAGGATCACCAACACCTTTCAAAAGTCCATTCATTGACAAATCGCCTATTCTGACAAAATAATAGTCTTCTTGTCTCTCATTACGGACACCAAAATGTATTTTCATTCCAGACTGTTCTTGATTAAACTCGTCTTCTATTACTCTTTCTGAATCAGTAGTGTAAAAAGAACCATATCTTAGAGCCATATCTTTTTCAGAAAGAGAACCATCAAGTAATTTATGTCCTTTAAATTCTGTAGCTCTTGATATTCTATCGATTTCATTGGCTAATTGTCCAAATTCTGACGACAAAATCATTCTTTGAACATCAGTAACAGTCCCAGTGGCTGAATTTGTAGCAATTTCTTTCATTTTTATTAAAAGTTCATCAATGCGAGCCATAGCTGATTCAGCAGTTTGAACCATTGAAATAGCATCATGTAGATTTTGTTTACCTTTTTCTAATGTCGCAATTCGACCATTGTGAACATTGTGAACAGCCATGTCTACAGGAGAGTCTTCGGATGAGTTTAGTCTTTTTCCAGTGGTCAATCTGTGAACTGACCTACTTAAGTTTTCATAATGCGATTGCACTCTGTTGCTCGCTTTAAAAGCAGCTAAATTTGTATTAATGTTTAGTGACATTTTTCCTCCCTGAAAAATATGTAATTAAGGCATCCTTGCCGAGGAGAATCATCTCAAAGTAGAATTTTATATTTAATCCTAAGTTTTCTTGTCGATGAAATGCGATTTAAAGTTTGGTTGCCCATACTGCGAAATCGCCTTTGCTCCTTTTTCTTGTTTTGTCATATTGAGCTTCATTCTCTCTTTTAAACTTTGAAGCTCCACACTATTTTTATCTTCTTGAGTCATAATCTCATTGATTACTTTATGTATATCGGATAGAATCTCATTGGCTTTAATTCTTTTTGCATTTTTTGTAGGAAATTTTTCAAATAATTTAAAATTTATTTCTTTTATAACTTCATCTATTTGGTTCAAAATTTCATCTTTCTGTTTTAGTATTATATCAAATTGATCTATTTCGTCATCGTTCAATATTTTGCTTTCTTCTATGACACATTTATAAAAAACTGTATATAAATCTAATAGGTTCGCCATTTTTTCTAATGTCAATTCTGTATCAACAGAAGGAGGTAATGATTTTGTATCGAGATTTTGAGCTTCTTGGTTTTCATTCGTTTCTTGTGAATCATTGCTATTTTCATTTATTTCTTCTAAATCAGTAGCTGACTCTTGATTATCTTGTTTTGCTATCTGGTTCAATAACATTTCTTTTTTTAACCTCACAAATAATTTCATCTCTATATTTCGATTTTTAAAAACGAGCCTACCAAAATCTATCAATTCATCTATATCAAGGTCTTCAATTGAATTTAGATCGTCATTATTCTTTTGATTTTTTTCTCTTTTTTGCTTTTGTTGCTCATATTGATTTTGTGAGCTATCTTGACGAGAGGATATTCGCAACATATCTCCAGTAGGGATTTTCAAAAAATCTTCTGTATCAACCATTTTGACCTCATTATGAGATTTATTTATTTTAATTTCGCATGTTCATCAATATTTCTAATGCTTCTTGAATATAGCTTTCTCCAAAATTAACTTGTAATAGAGCTTCTGTGGCGGCTCGATGATTACCAGCTTCATAAAATCTGATACCTCTATCAAGATACTCTCTACTTTCAGCTTCTATTACAAAAGCGAGATGGTTTTCAGCACTATTAATTAATTGATTTAAATCTCTAGTATTTATGCTTATATTGCTATATGCTCGATCAATAGCGTCATTTTCATTAAGCTCACTAAGACCTCTTCCAGAACCTTGAATGTTTCCAAAAACAGCACCAGAATCTACTACACCGAAAATTATGTCAATTTCAGCATCAACAAGGTGACGAGATGTTCCAAACCCATCTACAACTCTGGTTTCTTTGATTGAAACCACGCCATTCATAAATAGTGAAGAATCGTCGTTTGGTATGATATTGTTGTTGGTCAAAATTCTTGAAAGTTGCCTTTGAGTGTTTTCTATAACTTCTCCATTTTCATTTATTATACTCAATTTTATATTTAAAGGAATAGCTTCTGTTAATCTAAAATGAGCAGAGCCATATACATGCATCATATTTCTTGTGTAAAATATAGGAAAACGGACAGGATTGATTTGAATAATTATTCTCCCTCTATCCGCTTGTTCTGGAACAGCAATTGCATAAACTGTATATGTGCCTTTTTCATTTGTGAAGCCTGCATCAATAAGTCTGCCATCACCATATTGAATTGAGACTGGGAGATTATCAATATTAACTCTATCTCCATTGGGTATTCTGCTGGAAGCATTAAAAATAATCGCTTCAGGGAGTATAGTTCCTTGTTTAGCAGTCTGATGATTTCCTTGCAATACCTCAAATCTTATAGAAGCAATCAATCCTCTGACTCTGTTTTCTATGTCATTACCTGTGATAAGATGTTGGACAGTGAAAGGACTTTGTGCAAAGTGATCATAAAGCATTTTTAATGAATAAAAATCAATCAAATCATTGTGTATAACAGAATAAGTGTCCATTACAGATACCAATTGACCATGCTCTGTAAGTAACCTTATGCTATCGAGGTTTATTTGAATCTTATTTAATATTTCATTCATCTCAATTTCTAAGTTTGTAAACATTCTTGTTTTATTTAGAGAAACCATGACATAAAATTGCTCGGATAGCTGTTCTTGTCTCATTATTTCAGAGTTTTCTGTTTGTTGTTCACTGATCTTTCTGATGTTTTGATTTAAACTTTCTAAATAATAACCCTGACTTTCTGCTTCATTGGACAAAAAACTGATGTCTGTTTCAGTGTTAATAGTTAAAGAAACTTGATTTGACAGATCTTGTCGTGCTTCTGAAAAAGCATCGTCAAGGCTAATACCCTCACCTATCCCAACGAAAAAGTGTTCCGGATTGTAAAATCTTTGAGGGTTTTGATACCACGATGGATTTGCTTGAATTGATATAAAGACAATCAGCATTACCAAAGAGATAAAGAGCTTTTTTTTAAAATATTTATGAATCATCTTATACATATATATCACCTTTTTTTGCCATTTCACTACAAGATATTTAAAAGAGTGATTTTGTCAAGCAGTTAATAATAATGTCATTCCTCAAAAGTACCCCGCAGCCTCCGTGGACAGTAAGTCGAGCTATCAAAGCGGTAACTTTCCCCCCCCCCTGGTAATTAATGTCTTGCAGACGGCAGATCGTAATTCTGCGAGCCTTTTCGCAAGCTCAAAGTCTCTTGAACCGCCCTATAAATGTGGGGGGATTTTTCGTCCACAATTGTTGGGGGTGCAGGAGGGGAAATTGATATTATAGGCAAGCGGTCTTTATATCCCCTCGTCACATTCCAGCATCACCAAGCAGTTTTTTTGATAAAAAGCAATACTATACTTATATATTTTATTAAATCCCTCTTTTTTTAGATTGTGGATGTATGCTTTTTCGTCTATTTGGTCTAAACCTTTTTGGGCTTCTTCTTGGAGAATATCTATAAATCCACCCTTAATACCATCTTGTAATGTTGGTCGAGATTTGCAATGTTTAAATTCTATCACTACTGCATATTGGTCTTTATTATTAGGTTTGATGAGGCAATCAGAGCGACCTTTGCCAGATTCGGGATTTGAATAAACCACATAATCACTTGTCACAGCAAGCAAAATGCCGAAAATAAACAGATGATAACTGTTTTCTTCTTTGAAATCATGACAACTGGGATTATTTAATATCTCTTCATTGAGGACAGTCTGGACACCTTGTTCATCGCCATTCATGAGATATTCTACAAATTCTTGGATGTTCTTTTGGATTGTTGGTTGTTGTCGTTTAAACCATATATTTATACAATCTGATAATATGTTTTTTATCTCCAGGTTTACAAGTTCTGCATAAAATATATTTTCTGTAGAATCAACGCAAGGTTTTATATAGCCAGTATTTAACAACATAGACCAAAAATAATCGTTATTTACATATTCTATTGGATATGTAATATGCTCAACATATTTCATTTTTATTGGTTTATCGGTCAATAATCCAGCTATTTCGTCTTTCAGAGTAGATGAGCCTTTAAAGAATATATTACTCAATATATCAATTCCACCTGTGTTTACCCAATAATTTTTAAATCTGTTTTCTGACAAAAAACCAGTTATACTCCATGGATTATACATATCTTGTTGTTCTCCAAAAAGATAGCCATTATACCATTCTTTAACTTTCTCAAATTTATCAGCTAACCCATAGACTTGGCAGGCTGTTATAACTTCAGATTCTGTAAATCCAAAACAGGTGGAAAACGATTTATCCAGTATTCCACAAATTTTAGGATTATTAAAACTACTTAGGAGGCTTTCTCTAGATATTCTCTGAACACCAGTCAAGACACCAAATTCTAAGAAATCGTTTGTTTTAAACACATTTCCTAAAAATCCTCTCATAAAATCTATCATCTCTTTGTAATATCCATTTAAGACAGAGTTATCAATAGGGGCATCGTATTCGTCTAACAATATAATTACTCTTTTTTTATGATAAGTATAAAGGCTTTCAGATAAAAATCTTAATGCAAATTTTAAGTCGCTTAAGCTTGATGTTTCTGCTAAATAAGAGTGATATTTTTTCTTATGATCTTCATCAAATATATCACTTTCATATAAATATCTATTTTGCCTAAAAAGATAAGATATTATTATTCTTATGTCATCTAAAGATTCTTCAAAATTTCTTCCATTTATACCTTTCAAAGTCATAAAAAACACTGGATATTTATTCTGATGTTTTTCAACAAGTTCTTTGTAATCCATGATTTTGAGACCCTCAAAAAATACTTTGCTATCCTTGGTTATATCAAAAAAAGATTGCAACATGCTCATATTCATCGTTTTTCCGAAACGACGAGGTCTTGTTATCAATGTAACATCGCCTTTATTTTCAAGCAATTCTTTAATAAATAGGGTCTTGTCTATGTAAAAATAATTTCCTTCGATTACTTTCTCGAAGAACTCTGCACCTATTAATATTTGTTTTTTCATATTTAATGTCCTAAATAAAAATTCTAACGGGACAATAAAAAATTTTTATGGTTTATTGTCAAGATATATACCAATTATTCATTTTCAAATCTTCTTTTCCTTTATCCATTTCAAAAAAAAAGTCTTTGCGAGTGTCCTTACTTGAAACTCCCTCCGAAGCAATCTCTGTTTATCCATTTTCCATTCATCAAAGCCCGTCTTTGCGAGGATCCTTACTTGAAACTCCCTCCGAAGCAATCTCGTATCCCTGTATCTTAAGAAAAAGACTTAACGCTCAATATGACGGGTTTTACGCCTCATAAGACTAAAAACAGGGTTTTCTGACAGCTGACTTGGCATATCTGACAGAAATAATTAAAATAAACTCAAAAAAAAATCCATAATCCGTAAAATGCTTGTATAAAAATCTCTAACTCACTAATTATCAAAAGGTTAAATGTGCTACGAATGAATCTTAAATATATTCATCAAGAAAATGATGCTAAAAATCTAAAATATAATAAGATAGATAAGAAATGCTTTTGATTAAAATATCTACAAAAAAACTAAAAAAAAACATTTTTACATAATGCTAACTATTTAAATTTATATATAGTTAGATGCTTAAATTGAGGATGCAATTAAGGGGTCATTATTTTGAGACACTTATTTTTGTCAAGAGCTTTTTTAAAATCGGCTTCTAATCACATTTATTAATCTTTTAAGAAAGCAAAAAAGTGTTGCAAAAAACTGACCCCTTTAATGGAACAAAAATTTAAAAATGATAGAGGAGGAAGTATGCAAAATTACTTCGAACTTACTAACGAACTCGCAGAGAAATGTCTGCAAAATCCATGCAATTCAATGAATAACGCGTCATGGAGAAATGAAAAATGTGAAAAAATTAAAACAATTTTTTCAAAGTTTAGACACTATTATGTCTTTTTCTTAATCTTGTTTCTATTGTGCTTTGGAAACTTGATAGCTCAAGGAACACCCGGATTGGCTTACTACTTGATCAATAACAACACTGCTTATGAAGTATTCAGAGGATCAGCGGATGAGCCACATATCAACATTCCAGAGACACACAATGGACTGCCGGTTTCAAGGATAGGAGATCAAGGTTTTAGTAATTTTCCGACAATGATCTCAATCACTATCCCAAATAGTATAACATCTATCGGAATGATGGCGTTCTTTAATAGTGCAGGTTTAACCTCAGTCACAATCCCAAATGGTGTGACAAGTATTGAGCCTCAAGTTTTCTATGGATGTACAAATCTAACTTCAGTCAGTATTCCTGAAGGAGTAACAAGTATTGGTGTTGGTGCATTCACAAATTGCACAAGTTTAACATCTATCGATATTCCAAATAGTGTGACAAGCATTGGAATGTTTGCATTCCAGGAATGCATTGGTTTAACCTCATTATCTATAGGTAGTGGAGTAACAAGTATTGGCAATAATGCATTCGTAACAGTAGTTGATGGGCTTCCTATACCACTTCCTGCGGTTACTCATTTCTTTGTTGACAGCAACATTGCTGTAGGTTTGTTTAGAAATGATTATTATTATTATATCAGTTTGGAGTCGGTTATTATAGGAAACAGTGTAACTTCCATTGGTAATTTTGCTTTCCAGCATTGCATAAATCTGTCTACTGTGGTCATTGGAGATAATGTTACAAGCATTGGAGATTATGCATTTAATAACTGTAACCTAACCGAAATCATAATCCCTAATAGTGTGACAAATATTGGGCACGGTGCTTTTGGTAATTGTACAAATTTGTCATCTGTAACAATAGGGAATGGTATAACAAATTTAGGTTCTCTAATTTTTCTAAATACACAAGTTACTACATTTTCTGTAGATAGCGACATTGCTGTAGGTTTATTTGCTGCTTCAGTAGGAGCCACAAATACTACACTAAGCTCAGTTACTATAGGAAATAGTGTTACAAGTATTGGTGATAGAGCTTTTTATGAATGCACTAACTTATCTTCTGTATCAATTGGAAACAATGTGACAAGTATTGGTTGGCAAGCTTTTTTCAATAATACAAGCTTGTCTTCCATTACTATTCCAGATAATGTTGTGAGTATCGGAAATCAAGCCTTCTTGTATTGCACTCAGCTAAGTTCTGTGAATTTCGGTAATGGCTTGACTCATATTGGTGATCAAGCTTTTTTACTTTGTATGAGTTTAACCTCTATAAATCTCCCAAACAGCTTATTAAGTATCGGTGATTCTGCTTTCAGCAGTTGTACGGCTTTAAACTCAGTAACTATAGGAAATGGTCTTACGAATCTAGGTTCTTTAATTTTTTCAGGCACTTCAGTTTCTACATTTTCCGTAGATAGTGACATTGCCGTAAACTTATTCGCAGGCAGTGGAGGAATACCCAATGGTACATTAACAACGGTTATTTTGGGTAGCAATATTACGAGTATTATGGATTATGCCTTCCTAAATTGCATAAATTTGACATCTATTAGTTTTCCAAGTACCATAACTAGTATCGGGGTTGGGGCTTTTTATGATTGTTCAAGTTTGAATACCTTGCTTATCCCAATTGATGTTACGATTGTTGGAAGTAATGCCGTTTATGGGTGCCACAATATAACAATTTATGCAGAAGCTCCCAACCTTCCAGAGGGATGGGATCCAAACTGGAATCCACATAATCGACCAGTTTTATGGGGGTATGCGATTCTACCACCTTTGGGTCTTGAAATAGATATTTTAGGTAATGATGTAATCCTTTATTGGCAAGTGCCTCCAAGCTCGCTACTTGTAGAAGGTTACAATGTATACCGCGGAGATGATTTACTGACCTCAACACCTGTCTCTGAATTAACCTTTCAAGCTGTGAACACACCTTCTGGGATGCATGTTTTTGGTGTAAAGGCTGTCTATGCAGAAGGCGAATCCGAAGCAGTAGAAACAGTAGCTTATGTAGGATTCAACCCTCCAATGGAGCTTATAACAACCGGGGGAATTGGTAACATATTACTATCTTGGACAGCTCCAGTTATCCAACCCACAGTCTTTTTATCTGGATACAAGGTAGAAAAGAGGATAGGTAATGGGGGATGGGAAGTTGCTATAGACAATTTACCCATAACTCCTGTCTCATGGACAGACACATCAGTGATTAGTGGAATTTTATATGAATATAGAGTATTTGCAAAATACATTAATCCTGAGTATGAATCTGAACCATCAAACCTATCGTCAGCTATTCCGATAGCTCTACCAGAATTTAACATCGACCCAGCATCTCATGATTTTGGCAGCCTTGTGGTTGGTGAAATTTCTGAAATGCAGACCTTTACGATTACCAATACCGGTGGGAGTCTGCTCATCGTAGAGTCAATCTCCGACTGCCAATCAGATGATTTTATAGCAGATGGAATAAACACCATCCCTACAGAGCTTGCTCCAAATGAATTTATGACATTTACTATAACCTTCTCACCTCTTACTGCTGGGACAAAAACAGACCAAATAAGCATTACCCATTCTGCAAGCCAGACTCCTTTTATTGTTACTTTATCTGGAGTAGGTATTGGTTTACCGGAATTTATTATAGACCCTGAATCTCATGATTTTGGCAGCCTTGTGGTTGGTGAATTTTCTGAAATACAGACCTTTACGATTACCAATATTGGTGGGAGTTTGCTCATCGTAGAGTCAATCTCCGACTGTCAATCGGATGATTTTATTGCGGATGGAATAAACACCCTCCCTACAGAGCTTGCTCCAAATGAATCTATGACATTCACTATAACCTTCTCACCCCTTACTGCTGGGATAAAAACAGACCAAATAAGCATTATCCATTCTGCAAGCCAGACTTCTTTTATTGTTACTTTATCTGGAGTAGCTCTGGGCTTACCGGTATTTAATATAGACCCAGAATCTCATGATTTTGGTAGCCTTGTGGTTGGTGAAATTTCTGAAATACAAACCTTTACGATTACCAATACCGGTGGGAGTCTGCTCATCGTAGAGTCAATCTCCGACTGCCAATCAGATGATTTTATTGCGGATGGAATAAACACCCTCCCTACAGAGCTTGCTCCAAATGAATCTATGACATTCACTATAACCTTCTCACCCCTTACTGCAGGGATAAAAACAGACCAAATAAGCATTACCCATTCTGCAAGCCAGACTCCTTTTATTGTTACTTTATCTGGAGTAGGACTTGGTTTACCGGTATTTAATATAGACCCAGAATCTCATGATTTTGGCTCTGTTGTGGTTGGTGAATCATCAGCACCATGTATATTTACAGTTACAAACACAGGCGGTAGTCCTTTAGTTGTGAATACTATTGATTTAACAGGGGTAAATCATGACGAGTTTAATGTATCTGCTTCTGGATTACCCTGGACTATAGAGGCAAATGAAACAAGATCATTCACAGTATCTTTCACTCCTTCAGAACCTGATGGTCCGAAAATGGCAAATTTAAATATAACTCACAATGCAAGCGATTCGCCTCACACAACTACAACCCTTATAGGTGACAGTGTAGTTTCTGACAGTGATGTAGTAATTGTGGTAACTGCTCTTCATGGCAACTATCCCAATCCATTCAACCCAGAAACGGCTATTAGATTTTCTTTGTCAAATTCTGGTCATGTAAGGATGGATATTTTCAACATAAGGGGAAGTCTTGTTAGAACATTAGTAGATAATGAGATGAATCAAGGTTCACATACTGTAGTTTGGAACGGAAAGGATAATAATGGGCAGCAAGTGAGTAGTGGTATCTATTTCTATCAAATGAGAATAGGAGATTATTTATCAATAAAAAGAATGGTTTTGATGAAGTAGAAATCTGTATTCCTTCGTAGGCTCGTAAGGAATGTAGAGAGGATAATGCGAAAATAGGATCCCTTTTTGTCATTCTGAACGGAGTGAAGAATCTCCTCTTTGTCATTCTGAACGGGGTGAATAATCTCCACCTTGTCATTCTGAACGAAGTGAAGAATCTCGGAAGTTGTTAAAATCAATATGATGAGATTCCTCGCTACGCTCGGAATGACAATGGTACGCTCGGAATGGCAATGGTACGCTCGGAATGGCAAGGTTTGCGCTCAAAATGACAATCTATTTTCATGCTTAGTGGTGAAGATGCTTAACGGGCGGATAGCACGATAATAGGATCCCTTTTGTCATTCTGAACGAAGTGAAGAATCTCCACCTTATTCATCGCCAATCATGAGATACTCTACAAATTCTTGGATGATTTTTGGGATTGTTGGTTGTTGTCGTTTAAACCAAATGTTTATAAATAAATGGATAATTCTTAATTATCCATTTCCCCTTTCATCCAGTCTATTGCCTTTTGAACAATTGCCCGTGTCATTACATGGGCACCATCATAAGGATACATTTCTACATCATAGCCTTTAAATTGTAGTCTTTGATATGCCTCAATACCGCTATCAAAAGGAATAACTGTATCATTTTCACCATGGATTATCAATACACGAATTCTTCCATTTCTATCTATAGAGCCTTCAGGTAACATTAAAGCTCCTCCAAAACATATCAAACCATCAAAGGCTTCCTGATTGGTTAAACCGATACTAAAGCTGTTTATCCCTCCTTGTGAAAAACCTCCTAAAAATACTTGACTTACCGAGTATTTTTCTCTGATAGTTTGATTGAGCTTTAAAATATAGTTCATAGTCAACCAACTACTATGATTTTCGTTGTATTCACCTTCATCATAATCGAAGATATTCCAACTCAAACTGGTAAATTCTTGAGAGGATAATTCCCAAGGATAGGGAGCAAAAGGAACTACAAAAATCATTTCTTCAGATCTGAACATTTCGGACAATCCAAAAATATTATAGGGACTTCCACCAAATCCATGTAAATAAATCATCACCGGATATTCTTTTTCAGGGTCAAAACCTTCTGGTAATATTGTCCTATAGCGAACTTTAATATTCGTTTCAATATAAGAAATATATCCTCTTTCTTTATTTTTTTGATCGATTAAATCAAAAACCTCGTTTAGATAGATTCGAAATGTTGCATTATCCCAGACATTTGAAAAATTTCTTTCTGTATTTTCTTTACTAAATTGGGTTATGGTTCTCTTTTTCGCTTCTAAAAGAAACTTGCCAGCTAATTCAGGATTGTTTAGATGATTGTAGCACAGAGCAATAAAATACAAAGAATTTTCATCATCTCTTTGAGTTTGCCAAAATCTGAAAAAGTATTCAAGAGCCTCTTCATATCTACCCTCGCTGTAAACAGCTTGTCCCAATCTCATATATTCATGGTTATCATGATTCAATAATACATCGACTAATTCCATATTCAAGGAAGCTAATGTCGTTGATAGCACCATCAGCATTATTCCTATCACTAATAAAACTTTGCAGTTATACATTTTTACCTCCAAATTTTATTGATTAAATTTTTTCAAATCCATTTGTGAAGTGAAAAAAATTATCTTAGTAAATCCTCTAATTTTACTGCTTCATCTGTCTTATCATCACGATATTTGATTATCACTGGACAATATACATTTATTTTAGGGTTATTTTTCAATGATCTTGAACCCGGTATTACTACAGAGTTTGGTGGTATAATCAAAGGTTGAAATTTGACTCGTGGAACAAATATTCCTTTTGTGGAATCATATAACGGTATACTACCGGTTAAAACAACTCCAGCGGCAATGACAGCTGATTTTTTTACTATCACGCCTTCATAAATTCCGCAATTTCCACCAATAAAAACATCATCTTCCACTATGACCGGACTGGCATTGATAGGTTCAAGAACTCCTCCAAGCATAGAACCAGCACTTAGGTGAACATTTTTTCCTACTTGAGCGCAACTACCTACTAGAGCATGAGAGTCTATCATAGTGCCATCATCTACATAAGCTCCAGCATTGATAAAACTAGGTGGCATGATTGTTACATTTTTTCCTATATACGCAGTATCTCTCACCGTTGAACCACCCGGCACTATACGAATAGCATCCGAAGCTGAAAATTTCCTTACCCCATAAGTATGTTTGTCGATAAATCCCCATTCCTTGTCATGCATAGATTCAAGCTTACCGAGTCGGAAACCGAGTAAGATGCCTTTTTTTACCCATTCATTGACTATCCATTTACCTTCATTGTATTCAGCTGCTCTTATTTGACCAGTGTTTAGCAATACTTTAAAGGTCTCAAATGTATCTAGAGCTTCTTCTTGATTTTCTAAACGATCAAATAATTTTTCTATTTGTTCTTTTATCATCTTATCTCCTATTTATTTTGTCTATTTCTTTTTTCAGATTCAACATTGCTTTTTCAAGAACTTTTCTCGAGCATGCGAAATTCATTCTCATAAATCCAAGACCGTTTTCGCCAAACTTTGTCCCAGTTACTAATCCAAGTTTTGCTTTATTGATCATAAAATCCTCCAATTCCCATTGCCTTAGTCCTAAAGCACTGAAATCTATCCATGCCATATATAATGACTCTGAATCTGAAATTTTAAGCTGGGGGATTTCATTTTCAATAAAATCGTGAATATATTGTCGATTACTATCGAGATGTTCATTCAGGGCTTCAAGCCAATCCTCACATTTTGAATAACATATCTCAAGTGCTTTCAAACCTATTACATTTGAAAAAACCGCACCATCACTTCCTATGAACCCGATTCTTTTTAACATTTCTTCCATTTGCTTTCTAATCTCAGGATTTGGTATTATTAGCATTGAAGTATTCAGACCACCTATATTGAACGATTTACTAGGGGACATCGCTGTAACAGACATATCATGAAAATCTTTAAGGCTACCAAAAGGTATATGTTTATACCTTTTAAAGACTAGGTCACTATGAGCTTCATCGGAAAAAATTTTTACATTGTGTTTTTTACAGATATTTCCTATTTTTTCTAGTTCAATATGTGTCCATACCCTTCCGACTGGATTGTGTGGTGAACAAAACAAAAATAGTTTGGCTTGTTTTGCTTTTTCTTCAAAATCATCAAAATCTATTGAATAATAAATTTTGTATCGATGATCGATTTTATTTGCGATGAGTTCGTTATATAAAACTTTTCGATTATTTGATAAAATAAGCTCTGCAAATGGATTATACACTGGTGGTTGGACTATTATTCCGTCCCCAGGCTCAGTAAATCCTTGAATTGAGCTATAAATCGAAGGGACTATGCTGTGGATGGGTATGATTGAATCGTTTTCTACCTCCCAATGATACCTCTTTTTTAGCCACGATGTCAAAGATTTGAAAAAATCATCTGTTCGCATGGTATACCCTAAAACTGGGTGTTTCAATCTCTTACGAAGTGCTTTTTGAACTATTTTGGGTATAGCAAAATCCATGTCAGATACATTAAACGGTAATATGTCTTCTGTTCCAAATATTTTTTTTCTGTGATCCCATTTGAAACAGGAAGTCTTTTTTCGATTGATTTTTTTATTGAAATTGTATTTCATTAATTCTCCTTTTTCTTCTTTTTATATACAACTAACGGATTACCTTAAATCCTAACAGCTCTATTACCGATGATAAAAAACCTTCTTTGATAGGTTCTTCCTTTGCGTAGTCTGTCGAAAAGTATTTTTTATTGTCGTCTGAGAAAACTGTAGCTATATTAGCTTTTTTTCCAATTAAATCAGCTGCTTTGATTGCAGCGATAAAATTTGCTCCTGATGATATACCAACACCGAGTCCTAAGATTTTGCTCAGTTTTTGAGCCATGATGATAGAATCTCCACAATCAGCCATGATAATCTCATCACAAAAATTTAAATCCATGATTGCTGGTATAAACTCATCTGAAATACCTGCTATCCTATGTTTTCCTACTTGATGACCTGTTGAGAGTGTTGGACTGGACTTCGGTTCCATAGGAAAAATTCTTATTTTAGGATCGATACTTCGGAGATATTTACCTACTCCCATCAATGTCCCTCCTGTCCCAACACCGGATACAAAACCGTCTATTTTGATTCCGAGTTTATTCACTTGTTTTAAAAGTTCCGGTCCAGTGCCTGTATAGTGAGCTTCTACATTAAAGGGGTTTACAAATTGATCCGGGATATAAACATTTCCTTGCATTGCAAAATCTTTTGTTTTTTGGATACAACCTAAAAAACCACCTTCTTCGCGACTAACCAACCGAACTGTAGCTCCAAAACTCTTCATCATCTTTATCCTTTCTTCGCTCATCCAATCTGGCATAAAGATCATACATTCATGACCTAAATAGCTTCCCTGTGCAGAAAATGCGATTCCAGTATTACCACTTGTAGTTTCAGCTATTGTGTAACCTTCTTTGATTTGGCCAAGCTGATATGCTCGTCTTAAACAATTTAAGGCCATTCGGTCTTTGATACTGCCTGTATAATTGTAAAATTCAAGCTTTACATACATTTTACGCTCGACTCCTTTAAATTTAAAGGAAATTTCGATTAAAGGGGTATTACCTACTAAGTTTTCAAGTTCTGCTAATTTTTTTTGAGGCTTTTCCATGATAACATCCTTTTACCTACTAGATAATGCCAATCGGAGATTGGCTCTACAGCTTGCAGGTTTTACATTTTGTTTCCACTGAACATCAGCGTTTCTAACATAATGGGGTTCTAACTGATATATATAATCTTCATCATATTCAAGTTTTATCTTTTTATATTTCATTAAACTAAACTGGGAGGCTGCCATGAGCATGTTTTGATGGGGTAAAGCAAATTGAAATCTGCCACCTTCATCTGTTGTGATTATTTCTAATTGTTCATTATATTCATACTTAGAAATTAAATGATTTTTTATCAATGTTATATCTCCTACACAAATATATTCACCCACTAAACCTTCAGTGATTTTTTCATGTCCTCGGCTATGACTTTCCATTATGATATTTAAATATGGGTCATAGACAGCAATATAAGCCTCTTTCATGCGAGCATCAAGTATAGACAATATATTTTGGTTAGTTCCAAGCACATTACTGGCTAGAACTTCGAGAGTATTAAAGGCTATTAAGGGTATTCTCAAACCGGTTGAAATGCCTTTTGCTGTAGCCAATCCAATTCTCAAACCTGTAAATGAACCAGGTCCTATAGAAATGCTGACTGCTTTCAAATCAGATTTATCAATTTTTACTGTTTTTAAACCGTTTTCTATCCTTGTCATTATAGTTTCAGAATGTGTTGTTAAGACTTCTGCATAGTCTTGATAAACAATCTTATTTTCCTTTAAAATACCTATACTTCCAGAAGATATAGCAGTTTCTATTGCTAATATACACATAAAATATTACTCCATTCTACGATTTGTGCATTTTTTTTTCGTATTTTAATTATGTCAAGAAAAATCAAAAAATCAATTTTTATTTCTTTTTAATTTATCAATTTACTAACGAAATTATGTATATATATATTTTATCAAGAGGCATAATTTGGATATTTACAAAACTGTTGACGAAAAAAGTAAAAAAAATTAATTGTCCTCTTTGTAGATATAGTTAATAATAAAAAGGAAAACAATTATGAAAAAAGCTAATTCTTTGATAGCTTCAATATTAAAACTTTTCTTTAGACCTGCTCTTTTTTTAGTTTACAGGTTCAGATTTGATAGATCTACCTCAAATCACATAAAAAGACCTTGTGTTATACTTTCAAATCATCAGACCGTGATAGACCAATTTGCTTTAAGCATGGGTTTTAAATTTGCTATAAATTATGTTGCTTCAGATACCATATTTAGGCATGGTTTTTTGAGCAAAGTAATGATTGCTTTGGTTCGACCAATAGCATTTTCTAAAGGTAACTCAGACTTTATTGCAGTTAAAAACATGATTTCAGTCATAAAAGACGGAGGTTGTGTAGCAATGTTTCCCTCTGGAAATAGGAGCTTTTTTGGGAAAGAAAATAAAATTGTCAATGGTATTGGGAAATTAGTAAAAAAACTTGATGCTCCACTTGTTTTGGTGCAAATTAAAGGCGGTTACAACACTAAACCTCGATGGAAGAAAAAAACTAATAAAGGCAAAATGACAGCTTCTGTTGTAAAAATAATTCCAATTGATGAATTAAAAACTGTTTCAAACGATGAATTAGACAATATCATTCAAAATAACTTAAATTTCAATGAATTTGATTATAATAAACAAGCAAAAATTGTTTTTAGCGGAAAGCATAAAGCTGAATATCTCGAATCCGTATTATTTTATTGCCCCCAATGTTTTTGCTTTTCAAGCTTATATTCAAAAGGTAATGAATTTTTCTGTCAAGATTGTCAAATGAGAGTAAGAATTAATGATTTAGGATTTTTTGAAAGAGTACATAATGCTGATAAAATACCAGAAACTATATTGGAGTGGGGTGAATTACAATTAAATTTTATTAAAAATTATGATTATTCACCTTATTTTGATAAATTCTTATTCTCTGATAATAATATAAAATTTTTGAAAGCTGAGAGAGCAAAAAAAGAGCATCTAATAGCTATAGGCTCAATAAATTTTTATTCTGATAAAATTTGTATTGTAGCGAATCATTCTACAACACCTTATCCCTTGATTCAAGAATTTCTGTTGAAGGATATTACTTTTGCTATACAAGGAGTAAGAAAATTAACAATTTACAAAGGTAATGAAGTATATGCTATCATTGCCTCACATAAAACAAATTTGTTTAAATATATGGTTTGTGGTTACCATTTAAGAAATAAAATTTTAGATATAAAAGAGGAATATTATGGGTATTGATTTTAATAGTCTTGTAGACATAACAAATGAAAACCTATCTTTAGGCGTCATAACTGTCTGCTTAGTTTGTTCTTTCATGCTGATTGCAAATGTAGCTCGTAGGAATATCAGAGTATTTAGACGTTCTCTCATGCCTACAGCTGTTATTGCCGGTTTGTTAGGACTGATTATCAAAGAATTTGTCATAAAGATATGGGATGTTAATCTTTTCAGCATGATTACATTGAGTTCCATGGTCTACCATCTGTTACCAATAGGATTTATCGCTCTTTGTCTTCGGGACAAAGGTAATTATTCTGAAGAATTCGATGTCGGAAAAGTAAAATCAGAAAGAGTTGTGGCTACAAGGTCTGGAGCTTTGATTATAAGCACTTATCTATTGCAGGGAATGATAGGAATTGCTATTACATCAAGTTTAGGTTTTACTTTTATGAAAAATTTGAACAAAGGCACGGGTATCATGCTTGCACTTGGTTTCGGGCAAGGTCCACAACAAGCAAATGCTACTGGGTATATATGGGATGCTGCACATTACATGGATGCTTGGGGAGCTGGGAGTGCGAGAAATTTTGGACTGGCTATAGCTGCTATGGGATTTTTATGGGCTTCTATTGGCGGGATTATCTTAGTAAATAGAATTGCTAAAAAGAAAGGGCTTATCATAAAGAGAAACGAATATCAAAAATCAGGAGAATTATCGAGCTATTCTATTGAAGAACCTAATGAAGTTCCACTTTCTGAGTCAATAGACAAATTTACTCTGCAAATTTGCATGGTGGGAGGGGTTTATATTCTTACCCAAGCTATCATTATCTTGATTGAAATTATTTTTCGTGCTTCTTCTGTCCCCTTTCTCATTGGCTTGATACCAACTTTTTGGGGATTTTCTTTTATGATTGCTGCACTTGTAGCTATCATAACAAAAATATTTTTACGGCATCTTGTAAAAAAGGGGATAATGAAAAGAAAATATCCTAATAGTTACATGATGAACCGGATTGCTGGAGCATCTTTTGACTTAACAATAACAGCTGCTCTGTTTTTGGTTTCTGTCACAACTCTTGGAACTCTGTGGATTCCTGTTGTTATTATGAGTTGTATTGGGGGTATATGCACGGCTATATATCTACGCTATCTTTGTAACTATATTTACAAAGACTACAAAGATGAAGCTTTTCTCGCATTTTATGGTATGTTGACAGGAACGATTGCCAATGGTATGATCTTACTCAGAGAGATAGACAACAATTTTTCTACCCCTGCCGGAGACGATTTAGTGATAGGTTCATCAGCGGCTATAGTTTTAGGCATTCCAATGTTATTACTCATAGCTCAAGCACCAGGCGAGGGAAAACTCTGGTGGGTAACCGGGATTATTGTTTTATATTTTCTAATTCTTAGCATTTATCAGTTCAAGACTTCTCTGTTCAAAAAAAGATAATTCTTGCATTTTTAACTGACTACTCTACAACATTGATAATTGAAATGTATACTGTTTTACTGATTGCACGATGCAGTATTTTGGTTAAATTTGTTATCATGCCCACCACCATCATATACACCAGTAAAAATATGTAAATTAGTTTGCAATGGAACCGAGGTGTATCATATGGGTTGAACCAACTAGGTCTGTAAATGTCCAGTCTGCTGTTATGGACTGTTAGGCGTATTGTCTATGATGCTCGTTCTTCCCACATTTTCCGAATAGTATGTTTCTTTAATTACTTCGAATGTTGATCCTGCATCTATTGTATCCCGTAGCAGAAATCTCCGATTTCTTTGTTTTTCAGAGGTCATCGAAGTAGGACCAATCGGAGATTGGTGCTACAATCACAAATATGAGCCTCAAAAATTATGAAATCGGAGATTTCTGCTACGGATATGGTTTTCAGAGAGGACTCCTCAATATGAGCCTCAAAAATTATGAAATCGGAGATTTCTGCTACGGACATGGTTTTCAGAGAGGACTCCTCAATATGAGCCTCAAAAATAATGAAATTAGTCCTAATAATAGGATTGTTAGTAAATGTCTTTTTAATGTCATTTAAATCTCCTTTAAATTTTTCTTAAATACGGTATTTATCTAATTTATTTTAGATAAATACCATGGTTTACAATCATTTTTATGTAACGGATACTTTCGGTTTGAGATTTTTCTCAAAATATGAAAGCCACATTACAGTTATCAATTTTTCCTCCTGTAGTGGTTTATTGCATAAACCCCCATTTGTTTAGGGTAGGGAATTAGTTCAATTTTATTTGGCGTAAGCAATACGCCCCTACGCTATCGGGTTGTCAATCGAGAAGCTAGCAGAATTACGATAAAGCATTATCCCTACGGGATATAACCTATGTTCTGGTAATCGCTTTCTACCAAGCCATTATTCCTCTGGAATATTCAAAGAATAACCAATATGATTTGTCAACTTGAAGATGTGGATGGTCTTAAGATTCCTCGCTGCGTTCGGAATGACAGTGTTTGCGCAATGTAAAATTAATGTGTCAAGAATAGATTTAAGACCTTTCACTTCGTTCATGGTGACAGGTGAGGATCAAGAGACAGGAGTTAATATAAAGTTGTTGACATTTTTAATAAAAAAATAATTTTTGTCCTAAAGGGATAGTTTTTTGAAATAATTTTTCAAAAGATTGTATAAGATCCTTAAAATGATACTCATAGGATGATAGGTTTGATAATATGCATACATTGATAGAAAAGGCAAAAGAGGTATTGATAGCTGTTTTACCAGTAGTTATTTTTGTAGTTATTTTGCGTTTCACCATTGTTCCTATTCCGAATATCCCCTTTTTTCAATTTTTATTGGGAGCAGTCGCAGTAAAGATAGGTTTAATTGTTCTTTTATTTGGAGTAGAATTAGCAATTCTCCCACTTGGGGAAAATATGGGAACAGCTTTTGTCAAATCTAACAAGCTTTGGTTTATCATTATTACTGTGTTTATACTTGGTTTTTTTATTAATTTTGCCGAACCAGATGTTAATGTTTTAGCAAAACAAGTTGCAGCTATCTCAAATAATATAATTTCAACCTTTACCATACGAACTCTTGTTGCTCTCGGAGCAGCCACTCTATTGGCTCTCGGCGCTATCAGAATAGTAAAAAATTATTCTCTTCGGAAAATGTTAATAATTGCTTATACTTTAGCTTTTTTATTATCTTTATTTGTCTCTTCAGACTTTGTTGCTATTGCTTTTGACGCCTCTGGTGCTGCTACAGGCGCAATAACTGTTCCTTTAGTCCTTGCTTTAGCATTAGGTATGGCTTCAATGAAAAGAGATAGTAAATCAGCTGAAGAAAATAGCTTTGGTTTGGTGGGTATCATGGCATCTGGAGCTATCTTTGGGGTATTATTATTAAAATTCTTTCTCAAAACAGAAGAAATAACTGGTTCCCTACCGGCCTATAATTTTGATAATACTTCTGTCTTTGGTCCTTTTTTACTGGAAATCCCAATAATGATTCGCGAGACTTTTTTATCGTTGATGCCGATTTTGGTATTGTTCCTCATATTTCAAAAATATAAATTTCATCTCTCACATATTCATTTTCGTAGAATGTTAATAGGTTTTTTCTATACATTCTCAGGGTTGGTAATATTTTTTGTTGGTGTTCATGCTGGATTTATGAACATGGGCAGTATTATCGGTTATCAACTAGCAAAAATAGGAAATCCAATAATTCCAATAGGTTTAGGGGCTATTCTGGGAATGTTGATTATTCTTACAGAGCCAGCGGTATATGTTCTAACTCACCAAATTGAAGATGTAACCAATGGATACATCAGAAGAAAGACTATACTGACTTTTCTTTCCATTGGGATGGCTTTTGCTGTCGGCTTATCCATGTTAAAAATCATTGTTCCAAGTATATCATTGTGGCATTATATCTTACCCGGATATTGCTTTTCCTTGATTATGATGTTTTTTACACCAAAAATCTTTACAGGTATATCTTTCGATTCTGGTGCTGTATCTTCTGGACCTATGACTGTGACTTTTATCTTAGCTTATTCGCAAGGTGTAGCTGAAGCAGTCCCGCATGCTGATGTTTTTAAGGATTCCTTTGGTATAATAGTTATGGTCACTATGATGCCTGTAATAGCCTTGTTAATACTTGGTTATATATATAAAATGAAATCAAAAAAAGTTGGAGTTGACTAAAATTATGATGGGTTTTGGTTTAATATGTTGCGTTGTCGATATAGGCAATGCCTCGAAAGTAATAAAAATTTCCAAAAAATATGGTATAAAGGGAGCTACTGTTTCCATTGGAAAAGGATTCGCTTGTAGTTCTATTATGAATTTTCTTGCTTTAAACGAAGAAAGAAAAGAAATCGTCAGTATGATAGTGGAAAATGAAATTGCTGTTCAAGCAATTAAAGGCATCAGTGTAGAAATGAAATTTGAGAAACCTCACAATGGAATAGCCTTTTTATATAGTGTCAGCGATTTTATAGGTAGTAAAAATCCTTATGTTAGTTTAAAAAATCTCGAAGGAGGAAAAAATATGTTTAATGCCATTTTTGTTGTTGTGGAAAAGGGAAAAGCAGAAGAAGTCATTGAAGCTGCTAACAAAGTAGTCTCAATTTGTGGAACCATAATAAATGCACGAGGTGCTGGAATACATGAAATTCAAAAATTTTTTTCAATTGAGATCGAACCAGAGAAAGAAGAAGTTTTTATCATTACCAGAAAAAAAAACAAAGACAAGATAGTCAAATCTATTAGAGAAAATCTAAAGATAGACGAACCAGGTAATGGTATTCTGTATGTTTTGGATATTAATGAAGTTTATGGATTGCACGGTGTTTAGTAAATTTGATGTTTGATAGATTATCTCGTGAATATTTTTTTTTCATCTCTTTTCTCTGTTTATTTTTTGGATTATTAAGTTATTCTTTAGTTTACGTTGAAGATATAGATGAAGAGATTATTCATGAAAACACTATCAATTATCAAACAACACCTGCTGACACCTTAGAAGCAATAACTAACGATGAAATAAATACTATAGAATCTTTGATATTTTTAGAAAATGCTGAAACTCTCATTGATACTACTCTTGTATTAGCTACAGAGACAACTATTTGGGATTCTTTGTATTATGAAGCTGATTTTCTGCATTATTTTGTAGATTTAGATAAAATATTACTTACCGGAAATGCCCAAGTCCGCTATCATACTTCAACCATCAAAGCAGATAGTATCAGCATTGATTTTGAACGAAATCAAGCTGTAGCTACAGGTCATGTGATTATGGAAGATATTGACCAACTGATAATAGGTCAAACAGCATTTTTTGATATAGAAACAGAGGTAGGTATTGTTTTTGAGGGAGCAAGTAGTTTTAATCAGGGTTTTTATTATGGTGAAGAGATTCGCAAAGTTGGAGAAAATGTTTATGATCTAGACCAAGGTCGCTTTACCACTTGTGAAGCCTTGCATCCTCATTTTGATATCAGATCTTGGTCTATGAGATTATATCATGACAATGTCATTATTGGTAGACCGATTATATTTTATGTAAATGATTTTCCTTTAATTCCACTGCCTTTTGCGGCTTTTAGTGTCAAAAGTGGTAGATCTAGTGGATTTTTGATGCCTTCTCCTGGGTATAGTTCAAGGACTGGTAAAAAAATTGAAGATATCGCCTATTTCTATGTTATTAATGATTATGCTGATGTTTTGTTTAAAGCTGATTTCTTAGAGAAAAAAGGAATTAACTTTTTAATTAATTTTGATTATCATGATAGATATAGATATAATGGTAATTTAAAAACAACTTATAAATTTATTAATGATATCGAACATGAAGTAAACCCTGACAGTTATAGACATGAATGGAACATAAATTATAGACATTTTCATAGACTGCCCGAACGAGCTACTTTTGATGTTACAATTGATTATTCTTCCAGTAGAGATGTATGGTACGATGAGATTGACCCGAAAATTAGACTACAAGAGAATATGAGATCGAGTATTTCATGGAGAAAACCTTTAAGATCGAGTAGTTTTCTTGCTGCAGCGTCTTATCAAGAGAATTTGATCTCCAATCAAAAAAATATAGTTTTACCCAATATTTCGTATAGCTTGCCCTCAAGACCTGTTCATGAATTAATTCCTTTTATTTCAGATGAAGTTCGCAGACAAGACCACTGGTGGAAAACTTTCTCTATGAATTGGTCTATGGCGGGGGTTCATCAAGGTCAAATAACAGATGACGATCCTACTTTTGCACAAGTTATTTGGCAAAACAAAATGGATGATGAAGGCAATTATCTCAGTCAACATCATGCTGGTATAAGACAAAATATAGCCTTATCATGGAACTATACAGCTTTTGGTTGGCTGAGACTTAGTAGTTCAGTAAACTATCAAGATGCTTTAATGGATAGAGATAGAGAAGGGAATGTGCTTGTTCATGGTTATTCTTATGGATCTACTAGTTCTGCTTCTTTTAATGTCTTTGGTATGAAAAGATATAATTCTGGACCCATTCTCGCTGCAAGACATATTGTCACTCCCTCTGCGAGTTTTAGATATAGTCCCGATTTTTCAGACAATAGCAGATTTTATAGTTTTTCGGGTATTGGCGTTTCTCAAGCTCGAAAAGCAAGAAATTTAAATTTAAGTCTTGATCAAAGATGGCAATTTAGGCTAGTTCCTGATAGTAATGGGATGGAAAGAAGATTAAATGATTTGTTTACCCTTCGTAGCTCTTCTGCTTACAATTTTGAGAATAAAACGAGACCTTGGAGTGATTTAAATCATTCTTTTTCTATCAATCCGGGTTCTTATGAATTGATTGGTGTAAATTTTGGTTTGAATCAAAGCATGACTACTACTCAAAGAGTTTATGAAGACTTTGAGTTTTCCTCATGGAGATCAAGCACCCGTTTGAGTTTCTCTGGAAACGCAAATTACTTCGACTATTTTCCTTTACAAAAAAATGATTTTATTACAAACAATCTATTTAGACCTGAAACCCCTGTAGAAGAAAATATGAATATTATGACTATTGATGATTTTGAAAGATTGTTTAATCCAGCTGGATGGTCTTTGTCTACTACTTTTGACTATAATTATGATAGAAGAAGTAGAAGAAAAACGCAAAATTTAAATACTGATGCGAGTTTTAGAGTTACTCAAAACTGGAGTATGACTTACTATAATTATTTTGATTTCACTACTATGAGTATGAGAGGTCAAAGGATTGGGTTGATACGAAGTTTTGATTGCTGGAATATTACACTTGATTATAGACAAACTGGGAATGCTTGGCAATTAAGTCTACTCTTTGCCAATATCAGGTTGCATGATCTCAGGTTACCTTACAATACGAGCTCATGAAAGCAGTTTTTATAGACAGAGACGGAACTATCAATCATGACCCATCAGGGTATATAGCCTCAATAAAGGATTTTCATCTATATCCTTATACTGCTGAGGCTATTAAGATATTTAATAAACTCGATTTCAAAACAATAGTAGTCAGTAACCAGTCTGGTATTGCAAGAGGATTATTCACAGAAGATGATTTAAAATCTCTACATCAGTTTATGAAAGACGAGTTAGCTAAAGAAGGTGCTTTTTTAGATTTGATTTTATATAGTCCTTTTCATCCAGGCGGGATTGTAGAGCCTTATAATGTTGAACATTTTAGCAGAAAACCGCGTTCTGGTATGTTTTTTGAGGCATTGAAAACATTTCCTATAAAAGCAAAGCAAAGTTATATGATAGGCGATAAAGATATTGATATAGAATTTGGGAAAAATAACGGAATGGTAAGTTTTTTAGTCACACCTTCATTGACTAATGACACTTCTGCATTTTCTATATTGAATAACACTATTTTACCAGATTTCATTGTTTCGAATATTCTTTCAGCTGCAAAAGTTATAAAAGTTTTAGAGAGACAAAAGAATGGCTGAAAATAAAATCATAAAAATAGTCCTTGATATTGAAAAAAGTTTTGTCCCCAAAGCTGAGTATATTTTTACAACATTTTGTAGATTGTTAAGGTTGAAACCTGTTTTTTTATATCAAAGTGATATAAATAATCTAATGGAATGTGCGGTTGATAATATTATATATTATGGAAAAAATATAGATTCTGATTATCCTTTATGTATTTATCACAACTCTGAAGTAGTTCATTTTTTTTCAAGAAAAAATATTTATCCCAATGATGAAGTGAATTTTGAGCAATACAATGATGTCAAAATTCCTTTTTTATTCTCTCCTAAAGGCGAAATAATTATTTTAAATAAAGATAAACTTAAGGAAATTAACACTACTCAGAAATTAATTATCACCAAAGACATTATAGCTTCCTCATTTTATTTCTTATCATGCTGGCAAGAATATGTTGTAGAAGATAATATAAAACCGGGCGATAGATATGATTATAAGCTTTCTATGCAATGCTTTTGGGGATTTTCAGAAATTCCTGTGGTAGATTTTTATTATATTATTTTTCGTAGTTGTTTAGAAAAATTTGTGAATTTTGAAGGGGTAGAGTTTCCAATACTTTACTCAGCTCAAAAACATCAATCAAAAAAGAAAGCTTTCTCTTTTATCTTAACGCTCTCTCACGACATTGATTATTTTGATTTTTGGTCCAGACAGCACTTATATTCAATTTATAAATACAACCTTAGGAGGATTGCTTTAAACCCTCTTAATTCTGTTTTTAAATTGATTGGTCATTTCATCACTAAACATTTTATTCATAATCCAGATAAAGAAATAAATAAAATACTAATAAAAGAAAAAAAACTAAATTGTAATTCTACCTCTTTTCTTCTATCACAATCTGATATTACAGACGAAAGACAAAATTATTTTAAAAATAAAACTCAGCTAAATAAAATTAAATATATTTTTCGAAATCAATCTGTAGGATTACATGGAACAAAAAATGCAAGCTCAGATCATGATTTATTGGTAGAACAACTTAATCGTCTGAAAAAAGAAAATTTTCATGTAAGAGGATATAGAAATCATTATTTATGTTTTAATTACCAAAAATCTTTCAAGATCCTTGAAGAATTAGGCATTGAATATGATGCTACTCTCGGGTTTTGGGAACATATCGGATTTCGCTCTGGGACATCAATACCTTTTTATCCTTTCAATATTGAAGAAAATAGAGTTTTTAAAGTTCTTGAGATTCCGTTAAGTATTATGGATGTAACTCTCTTTTCTTCAAAAGCTATGAATATGAGTTATAAACAAGCTAAATTAAGAATTTTTAAAATGATCGATTTAGCTGAAAAACAACAATCACATTTATCAATTCTTTGGCATATAAACAATTTTGATATCATTGATTATCCCTTTTGGGGGAAGCTATGTTGGGATATAATAAAATATGCTAAAAGAAAAAATGGTTGGGTCTGTTCTATAGAAAATTTAGTAGATCATTTTTATGATTTGGAGAGTGTTGTTTTTAATTAGTGCCTTATCAAAAAAATGTTAAAAATAATTTTTCACTCTAAATCAGAAAATTACAAAGGATATTCAATTATATGATCTTCAGGAACTATAAAATGAGTTCTAGGAAAAATATTTAGATTATAAAAGTTTGTAGAAAATCTTGGTTGTGTAAATTCTTTAAAGGATTCCAAAATTGTTTGTTCATCAGGTTCGGATGGTAATAAACCTGTTTGTCGAGACACTGAAACTCTGATGATTCCCGGGGGCATATCAAAATCTTCCATAGTATTTATACCTTTATCAATCATTGTATTTTCATAATGTCTCATGATAGGTATCCACACTGGCAAAGCTGCTACACCACCTGTCATAGCTCTACCCATTGTTCTATTGTCATCAAAACCCATCCATACACCTAATACAAGATCTCTGGTAAATCCGACAAACCAAGCATCTCGATAATCGTCTGTAGTTCCTGTTTTGCCACCTGCAGGCATTCTAAATCCTCGATTTCGAGCCGCTACTGCTGTGCCTTCATTGATAACAGATTTCATCATATCAGTCATAATATATGCTGTCAAAGGGTCTAAAACTGGTCTTCTATTGATTGTAGCTTGTTCGAGAACGCGACCATGACTATCGGTAACTCTTGTTATAAACACAGGTTCTACGAGCTGTCCTTTACCAGGAAAAATACTATAAGCAGCTACCAATTCATATGGTAAAACCTCAAATGAGCCTACAGATAAAGATAAATACGGATGTATTGGTGTAGAAAAATCTAAGGTATTCAGAAAATCCACCACTGTTTGAGGACCAATATCATAAACCATTTTTGCTGTAACTATGTTTATAGACCTTTGTAAAGCTTCTCTCAATCTAACAGGTCCACGAAAATCAAGAGTATAATTTCTTGGTTCCCAAAAGACTTCTCCTCTTCTCATAAAAACGAGTGGCTCGTCAGTGACTATAGTAGCAGCAGTATATCCATTATCAAGAGCGTTGGCAAAAATAAAAGGTTTAAACGATGAACCCGGCTGCCTTCGGGCTTGCATCATACGATTAAATTTACTATGTTGAAAATCACGCCCTCCTATCATCACGCTGACATAACCAGTGTGCGGGTCTATAGCAAATACTCCACCTTGTAAGTAGTCTGTTCTGATATTAACAGCATTTGCAGGTATATCGGAGTATCTATGTCTATATCTTCTGCTTTCATCCAATTCCGAAAGAACCTCATTTAATATACGATGAGAATATTCTTGCATTTCCCAATCTATTGTAGTATAAATCCGGAGACCACCAGTAAATAATTGATTTGTTCCATAAGTCCTCTCTAGATAGGGACGAATAAATTCGATAAAATAATCAGATTCTCTGTTGCTATTAACAGTGACACGATTTACTACTAAAGGCTCAACGATAGCTTCTTCATATTGCTCCAAAGAAATAATATCATTTTCATAGGCGACGCTCAATACTAAATTTCTTCTACCAGTAGCCCTATCTGGAAAACGAAGCGGATTGTAAAAACCGCTACCTTTGAGTAATCCTACTAAAAGCGCTGATTCTGAGAGGGTCAATTCAGAACTGGTTTTCAGAAAATAGTTCATAGAGGCTTGTTCAATACCATAATACCCGTTTCCAAATAATACTTTATTTAAATAACTCTCTAAAATCTCGTTTTTTGTAAACTGACTTTCTATCATTACAGCAAGCATCATCTCTTTAATTTTTCTTGAATAAATCCTTTCTGTTGATAAAAACATATTTCTAGCAAGCTGCTGAGAAATTGTGGAAGCTCCTTGCGTAACTCTTCTTGCCCTAAGATTTACCTCCATTGCTCTCATGACACTAAAAATGTCTATTCCCCAATGATTATAGAAATTTTTGTCTTCAATACATAATAACATGTCAATTAAATATTGAGGAACATCAGACAGTTCGACAAGTTTTCTATGTTCAAAAGCATACATGTGGATGAGTCTTCCGTTGATGTCAAAAACTTCAGAACCGGTATCAAATCTATAATTTAAAACCTCTTCAGGTGTTGGCAATTCCAAATACAATTGATATAAATAATAACTGACCGCTCCTAAAATCAGTAAAAAAATAATAAAATATACTAAAAAATATCTAAGTATAAGCTTTAGCATAATAACTCCGTAAATCAATAGTTTTATTAAAATAAAAACCACATAAACCTGTCAAAAAACCTGTTACTATGGATATAACTGCTATCAAAGGATAAAGTAACAAAATACTATCGCTTTGTATAATAAAAATCCTCACTACAATTAATTGGGTAAGTAAATGGACAAAAGAACCAACTATACTCAGACCGAAAATAGATATTCTAAACTGCTCTCCTTCAAAAGATGAGGGCAAGGGTGATATATTTCGGTTTTTAACCTTCAAATTTGAAATAATCATAACTCCCATCATAATAACACAGGATAAAAGACTTCCAAAAATAGAAAGTAAAAAAGTAGGACTAAACAAAGTTCCGCTTATAAAAGACCCTATCAAAGATTTTGATATTGCCACAATAACAGCTTCCTTGAAAAATGAACTATAAACTAACACCAATACAACAATATTGGAAAAACCTATTTTCATGAAAGGTAAGGGTTTGGGTATATACATCTCAAACATATATAGGCTAGCAGCCAATGCCGTCATTAAGGCTAAAAAAAATATATAGTTTTCATTCAATTTTTTTATTTTATTCATACACCTCGTGGTTTAAAAATATTTTTATTATATTATCATATAAAACGCTGATTTTCGTAAATAATTTGAGTTTCTACGAAAATCAGCGTTATTTTACTAAATACTCCCAAATCATGATTATTAGCTTTTATCCGTTATCTTTAGCAAATTTTATCATAAACTCTGCTAAAACTTCACAAGCTTTCTTGGGCAAGGCATTATAAGTTGAAGCTCTACAGCCACCAACACTTCTATGACCTTTGATACCAGATATTTTTAGACTTTTTGCTTCTTTGATGAATTTTTCTTCTAGTTCCTCAGAAGCGAGCCTGAAAGTTATGTTCATCAACGATCTATCTTCTTTAGCTGTGGTTCCTTTGTAAAACTCACTATTATCAATAACATCGTAGATCAAACCAGCTTTAGCGATGTTGTTTTTCTCAATGTTTTCCAGACCTTGCTTTTCAATCCATTTCAAGACCAATCCGACAATATAGATGGGAAAAGTTGGTGGAGTATTATACATCGAATTACCATCAATATGAGTTTTATAAGAGAGCATAGTCTCTTTAACTGGAGCAAATTTGTCAATCATGTCTTTTCTGATAATGACTGCAGTTGTTCCAGCTGGACCAATATTTTTTTGAGCCCCTGCGTAAATCAATGCATATTTGTTTATATCAAGAGGTCTTGAGAGAAAATCAGAAGACATATCACAAATCAAAGGAATATTAGTTGGGAAAATGCTGTCGTCTCTGTATTCTGTTCCAAAAATCGTGTTGTTGCTGCAATAATGTAGATAAGCAGGATTTTCAGAAATATTAAATGCTTTTGGTAAATAAGAAAAGTTCTTATCTTCAGAGCTAGCAGCTACATGAGTCAATTTACCAATCTTTTTTGCTTCTTTATAGGCTTTTGATGCCCACTCTCCGGTTAGGACATAATTTCCTACTTTTCCTTCTTGAATCAAGTTCATAGCAGTCATCAAAAACTGAGTATGAGCTCCACCACTCAAGAACAATACAGCATAATCATCTGTTACTTTTAGCAATCTTTTCATTGTAGCTACTGTTTCATTGAATATTTCTTCATATTCTTTTGAACGATGGCTCATTTCCATTACCGACAAGCCATTTCCTTTGTAACTCAACAAGTCTTGTTGTATTTCCAACAAAACTTCCTCTGGTAAAACTCCAGGACCAGCACTGAAATTATGGATTCTTTCCATAGTTTCCTCCGATATTATTTATATTATTTTTTTTCTTACATACCAGGCACTGGTGGAGATACCATCGCTATCTCAGATGAAACAACAGTCAAAAGAACCAATACAACACCAATGTAGATCATAACAAACATTTCTATACTACCAATCACACCTTTCATTTTGTAAGTAGTTTCTTGTTCAAAAAAGCGAGCTATTTGGTTTGCTGAAGCCAAAATATTACCTGTTTCAGCTCCAGACCTGAGTCTGTTCAAAGTAGTTTGATTGAAAACCTTTGAAGCAGCCATTGCTGGCACAAGTGCAGCTCCGTCTCGCAACATCATAGGGATAGCTATTGTTTTTACGCCATGTTCCATCCATTTATTTCTACTAGCTTCTGATGCTGCTTTAAGAGTTTCAATATTGTTATCAGCTCCAGAATAAACAGACCCAAAGACCCTAAAAAATATTTCTATACTCGTTTTGTGGAGAAGATGCCCAATCACGGGCAATTGTACCATCCATTTATCACGGTAAAATTGACCTTGCGGTGTTCTAAACCAGAGCAAAAGTGCTGCGGTTGGGACTACGACGAGGATTGATATCCACCAACCATTTGCTATAAACCAATCAGATAAATCCAATGTTGCTTGAGTCAAGGGAGGAGCTGGTAAACCAAATCGTGTAAACATTCCAGCGGTTGCAGGGAAAATCCAGCCAACATAATACACCACGGCACCCATCATCAAAACCACAGTAAACATAGGTGATAGGAAAGCAGAACGTAATGACCTTTTATACTCGGCATCGCGTTCCATATATTTCGCAGTAGCAAGGTAAACTTCGTTCATATTACCTGATTTAGTAGCCAGACCCAGCATATAAGCTGGGAATTTCCCGAAAACCCATTCATATTGTTTGAAGACATCTTCACCTTCACGACCTTTTTTTAGCTCAGATTGTATATTTTTAAGAGCATTCTTCAAGGTAGCGTTTTGTTCTTCCTCTGCTAATATTTCTAAAATTTTGTCATAAGCCATTTCTTCTTGAAGCATAAAAGAGCTAAGGTTTATAAATTGTAAAATACTCTGCATAGGCGGAGCGACTTTGAAGTCTAATAAAACAGCTTCGACTTTTACATTTTTATAGCCATGTTTTACAAAAGCATCTTTTAGTTCTTGAGTGCTATATGCTTGTTTTTTGCCTTTGAGTTTGGTATTTGTCGGAGTTGTGACTGTATAATTAAACTCTTTTCTTTGCTCAAGTTTGTCAATTCGAATTCCTTTGCTTTCAAGAATTCTTTTTGCTTCTTGCTTCGTCTTTGCAGATAGAACTGCTTGTAAGGGAGCTCCATCAGGACCCTTACCAGTTACTCTAAAATCAATCATAATCTCACCTCAAATTTATTGTATATAGATTTTATCTTGCCAAAATATATTTATTATCAACTTAAAAAATACATTTTTTAAGTTGATTTTGTAACATACGAGACATTTTTTATTGAACCGCATTTTTGTCAACAGTTTTCTAAAAAACAAATTATGATTTTTGGTAGAAATAAAATGATATAAGAAAATACTCCTTTAGGGACAAGGGTTGGGTAGAAAACGATATCCAGCACTGACTCTTATCCCGTAGATATGTAACCAATTTGATAAACAATAAAGACATTGTAAGAGTGAACGCAGACTGGCACTTCAAACTCAGAAAAGGTTGTATTTGTAATTGGAGAATTTTCTAGTAATGTATCACCTCAATAAACATAATATTCCTAAGGATTATTTTCTGATGCATTCCACTTAAGAGTTACAGTATGCTCATCTACTACTGCTAAAAGATTGATTTGGTGAATACAATTTTTTTTTGAATTAATTCTTCGAACTAATCGCATAGCCTCATATTTCTTGAACTGACACTTTCAGCGTGTGTAAGGTATGAATTTATGAAAACATATTTTACGAGAATTTAGGTTACTTAGATAGTTTTCAAAGTCTGATTCAAGTGTCCAAAGTATGAAAAACAAAAAAAGGTTGACAAATTATCCCTTTTTGAAATTCTTGTATTGGCTTAAAAATATAAATGTGTTTAAATGTATAAAAAATATAGCAATAATCATTAAGGAATAAACAGGGAGAATACATGGGACATAAAACATTTCCGGGTGGCGTGCATCCGTTGGATTTCAAGTATTTTTCAAAGGATGAAATAATCGAAAGGTGTCCATTACCGTCTCGGGTAATATTACCTTTATCTCAGCATATTGGAAAATTACCAGTGCCAATAGTGAAAGTAGGAGAAATAGTAAAAACTGGTCAATTGATAGCGCAAGCCAGCGATGGAATATCCTTGAACATGCATGCAACAATATCAGGTAAAATAAAGTCAATCGACACAGTATCGCATCCAAAGTGGAATTTTATTCAAGGCATCGAGATAGAAGGAGATGGTCGCGATACATGGGTGGAACTTGTAGATGAAGAAGATTTTATGCAGCTATCAGGCGAAGAGATGAGAAACAGGATAGAAGAAGCAGGGATTTGCGGATTGGGGGGAGCTGGATTTCCATCAGGCATAAAATTGAATCCACCATCATATAATACTATCGACACTGCAATAGTCAGCGGAGTAGAATGTGAGCCATACTTAACAGCTGATTGTAGGTTGATGATGGAAAAACCAGAAGAGATAATCTGGGGATTAAAAATAATGATGAAGATCTTAGGGGCTAAAAATGGCATCATAGGTATAGAATCGAACAAACCTAAATCAATAAAAACCTTAAAAAAGCTGGTGAAAAAAGAAAAAAATATACGGGTAGTAACCTTAGAATTTAAATATCCACAGGGCGGTGAAAAACAGCTTATATATGCGACCACAAAGCGTAGAGTTTTATCAAAAAGCTTTCCGAGTTCAGTAGGTGTCATTGTAAATAATGTCGCAACTGTAGTGAGTATGTATGAAGCAGTAAGATATAAAAAACCATTAGTAGAAAAAGTCATTACGATATCTGGAAAAATAGTAAAACGTCCATCAAATTTCATGGCAAGGATAGGCACCAAAATGTCTGATATTTTAGCACATTGCGAAGGGACAACTCATCCAATAATAAAGGCAGTAATTGGAGGTCCAATGATGGGTTATGCAGTTAACACATTGGATGTTCCATTGATAAAAACAGTATCTGGCATGATATTATTTGGAAAATCGGAAATCAAAACCGAAGAGGAAAAACCTTGTTTACGCTGTGGAAGATGCATCGATGTATGTCCTAATGGACTAATGCCAAATTTTATAGCATCCTCAGTAAAATACAATGATTTCGTAGGTGCAAAAAAAGCAGGTGTTGTGGATTGTATGCAATGCGGATGTTGTTCATATGTTTGCCCAGCGCATATAAAATTTATACAATGGATAGACATTGGTAAATTGAAGGTGATGTGAGAGATATAATAGGAGAAATATATGGCTAAACCTTTTTTAGTTACAGTTGCACCTCATTTACACGGAGGGACATCAGTAAAAAGTGTAATGTGGAATGTAGTCGTAGCATTGATACCGGCTTTGTTAGCTGGGGTTTATTTCTTTGGCATAGAAGCCTTAATATTAACATGTTATGGTGTAATGTCAGCGATAATGACAGAAGCAATTATATTAGCTTTTCGCAAAAAAACAATAACCATAAGCGATGGTAGCGCGGTAGTAACAGGCTTATTGGTCTCATTCAATGTTCATACAGGAGTTCCTTGGTGGATTCCAGTGGTAGGTTCTGCATTCGCAATAGCGATAGGTAAGCATGTATTTGGAGGATTGGGACATAATATAGTGAATCCAGCGTTGTTGGGCAGGGTGTTTTTAGTAGTGTCATGGCCAGCGATAATGACGGGAAATTGGCAAAAAACTGTAATGAATTCCATCAATGGATTATCTAATCAATCGTTGTTAGATTTACCAGAACAGATAACAGGAGCCACACCTTTAGCAGTCTTAGAAACCTTACAAGATACGGTGTTTATCGAAAGTTTGGGAGAAAATGCTCGAGTCATATCAGAAAGTCTTTACCAAGAAATGATAAGTTTCCCAACATTGCTCAACACATTTTTAGGTAATATAGGTGGTTGTATAGGAGAAATATCAGCCATTGCGTTATTATTGGGAGGCTTTTATCTTTTAAGTAAAAAGATCATCGAGTGGCGAATACCTTTCTTTTACCTCTTTACAGTAGCAGTTTTGACTTATTTACTTGGTGGTTATGACGGATTTATGTCTGCTTCCTATAATCTTCCCTTGTTTCATATATTATCTGGAGGTTTATTATTAGGGGCATTGTTTATGGCAACCGATCCTGTTACATCTCCAGTATCGAAAAAGGGTAGAATCTTATTTGGTATCGGTTGCGGTTTAATAACTGTTATTATCCGACTTTATGGTGCCTACCCAGAGGGAGTATCCTTTGCAATATTGATCATGAATCTGTTAGTTCCTTTGATAGATAAATTTACATATTCACGACCATTTGGGAAGAAATGAGGTAATTAAAATGAAAGATTTATTAAAATATGGGTTAGTTTTATTAATAGTAGCATCTATATCATGTGGAGTTTTAGCCTTTGTAAACTCAATAACCGCACCCTTGATAGAAGAAAATAAGAGACAAGCTAGAATAAATGCACAACGAACTGTGTTTCCTGAAGCGAGAGATTTTATTGAAGTCGACAATGTAAGTATGACATTTTATGTGGCATTAGACTCGGAAAATGAATTACTTGGTTATGTTTTAGAAACAGTCGGTATTGGATACAATGGAAACATAAGAGCAATGGTTGGCATAAATCAAGATTTGAGTATTAAAAGAGTAGCGATCCTAGAACATGAAGAAACTCCAGGTTTAGGAGATAAAATCACCAGAAATGATTTTCTAAACCTATTCATGAATTTAGAAAAACATGATCTACGAATAGATAGGGAAGGTGGTAGAATCACTAATATAACTGGAGCAACCATTTCTACAAGGACATTAACAAATTCTATCAGAGAGCATATAGAACTCTTGGAAAGTAGATATATCAACGAGTTGGAAAATCATGACTGGCTTACACCGATTTTACAGAGATTGCAGGTAGAGGAAGATATTTTCGACGAAAGTGCAGAAATAGATGATGAAGATGATGTGGAAGATATAGAAATAGATGAAGAACAACTAACTGAAGATATAGAAGTAGTTATTGATATTATAGAGATAGAAAATATATTCCTCACAACAGAAGAAGATATAAGCTCAATCGACACAGTTTCAGAACCCGTAGAAGAGCCTGAAAACAACGAAAACGATGAATTAGAATCTCCAGAAGAAGAAGACACAGAATCCCAAGACGAGGAGGATGCAGATGAAAAAGATGATGAATAATTTTTCCAAAGGAATAATAAAAGAAAACCCGATATTTGTCCTTGTTTTAGGCATGTGTCCGGCATTAGCAGTGACTACATCAGCGATCAATGCCATAGGAATGGGTTTAGCAACTACCTTTGTTTTGATATGCTCAAATATCTTGATTTCCTTGATGAAAAACTTAATCCCTGACAAAGTAAGAATTCCTTGTTATATAATAGTGATAGCTTCTTTTGCGACTATATGTCAGTTGGTCATGGAGGCATATACGCCTGAGCTTTATGGAGCATTGGGAATATTCATCCCCTTGATAGTGGTAAACTGTATCATACTTGGTCGTGCAGAAGCTTTTGCCAGTAAAAACAATGTATTGGCTTCTTTTTTAGATGGATTTGGAATGGGATTAGGATTTACAATGTCATTGATATTGATAGGATCAGTTCGAGAATTGCTTGGTACAGGCGAGGTATTAGGTTATGCAATATTACCTGAAGCTTATCAAAGTAATCCAATGTTGATAGCAATCTTAGCACCTGGAGCTTTTCTCACAATGGGTTTGTTGATGGGAGGCATCAATATGTTAAAAGGTGTAAAGTAAAGAGTGAGAATTATCACTATGTTTAAATATTAGGAGAGAAAATGGATATATTATCGAATATTTTTGTGATAGCCATATCGGCAATTTTTCTAAATAATGTGATATTGACAAGATTTTTAGGGTTATGCCCCTATCTTGGAGTATCGAAAAAACTGGATTCAGCACTTGGTATGGGAATGGCAGTAACCTTTGTGATAACAATGGCATCAGCCATCACTTGGGTAATCAACATGTATCTACTAGGAAAATTTAATATGCATTATTTACAAACTGTGGCGTTCATACTAACTATAGCCTCATTAGTTCAGTTTGTAGAGTTGTTTATCCAAAAAACAGTTCCCGCATTGTATAGGTCATTGGGAGTATATTTACCTTTGATAACGACCAATTGTGCAGTATTAGGAATAGCAATAATCAATATAAATGATAATTCAAGTTTCATCGACAGCGTATTAAACGGCTTTTTTGGTGGTATCGGTTTTACCTTCGTAATCATATTAATGGCAGGACTCCGTGAAAGGTTAGATAAAGCAGAAGTTCCAGCAGCGATGAAAGGTATGCCGATAGCATTAGTTACTGCAGGTTGTATGGCGTTAGCATTTCTTGGATTGTCTGGATTGAGTTTTTAGGTGGTATAAATGTTAGAAATAATAGTATTCCCAACGATATTATTCGGTAGTTTAGCATTGATATTTGGCATAATATTAGGTTATGCATCCAAAGTTTTTCAAGTAAAAACTGACCCGAAGATAGAAAAAATAAATGAGGTACTCCCTGGAGTCAACTGTGGCGCATGCGGTTATCCGGGCTGTGCAGGATATGCTGAAGCGATAGTACAAAACGATGTAGAAATAAATCTATGTCCGCCTGGTGGCAAAGCAGTAATGAATCAGATCGCAGAAATCATGGGTAAAGTAGCCAGCGAAAAGGAAAAAAATATCGCTTCTATACTTTGTAGTTCTGGTGGCTATGTAAACACAAATTTTAAATATGACTATCATGGAATTGAAAATTGTAAGGCGGTAAATTTATTATCCGGTGGACCAAATCAATGTAATTATGGTTGTGTCTTTCAAAATGACTGTATCAAAGCTTGTATTTATGGAGCCATATCAGTAGATAAAACAGGTATGAGAATTATTGATATAGAAAAATGCATCGGTTGTACAGCTTGTGCGAAATCGTGTCCAAGAAAACTTATAAAAATGATACCAATCAGCAAAACAATCAATGTGAAATGCTCTTCAAAAGATAAAGCATTTGAAGCTCGCAAAAATTGTGGAAATAAAACACCCTGTATAGGTTGTGGAATATGTGCCAAGAACTGTCCTTATAAAGCGATAGTATTATCAAACAATCTAGCAACAATCGACTATGATTTATGCACAAACTGTGGATTGTGTGCAAAACAATGTCCAACTAAAGCCATAATAGATAACAAAAAAAGAGGCAAGGCATTGATAGATTTTAAAAAATGTATCGGTTGCACAATATGTGCAAAAAAATGTCCTGCCAACTGTATCTCTGGCGAGCTAAAGAGAATGCATATAGTCGATCAAGAAAAATGCATAGGTTGTGAGATATGTTATGAAAAATGCCCTAAACAAGCGGTTGTAATGAATTATTAGATATGAAAAAATTAAAAAACATATTATCTCAACCTGGAATAGGTAGGCATTTTTTCGCATATTTCACGATATGTCTGATCATAATCTTCATCGTTGTTTTTTCGATTCAATGGTCAGCAATTTACTGGTTTTCTAATAGATATGAGCAAGAAGAAATCCAGACAATATTATCAGTCATAAAACAAGGAGTCGTAGAATCTGACGACCTTCATCACGAAAAGCTTCTTCTATTAAGAAATATATATTTGATGAATAGAAATCGTATTGACCAATACGAAAGATTAAGGGTAGAAATTGAGCAAAGCTCATTGTTTTATGTATTTAATGAACATAAAGAAACAGTTTTTGGCTATGAATGGAGAAATTTCACAGATTTTATAGCCTCATATGACATATTGCCCACGAAATTTCTTTATTTTGACAATGTTTCTGTTTATCGTGTGTCCACCGAGCTTGATGTATTACCTAACGGTAATATCGGTAATAGATATGTATATATATCAATGTACAGAGCGCCAATAATAGCGCAGTTTGATTTCATGACCATACCATTTTCTTGGTTTGGATATTCAATCGATAAGCAATTGCAATTTGCTTATAAACATCTTCAAAATCAAACTGTTTATAAGGAATATACTTTTTTACCAGTGGACAGTGCGACAACCTTTGGAATATATTCCCAGTTTGATATAACAGGCAATAGGGTTTTAGTGCATTTATATGAATATCCTCGTGAAATATATCAATTTTTAAGAAACACATATTTTTTAATTATTTTTATCCTCATAGTATCTTTGTTAGTTTTGACCATAGTTTCATTTGCGGTAATTTCAAACAAAATATTCAATCCTTTGTGGAAATTGGTAGATAAAATGAAATCAATTTCTAAAGAACCAGAACAGATATCCTTTGTAGATAAAACTGTAAGAGGAGAAATACTCCAAATAGGGACATTTTTTAATGAAATGATCCTTTCTATAAAAGCCTATCAATCAGAACTTTCCATAGCTCAAGAATTGTTTGAGAAAATAAATATAGGCATTTTTTGGCTTGATGAAAATGAAAAAATCAAACTATGTAACAACGCTTTTAAAGATATATTTGAGCTTAAGCAAACAGCAGCAGTAAACATCAAAGATCTAATACCTTTTGAAATGTTTAAACACGGTAAAAAACTTGAAATAAACCCATTTTATTATGCTAAACTTGATAAAGAACTTTCTATAAGTATTCATAACTATCAACACGACAATATCATAGAATACTTTGGGATTGTTTCTGATATCACAGAAGAGATAAAAATGGAAAAAGCACGGAGATCACTCGAACTCGAACTTGTGCGAATAAACAGACTCAGTGAAATGGGTCGAAGAGTGCAAAGCATAGTTCATAATCTCAATACACCACTAAATTCTGTGATAGGTTTTGCCCAGCTCATATCAGACGAAGACCCTAAAAATGAGGATATAAAAAAGATCATAATGACTGCTTCATCTATGTCAGACATAATAAAATACTTGCTCCAAAAAACTGTCGATGACTCCATAGCCATGCCTATTGTAGTAAATATAAATAAACTACTTAATCAAGAATTAATGTTTTGTAATCATGATCTCTTTTTTAAACATAATGTCACTTTGGAGCTTAATCTTGCAGATGATATACCTGATCTGAATCTTGTTTATGGAGACATAGCCCAAGTCTTTCAAACATTATTCAACAACGCAATGGAAGCAATGTATGAATCAAAAAATAAAAACTTGTTTATATCTTCCTTTGTTTCTGAAGGTTATGTATGTTTCTCAGTTCGAGATTCCGGTATTGGTATGAGACCTGAAATATGTGCACGAATATTTGAACTGAAGTATTCAACCAAAACGATGACCTCATCTGGCGGTTTTGGAATAGGTCTACCGTTAGCAAAAGCAATAATAGATAAATTAGAAGGTAAAATCGAAGTAAGGTCTGAGGCTGATGTTGGAACAGAGTTTATAATATATTTACCGTTTGGGAAATAGAGTGGGGAATGGGGAATAGATAATGGATAATGGATAATGGATAATGGGGAATGGATAATGGGGAATAGGGAATGGATAATGGATAATGGAACTAAGATTCTTCACTTCGTTCAGAATGACAGGGTAGGGGAAAGGAAAATAAAAAATAGATTTAGGAGATTATATGAAAACAGTCCTCATCTGTGATGATGAAGCTGATGTATTAGAAATTTTCAGTAGAAAGTTGAGTAAAATTTACAAAATTATAACTGTAAATAGTGTAGATAAAGCACTGAGCATTTTAGAAAAGAGTCATGTAGATTTAGTGATGTCTGATCTAGTAATGCCTCAAAAGACAGGTTTAGAATTTTTGGATATTATAATGAAAGAGTATTCACATATCCCTGTGATAGTTATCAGTGGTAATGCTACTCTTGGGATGGCTGTGACAGCAATGCAGAAGGGTGCAGCTGATTTTATCGAAAAACCTGTAGTAGATTTAAATTTATTGACTTTAGTGATTAATAAGGCTCTGGAAACTGTTGAAAATAAAAATGAAATAAAACGACTTAAAAGTCTCTTGAATCAAGATTTTGATTCAAGCAAGATCATAGGCAATAGCCTCGCTATCCAAAAAGTCATGGAAAAAGTCAGAAGAATAGCGAATGTTGATACAACAGTGTTAATAACAGGTGAAACGGGTGTAGGTAAAGACTTATTTACGAATTTAATAGTAGCAAATTCAGAAAGAAAGAATAAAAGATTTGTAGCAGTAAATTGTGGAAGTATTCCAGAAACTCTGCTTGAAAGCACCCTGTTTGGTCATAAAAAAGGATCATTTACTTCAGCTATAAAGGATCAAATAGGTTATTTTGAGGAAGCTAATGGCGGGACTATATTCCTTGATGAAATAACAGAAACAACACCTGCCTTTCAAATAAAACTATTACGAGTTCTTGAAAATCGAGTAGTCAGAAAAATAGGAGATACACACGATATACCAATCAATGTCCGAGTTCTGACTGCTACGAATAAAAGTTTAGAAGAAGAAGTGAAAAAAGGCACTTTTCGTGAAGATCTCTATTATAGATTAAATGTAATTCAAATAAGCATTCCACCACTACGCGAAAGACCTGAAGACATACAATTGCTCTCTGAATTTTTTATGAAAGAATTTTCAGAAAAATACAAAAAACCTCTTGATAGATTTGATCCAAAAACCTTGAACATACTCCTCAAAGATAATTGGAAAGGTAATGTTCGAGAACTAAGAAATGTCATCGAACACGCGGTGGTAATGGCTACACACGATGTCATTTTACCTGAAGATTTACCAGCATATATCTATTCTACCCAAAAAAATCAAGATATAGAAGACATAAAAAAAGAATTTTTTGAAATCGAATATTCAGAAGCCAAAGAGCTTTTTGAAAAAAGATATATAATGAATCTTTTATCTAAGACAAAGGGGGATGTCAGTAAGGCATCAGAGATGAGCGGAATCAAGAGAGAATTCTTATATACAAGATTGAAAAAATACGATATTGATATTGATTATTTTAGGAGTAATATTTAGTAAGATGTGTTAGAGTAGGGTGTTGCTTTTTTTGAGGTTGTTTTGGTTTTGCATTATGCGAGAATTAGGTTTTCTATAGAACTAAAATAGTAGATATGTGTCGCGAGAATGGAGGTTATAATGTAAAATGAATGGGTCAAATTTAGCATAAATGTGGGAGGTAGGGGGACAATGCTAACAACTTAAGCTCTTTCAAGTCCGTAGAGGCAATCTCCGATTGCCATAAACTCGTATAAAAAGCCAATCAAAGATGACAGACTACTCCGCTTCGCTTCGTAGTGGCACTACGGAGCAAATTCACGCTAAGTTGTTAGCATTGGGTATGGGAGCGCCTGCTCTGTGTTAAATAAGAAAAACTCTGTGTTTCTCCGTGTTCTCAGTGGTTAAATTTTTGAAGTTATAGACAATTCAAGGAAGGTACCTCGCAACGATGGGAGAGGGTATAGCGATGAAAATATACATAATTAAAAAATATAAATCCCATAAGATATTATTTACAAATACATTACCTGCTCATAAGATTTTTTCACTTTTTTCTTGACATAAGTAACTACATTTTATATTTTGTCCAGAATTAACAAATTCGGAGGATTTATGCAAGAAAATTGCATTGAGAAGAGAGCAAGATTCTTGTAATTAGGGATAGGATACTATTTATCCCATTCATGTCTTTATTTATTATTCTCAGTCGATTAGTCAAAACTTTATTGAATGAAATTCAAGATGCTGGAATTTATTCAGCAATCTGGAATGTAGACAATACAAGAGGCAATAGAGTTGCTTCTGGTGTCTATTTCTACAAATTTGAGACAAACAATATAACAGAAGTAAAAAGAATGGTGCTTCTTAAGTAATGGAAAATAAAATCCATAAAAAAAATA
>Ga0099364_10001191_pt1 | contig 43402 bp, 32 predicted proteins | sample TergutTh196P3_FD_73070 | JGI IMG/M metagenome (GOLD analysis project Ga0099364, IMG submission 73070) | Microcerotermes parvus P3 segment gut microbial communities from Pointe-Noire, Republic of the Congo - Th196 P3 | ecosystem: Host-associated > Arthropoda: Insects > Digestive system > Gut ...
ACTCCGAAGAGGTTTTTTATGCAATAGTCTGGTTTGATTCTGTTAGATTTAACAACGGCAGTGCTACTGTGGTTTGGAGTACTGGGGAAATTCGATATCAGCGATAAGGAAAAGTTAGAAATGAGGAGTTAGGAGTTAGAATGTTTAACCGCAGAGTCCGCAAAGTCGCATCTTCGATGCGTTCGCAAAGGAAATTCTAAGATTTTGGTACGAAAACTTTGCGGTTCTTTGCGCACTTTGCGGTTTTAAATGTTTAATAATCTGCGTAATCCGCGGACCTAATTCGCGGACTTTTTTAAAGTGGGAGTAAAAGGTTGTTTTTTTCTATTTAAAAGTGATATATTATTTGTATGAAAAAAATACTAATCAAAAGCGTTAATTGGATACTGACAAGCCTAATTGCTTTGTTTGGTTTTACCGGCTGCCCGCCATTTAAGGGGTTATACGCTGCTCCGTCTGCAAGATACACAGTAAAAGGCGCGGTAGTTAATGAAGCGGCACAAAGTCCCATAGAAGGGATACGGGTAGGATATTATCCCGCTGAGTGGGATGAAGATGCGTTTGGCATTGAGCCGATGAATAATCTCTCCTTTGCTTTTGTAATAACCAACACTAACGGAGAATTTACGCTAACTGATATCTTAATGGGCAAAGAAAGTAATGATATTATATTACCTGTTTATGTTGAAGATATTGACGGGGAAGAGAATGGTATGTTCCAGTCAAAAAAAATAGATGTTGATTTCAAGGATGCCGTCTGGCATAATGGCGAATTCACCGTCACTACAACCATACAACTGGCTGAAGTTGAAACTGACGAATGAACTCGAAAAACAGAAAACAGCATTAACAAATTAAATGTAATTATTGGTTGGCACATTCTCTATTTACCCAGTACCTAAAACTTAGGTGCTGGGCGAGGCTTATTTCCATTGCTCATTGCCTTGACTTTTCCCTCTGTTTCATGCTATAGTCATAATATGCACACTGAACATTTTGATAGAATAACTTATAACCCTGCCGTAATGGGCGGCAAAGCCTGTATTCGCGGCATGAGAGTAACTGTCGGTATGGTGGTAAACCAAATTGGCGCGGGTTACTCCATTGATGAGGTTCTTTCCTACTACCCATACCTTGAAAGAGAGGATATTTTGCAAGCTCTCCAATACGCCGCATGGCGGGTGGAAGAACGGGAAATCGCACTGGTTCCTGCATGAAATTACTTATAGACATGAACCTTTCCCCTCAATGGGTGAATTATTTTATTTCCAATAATATTGAGGCGAGCCATTGGTCTGGTATCGGCAAAGCAGACGATCCGGATATCGAAATAATGGAGTATGCTAAAAACCATGATTACACAATTTTTACCCATGATCTTGATTTTGGAACAATGCTTGCCATTACCAAAGCCGATAAACCAAGCGTTGTTCAAATCCGTAATAATGATGTTATCCCTGACAATACCGCCGCCCCTGTCATAGCCGCTTTGCATAGGCTCACTGATGATATTGAAAAAGGCGCACTGGTCACCATTGATCTGCGTAAAACTCGCATAACACTGCTTCCCTTTAAATAATTCTGCCATTATTACCATTTCTCCTTTCCTACTAGCAACCAGCAAAAAAGAATTCTTAACCACAGAGGACTGACAAGCAAGCTTGTCTTGGAGGTGGAGAAGCAGGAGGAAGAAAAGTTTTTTGCTACAACAATCTCCTTCACTAAGACAAGCATTGCTTGCCAGTCCCCCATGATTGAATTCTTCAACAAGCAATGAAGACCGTTCAACGCTTCCCTCATTGCTAATTGCTATTTGTTCCGTACCGTAGGTACGCTTGTTCCTTGCTAATTTGAGCTTATTTGAAGCCGCACACGAATTGTATAATTGCCTGTTTGCTCTTCAGTTAGTGCCTTGAGCGTTATTTTGAAATAGTTGTTGTTATCCCGGTTATGGTACAGCCCTCAACCCTTCTATGATGGCTCTCGAAGATTCATAACAAACAAGTATTCAAGGATACAATCCTGCGGTATTTCCAAAAAGGATAATACTGCAATATTCGGATCAACGTTTTTAAGCGTTTCATACAAAAATTTTCTGTTAACAATATTACATAAAAATACAGGTTTTATATTTTGTGCTTTTACTTCTTCTAAAGCTTCATTGACAATAATTAAAAGTTTTTCATTAAAATCCGGGTTTATCGTTTTACCACCGGCAATTAGAATTATGTTACTTTCTATCATTATTTCAAGCTCGTAACTTAGGCCTATGGCTTTAAGAATTTTATTTTCATGCAAATACGGAATACATATTTCTCTGCCTATTGATTTTCTTACATATTCGATAATTGTATCTGTATCATAGTCTTTGTCGCTAAAATCGGCGATTGATTCAAATATAGTAGTTATGTTTTGTATAGAAACCTGTTCCTGCAATAGTCCGCACAGTATATTTCTAATTTCACTAAGAGAAAAATTATTCATTATATCGTAAACCAAAGCCGGATGCTTTTCTTTCACTTGGTTTATAATATGAAGAATATCGTCTCGCCCAAGCAATTCTTTGGAATAAAAAGTCAGACAATTTTTTAGAAATATGCAAAGCTGTTGAAAAGGTTCTATTGATATATAACTTATTTTTCCATGTTTCACGCTCGTTCCGTTAATTTTTATACAATATTCTTCGTTATCAAAATTCAGGTTTTCTTCTGTTTTTATTTTGAATATCTGTAATCCCAATATGTTAACTTTAATAAATTGGTCTTTTACCAAAGAGTATAGATTCTTGCTTAATTGCAGTTCTATTTTTTCCGGAATATTGATTGACAAAACCTCATGGTCTTTACTCCGTTGATTATAATCATTTGCTTTAATGCTGTATAAATCATCCTTAGCTGAAGAAATTTGGCTTTTATCTTCTGTTGTTAACAAATCATCTTTTTCAAGGTCTTTTTTATAATACACTCTGGCCATAGCTTCTAAATACATTTCCGGTATTTGCCTGCCTTCTTTTACATTTAAAAATAAACGCTTAACCAGTTCCGGCTCGTCGCTTATAAATATGCCTTTGGCTTTTCCCATATCTATTATTTTTTGCGCATAAATACTGCGCCCTTTAATAAAAACAGTAGGGGAAACCATTTTCATGTCGTTGTATAATAAACCTATCGCCATTTTATTATGATTTGTCAAAATAATGTCCACGCTGATTTTTTCTGAATACAAATGCTGTAACTTTTTGTTTTTTATCCAGGAGAAAATATATTTATCCAGCAAGTCATTAATCATAAAATGTCTTAACCCTTCCTATACCTGGTATTCTTCCCGCCGCCGATTACTTGAATCGCTCCCTTGTCTGCCAATCCGCGCAGTAACCGTACTGCCATTGCCTGAGAGATGCCCAAAGCTGTTTCCACATCGGTTCTGTTTATTTCACCCTGTTTAATTAATAGATCAAGTATTTTTTCTTCACTTTCATTAAAGGATACCTTATCTTTAATTATTTTACCAGAGTTAAAATTTTTGTTTGGCAGAGTTATCTTAAACGCATTACTCGTAATTTGTAATTCAGGTTTTCTTATGTAATCGTTGTAGCTTCGTATAATTTTTGGAATACCAGTGCCATAAGCCTCGATTAGTTGTAAACGATAAAAAATATTGGCAAGATTCTCATTTCGTGGTACAGAAAGACCTATTAAAATGTCATCCATTGCAACTCCCTTTGGCAGCCCCCCTATTGAAACAAATTCAATACGGTCATCAAAAATACTGATTAGGACACTGCTTGAAAAAGAATAATCACGGTGAACCAGTGCGTTAAGCAATGCCTCCCGCAGCGCTTCTTCAGGATAATCACGCTGCTCCTGCCGATAAAGCCCTTTTACCTCTGCATAGGTGTTATTTTGAATTTCCAGATAAGCGGATATATCATCCAATTGTTTAAGCAGAGAGCCGGAAAACTCACGTCTATCCTGAAAGATCTCTTTTTCAAGGCCTTTAAAAACAGCCGCCTTAACTGTGTGTTTTGATTGGTCTGAAAGTAAAAGACCCAAATTGGTATACACACCATCGGTCGTCTGTATCCTAAGCGTTTTTTGCTGATTTATTCCAAAGGGAATATTCTCTGCTTTAAAAGCTTGTTTTGCTGCACTAAAGGTTAAATCCTGGTTTAACGAACGTACTTCTTCGTACTTTTCACCATCCGTTTCTTTTATCATGTTCAGAATCGCCGTCTCAGCAGCCGGAACCGATGACGCTCCCTGACGAACATAGACACCTTCGGGGCGAATACCCTTACCTGCCAGATAATATGGGCAAGCTGTACCCTTTTGAACAGTTACTACAACGATTTTGGCATTTTTTATTTTTTCTATATTATAACTTATAAACATGGAAATATCGGGCTTAATGGCGGAATTTACAGTATTGGTTATCTGAAGCATTGTACTATCTGGGTTTTTTACTCCGACTATTGACTTATCGTCATTTATACCAATATAAAGATTTCCACCGTCCGTATTGGCAAAAGCGACAATGGTTTTCTTGATTTCTTCGGTAAATTCCCTCTTAAACTCTGTGTTAATATTTTCTCCGGTTTCTATTCTTTCCAAATCTAAAGCCATTTCATTCTCCTACATCCTAATACATCCTAATACATCCTAATACATCCTAATACATTCTAATACATTCTAATACATTCTAATACATTCTAATACATCCTAATACATCCTAATACATCCTAATACATCCTAATCATTTTTGTCAATGAGAAATTTGGGACTTACCAAGGCTAAGGTCGTAACTACAATACACTTGTCTTTAACCGGCGTTCTTTTTCAAAACGCTCTATGGCAAGTTCAATTAATCGTGTGATTAGCTCTGTGTAGGAAATGCCGCTTGCTTCCCACATTTTTGGGTACATGCTTATCCTGGTAAAGCCGGGCATGGTATTTATCTCATTTACGACCAGTTCGCCATTTCCTTTCAGGAAAAAATCTACCCGCGAAAGTCCCTCGCAGCAAAGTGTCTGAAAAACTTTTATCGAAAGTTCCTGTACTCGCTTTACGACTTGATCGTCCAGCTTAGCGGGTATTTCCAGGGATGCGCCTTTGTCATCAAGGTACTTGGCATCGTAGGAGTAAAAATCATGCGAAGGGATAATCTCACCGGGGACGGAAGCGATGGGGGTTTCGTTGCCAAGTACGGCGCACTCAATTTCCCGCCCTGAGATAAACTCTTCTATAATTACCTTTGTATCGTATTGAAAAGCGTCTTTTAACGCGGCTGTATACTCGGCTTCATCTCTAACCTTACTAATCCCCACCGAAGAACCCATATTCGCAGGCTTGATGAAAAAGGGGTTCCCCAGGGCAGCTTCGATTTGGGCGAATGGCGGTACTTGCTCGTGGGTTTTCACTGTTAAAAATTTCCCGATGGGGATTCCAGCATCCCGCATAAGCCGTTTCATTACATCCTTGTCCATCCCAGCCGCAGAACCAAGCACCCCGGAACCGACAAAGGGAATGTCCGCCAATTTAAGAAGCCCCTGCACAGTGCCGTCTTCGCCAAAAGGACCATGCAGGATTGGAAACACAACATCCAGCGGAATAGAGGAAAGGTCTTTAATTTCCCATTTACCGTCTTTTTCTATTTTAATTGGAATAGGTTCGAATTTTTCTTTATTAATAGCTTCAAAAATATTTTTCGCGGACAAAAGAGAAATTTCATGCTCCGCTGATTTACCGCCAAAAAGAATGCCGACAATTATTTTTTTCATCTGCGTCCCGTAAGCCGCCGCCAAGGACTCATACCAAAGCGTATCATAAAATAGAGCCAGCCAAAACCAAAACCTGCAAGGTGGGTTAGATGCGCTACACCGCTGGTACGGCCGCTGACAGAGAAAAACAATTCCAGAACAGTATAACCCAGCACCAATACAGGAGCGCGCAGCGGGAGTATGCCCCAAATATAAATAATCGAATCAGGAAAAAATACTGCGTATGCAAGCATTACCGCAAATAGAGCGCCGGACGCGCCCATGAGCGCGACCATGTAAGAACCGGTAAAGTAATACATGATAAAAGAAAAAATTCCCGCCAGAGTTCCCGTAACAAAATAATACAAAAGGAATTCCCAGCTGCCCATCTGCCTTTCAACATGTATGCCAAAAATAAAAAGACCAAGCATATTAAAAAGAATGTGTCTTAAATTACCGTGCAGAAACATGTAAGTAACAAATGTCCAAACCCAGCCTTCTCTGACTGCCAGTGGTATCATTGCCATCCGTACTACAACCTGATGGGAAAAATCCCTTCCGAAAAGCTGCATGGCCGTGAAAATTATTACATTTATTCCTATAAGCCAATATACCACATTGTTGTTACGGTATCTGAAAGGCCGCCTGATGATGTTATTCATAAAGCTCAATTATATTATTCGTTTTCTTTAATGGCAACTATCCGGCGGTATTCTTCTATGGTTTGGGCGTGAACTACTTTTTCCCTTAGCGCCGCTCCGCCGACAAGCCCTTTTGTATAGGCGCAGAACTGTTTGCGCATTTCAAGGCAGGCGGAACGCTCACCAATGTCGGCGGACAGCATTTCCAAATGGCGAATGGCGGCGGTTATCCGTGCGTTAAACGAGGCGTTCCCGGAACAAGGGTTCGACCATGTGCCGGTTTCCAAAAATGAGCGGGCGGCGGAAAAAATGAACGGATTGCCCAGCGCTCCTCGGGCGAACATTACCGCGGCGCAACCTGTTTCCCGCAGCATTTGCCGAGCGTCTTCCGGCGTGTACAGATCGCCGGAGCCGGTAACAGGGACATTCAGGCGGGTAACCAAATCGGCAATGTTAGACCAGTCGCTTTTGCCGCCGTAGTACTGGGCTCGTGTCCTTGGATGCAGGCTTACCATTGCTGCCCCTGCTTCAACGGCAATACGGGCGCACTCGGCATAGTTGATGGAAGAGCTGTCCCAGCCGGAGCGGATTTTCACCGTTACCGGTATGCCGCCCAAACTTTCGCGGGAAGCCCGTACCGCAGCTTCCACTACCCTGCCCAGATTGGCGGGGTTTTTCATAAGGGCGGAACCCGCGCCGTTCTTTACAATCTTGGGTACGGGACAGCCAGAGTTAATGTCCAGGGCATCCGGCTTTAGGGGAACAAGCAGGAGCGCCGCCTTGTAAATCGACTCGCTTTCCCCGCCGAAAAGTTGTATCGCATAATGTTTCTCGCTCTCTCCCCTGCGTACCATGTTGGCGGCGGCGGGGGCGGGGGCGGGGGCGCGGGGGGAATTATAAACTTGGGGTGTTAAGCCGTAATGTCCCGGGTTGCGGTATAACGCTTCGGCGGAGACAAGTTCTGTAAACGAAAAATCCGCGCCCTGCTCGGCGCACAGCGAGCGGAATGCCCGGTCGGTATAACCTGCCACTGGGGCGAGAAAGAGATTTCCCGAAAGCTCAAGAGAACCTATTTTTACAGGACGGTACAGTGCCCTTTCGGTTACTTTACTGAGCGTCATTCGGCAAGCCGAAGAGTTTATTCGCATTTTCCCAAAGGCGCTCGGCAAGAACACTTTCTTCTATACCCAGCATCTCCGCCATAAAACGGGCAGTAATGGGCATATACTTTGGCATATTTCTTTTTCCACGATAATCAGCGGGAATCATAAAGGGGCTTTCCGATTCGATAAGAATCCGGTCAAGGGGCAGAACCGCTATTGTCTCGTGCAGGTTTTTAGCGTTCTTGTATGTAAGATTTCCCGCAAAAGAAAAATACAGATTCAACTCCAGCGCTTTTTTCGCGTAGGCGGCATCTTCGGAATAGCAATGAAACACGCCGCCCCTGGAAGGCAGCCTGTCTCTAAGGATGTCCAGCACATCGTGGCCTGCGTCACGGTTGTGGATAATAACAGGCAGATTGAGCTTATTCGCCAAATCCAGTTGGGTAATGAAAAGCTCAATCTGGGATTTTTTATCTCCAAATTTACGGTAATAGTCCAAACCGATCTCGCCTATGGCTACAACCCGAGGGTATTGAACACACCGCTCAATTTGCTGGAACCAGTCCTTACCGGGGTTTTGCACCTCAGAAGGGCTTACCCCTATCGCATGGTACACATTTGTCGCGGTTTTCAGGTTTTCATAGACCTGACCAAAATCATGAAGACTGTTACAAATCGAAACAATCCGCGTAACAGAAGCCTGACGGGCTTCCTGTATCACAATTAGCTGCTCAATGGGGTCGTCAACTATAAGCCCCAAATGGGCGTGAGTATCAAAATACTGCATAGCTTAATCCATATAGATAAGAAATATGAGCCTGATATTAAAAATCAGCTTTGTACCAAACTGGTAATCTTAATTTTATCATACCTGTTTCCCGCCGTCAACAATAAAGTTAATTTTGTGGCCGGCTATTTTCTAGAAAGTCAGGCCGCCAAAGGGCGCTAATTCCTCCCATTGTGAGGGTTCAAGGACATCCTTGTCTATACGGATGAAAATTTCGGGGCTAAAGTTGGGGGTAGGCCGCATAGCATTACCGGCATTAAGGAAACCCAGGTTGATTCCGGGAACGCCGGGAGTATCGGTAAGGCGCATTCTTGTCATGGTGTCCGGGTTACGGGTTATTGAGTCCCAGGCACGGGCGGATTCGGCATAAAGACTTAAAGCGCGGGAACGGTACTCACGGTTGCCCGTCTGTTCGGCGAGAGCTTCGTAGACAACTCCGGCATTGTTGCGGGCCATCATCAGGCGTTCACCCAGTTCCAGGAACAGAGGATTATCATTGGGCAGAAGCACCGGCAGGCGGTTGCGCTGGTTTTCCAGAATATCAAGCAAGCGGTTGTAATAGCCCTGGGCTGCAAAATAGTCGCCCCGCTGATAAGTGGTGTTTCCAAGAGCGAAGAGAAGCCGCCTGTTCAGGGGCAGCTCGGCGGATGCCTTAAACAGGTATTCAAGAGCGTTTCCCCAGTTTTCAAGTTGATAATAAGAAGCGCCCATGCGGTATTGAATTTCGGGCGGCGACCAGCCGTATCTTTCCGCCAGATGGTAATCAGTCAGGGCTGCCCGGACATTACCCGATTTTACAAAATATTCCAGATCGCCCTTGGCAGCGTAAAGCCGACCAAGCTGCGGGGAAGGAGACATCAGGTTTCTGGAAACAAAATCCTCGTAAAGACCAATGCCCCGGACTAATTGTTCCTCAGCCGGGAAAAACTCCCTGTTGTTGACAAGTAAATTTGCGTAACGGTAATGGGTATCAACACGGTCAAGGCGGCGGCGTACCGATTCGCTGCCTGCCAGATCAAACGCGCGTATGGCATTTTCCAGGGTTAACCGTTCTTCGTAAGTGTTGCGGAGACTGTGATGATAACGCGAGAGATGATAATGAGGCTCCGGCAGATTGGGATCTTCCCTGACAGCCTGTAAAAGCATGTCACGTACGCTTTCTATATTTTCAACATAGGGATCGGGCACGCCCCTTACTTCTTCCAATTGTTTATCTAAAAGATACCCGCCAAGCTCCGCGAGAGAAGGAGTGGAAAGCGTTCTGTTCCTGCCGGTTTCAAACCAATTTCTAAGGTAAAGTACCTCTTTCAGATCGTCTGTACGGATAAAGAATTTCAGCATCCGTTCTATTACCGGCACCCTCCATCCGTAATTATCCAATATCCTCGCGAAAGAGTACCGCGCTTCTTCATATTTATCATAAAACCTTTCAGGACTGGAATCCGCCCAGACAAGGAAATTATCTCCGGCAGCAAGAAGCCCGTCAAAATCGTTAGGCGCAAAATCAAGAAGCTGCTGCTGCAGGATTCTGTTTGCCTTGTCGTAGTTCAGCAGATAATTTGTCTGCAAGTGGGCATAATCCAAAACGCCTTTTTTGTCTCTGGGATAAAATCTTAAAAGTTCTTCGTATTTTCCTTCGGAAAGCAAGTAACGCCGTTGATCCCTGAAACCTTCGGCATATTGATAGAACCAATTTTTCCTGCGATAAGTCATAAAGGCTTCATGAAACAATTCGTTTGCCCGCTGGTATTCACCCGCGAAGATTCGCTCATAGCCTCGTTTGTACAGGGATTCGGCTCTTAGCGGTGTATAAATAAATCTGTAGCTAAGAAAAATAAGGGACGATGCCAATGCCGCTATGACAGCGAACAATCGTAAAACAGGAAGAAAGTTATGAATAAAAATATACGCGAAACTGGCTTTTTCCGCTTCCCACGCTTCGCCGGTAATCTTTTGAAAACTTCTGGGTATAATGATTTTCTTACCCAGAATTTCTCCCGCAAGCTCTGCGGCTTCTTTCGGATGAGCGCCCCTGATCAGGTAGCGGATAAGTTTGGACAACTGTTGAGGTAATATTACATGCTCAGCAATTAATTCCTGACAGGCAACCCGCAGATTAAGCGGATAGCTTGCCAAGGTTGCCAGAAGTTTATTAAGGTCTTCCTGACTAAGTTGAATTTCTTCTACTTCTTCAGTATCCAATTCGGCTTCCGCTTTTTTTGCTTCCGCTTTCTTTTTTCTGCTAAAAAATCCCTTTTTTTCCTGAGTTTGCGGACTTGCTTTGACTTTATTTTTTTCAAAAATATCATCAAATCCGGGAAGGGCAAAATCATCATCGCCTGAAGTTCCGCTGGGTTGAACTTCAGGCCCGCTTTCCAAATCAATTGATTCGGAAGCGAAGTCACTGCCAAAGTCTTCAAACCCCGGCAATTCACTTGATTCATCAGAACCGTCTGAATCACCAAACGAAGAATCCATTTCGTCAAAACCGGAATCCGCGCCTGTTTGGAAAGAGTCCGTATCAGATAACGGGCTGCCAAAATTGTAGTCATCCTGTTCCGGTTCCTCTGTTCCGGAAAAATCCATGTCAGGCAGAACATCATCCAAAAATTCATTGCCGCCCGGCTCGGGAGTTTCACCGCCAAATCCAAAAGGGTCATCGCCTAAAGATTCACTGCCCATATCCTCGGATTCATTTGCACTTTCGGTAAGGAAATCAAAATCCGACATATATTCACCGGCGGATGATTCATCTGAAACAGGAAAGTCATCTTTGCCTAAACTGAAAGTTCCATCCGGGTTTTCTCCGCCAAGATCAAGAACCTTGGCGGGCTCTTCTTTGGAACTTGTATCGGGAATATCAAAATTCTGACTGCCAAAATCGAACCCTTCTATTCCGGTATCGCTGTCTGTACTCTCAGTCTCAAAACCTTCGTTGCCCGAATATTCCGCGCCGAAATCTTCTGGCATAAAATCGTCAGGAGAAGTTTCTATTTCACCGGCTAAACCAGCTAACAATCCTTCAGGAACGGAATAGTCATCGCCGCTAATGTCCTCTGGTATATCTTCGCTGCCGAAAGAATCCAAAAAATCGTTATCGGGAAGACCATCATCCCCGGGCGGTTCATCGGAGGGCGGTTCATCGAAGGACGGCTCGTCAAGGGACGCGTCAAAAGAGGGGGCGTCAGAGGAAGATTCGCCAGAGAGCAGGTCTTCCAGAGATGGCCCTTCGGAGGGCGGCTCATCGAAGGACGGCTCGTCAAGGGACGCATCAAAAGAGGGGGCGTCAGAGGAAGATTCACCGGAGAGCAGGTCTTCCAGAGACGGTTCCTCAGAGGGCGGCTCGTCAAGGGACGCGTCAAAAGAGGAGTCGTCAGAGGAAGATTCGCCGGAAAGCAGGTCTTCCAGAGATGGCTCTTCGGAGGGCGGCTCATCAGAGGGCGGCTTGTCAAGGGACGGCTCATCAAGGGACGCATCAAGTGACGATTCGTCAACGCTGTCCTCTGGAGTGGTATCTTGATTGTCGATAGACGGCAATTCGTCTTCGGGTTCCGGCGAGTGCGGCATATTAAAAAGATCGTCTATAGAGGGCAGGTCATCTTCGGACGGCAAGGCCGTTTCGTTGCCTGCTTCGCCGGGAAGTGAATTAAGAAAAGCGTTAAAATCAAAATCACCAGCGCCAGTATCGGAATCTTCGGAGTCTGGTTCCATAAGATTCTCCATGAAATCATCCATAAGGCTATCCATGGAAGGAGATTCCAAGGCAGACGGGTCAAAGGGAGGGGGTTCGGTTTTTGGAAGGGCAAGTCTGTCAAAGGGCAAATTTCTGGATTCTACATTGTCTTTTTCGTTCGCAATGTTGTTAAAAGAGTCCCTAAACTCACCGAGTGCGCTTAATGATGGCATGACTTCCCTTGGTCGCCGAACTTAAAGAAATTGATTATATACACCGCTAACAGCGGATTGTGTATATTAAGATAATCAATTATCGGCCGATAATTGTAAAGAATGTATGAAAACGATTGGCGCAATAATCCTTTTTACCATAATTACTGCTTTTTCTCTAGGGGCTGACTGGGAAACTTATGAACTAATTGACCGGCTTTTAACTATTCCCGGGCCGGGCGCTCCCGTGGTTGTTGAAAATTCGGTTATCTTTACGGCTCCATCGGATTTACGAAGAGTCGGTGTAGCGTTTGCCCATGAGAATTTTTCCAATATATACTGGTTCAGGCAGTTGCTGGTTTCGCAGGACCGTTTAACAGCGCCCATTCCGCCGGGGCAAATATATCCCAATTCTCACGGAGATTCCGGGATTCAATTCCATATATATCAGGCTCCCGAAAACATCAATGAGCTTGAGTACAGGCTTGTTGTAAACGGTCTGTGGACAGCCGATCCAGCTAATAACCGAGTCCGCAAAGACCCGGTTTCCGGCCTGAACTTCTCGATAGTATCCATTCCGCCCAGACCTTCAAGCCATGACCCCCTTAAAGGGCTGCCCAAGGGGTTAAATTTTTCGTTTAATGGGCCGCCGGGGGAAATTGTCACAATAGCGGGTAATTTTAACAACTGGGACCCCTTTATGTATGAACTCAGGGAAGGTCCCGAAGGGGTTTACAGCGCCAACATTCCCCTGCCGCCGGGTACATATCAATATGTATTTTTCTATCGAGGCCAGCGCTTTGTAGACCCGCATAATCCCCGCCGTATTTATTCCCGTGACGGCAGCGCTGCCTCGGAAATAGTTGTTCCTTAAATTTTTCCCGAATTTATCACATTGCGGAATCCGAAATTTTAGTATAATATCATAGTTGGGGTTCTTGATGTCTATTCTGAAAGAGGGGTTTCCCTTTATTTTTCCGCCTCTCGCGGCAGGTTTCGCGGCTTTGGCGGCTTCCGGGTTTGTTACATTGCTACCGGTAAGTATTGCCTGTATCGCGCTTGGTTCTGTACTAATAGTCTTCGCGCTTTTTTGTATGTTTTTTTTCAGAGATCCAAAAATCCAGATTACGCAGGGCGAGGGTATTATTCTTTCTCCCTGTAACGGAACTGTAATGGAAGTGACGGAAGATCATGACGAAAAAGTCGTTCGGGTGTTCCTTTCAATTTTCAGTGTCCACCTGCAGCGGTCGCCTGTTAATGGAACAGTTACCGATGTAACTCACAAAGATGGAAAATTCCTGGCGGCATGGGATCCCCGCGCGGAAACCGAAAACGAGCAGAATATTATCACCATACAGGGCGAGAACGGCGTATATACAGTACGTCAAATAGCCGGGCTTTTGGCGAGACGGTGCGTGTCCTGGGTAAAATCGGGCGACACTCTAAAAGCGGGAGATAAAATCGGAATGATCAAATTCAGCTCTCAGGTGGATCTTCATTTACCCAAAACGGCAGTGATAACAGTCAATACAGGGGTCAAGGTAAAAGCGGGAATTACGGTGATGGCGACAAAATGAAGATTAGAAGAATCACATTTAGAAGACCGCCGATAAAAATAAAAAGAATTCGTGTAAAAAAAATTCCAATAAACGTTCCTATTAAAAAAGAAGAATTAAGAAAGGGAATATATATTGTTCCTTCGTTGTTTACCTGCGGAAATATGACATTTGGTATTCTGTCAATTTTTTCTTCTGTCAATGGTAATTTTATTCCGGCTGCCTGGTTTCTGATTGGCGCGTTGGCGTGCGACATTATTGATGGCAGAATTGCCAGAATGACCAAGACAACAAGCGATTTTGGCATGCAGTTGGATTCCTTTAGCGACCTTGTTTCGTTTGGAGTAGCGCCTGCTGTAATGATGTATATGCTGGTTCTGAACACCATGGGAAATATCGGTATATCAATTGCCGTACTCTTTGTACTGTGCAGCGCCTTGCGTCTTTCGCGTTTTAATGTATTGTCGCAGAGCGGCGAAGTTGACAAACATTTTGTGGGACTTCCCACTCCGGCATCGGCAGGCGTAATTATCTCCTTTGTATTGAGCTACCAGCTTCTTGTTCCGGCAGAGTACACTCTTAATTTCAAAACAATTCCGGCTTTAATGGAACTAATGCCGTCATTCTTTAATTTAATGCCCGTTGTTATAGTTGTACTATCATTCCTTATGGTTTCCAATATCCCCTATATGTCATTTAAAAAAGCTAAATTAACAAAGGTTAGAACTATCGAACTTTTTGCTATACTAATCGTACTGATCATTCTTGTTGTTATCTTTCCTCAAAATACAATTTTTATTATATTTTCGGTTTATGCCGCTTCGGGTCTGTTGTTTTACATACCACGAATTATTTTAAAAAGAAGAGGCAGACAAAAACTGAAGAAGGCGGAAGAAGATGTTATGTAATCCTGGAAATCCCAAAGAAGGCGGACTGGCAGATATCTGGCAGGAAACTTTTCCTGTAAGGTTTGGCGCGATTGATAAATCGGACAGGCTGACACTGTCCGGGATGTTTCAGTTTTTTCAGGAGGCGGCAATCAGTCACGCGGAAAATCTTGGCGTAGGGCGGGAAGACATGGCGCGGACAGGGCAAGTCTGGATTCTATCGCGAATATCGGTAATGGTAGAAAGGCGTCCTGGGTATCGCGAAACCATAACTGTCCGAAGCTGGCCGCGCGGAGGAGAAAAGCTTTTCGCCATACGCGATTACGACATTCGGGACAAGGATAATATCCCGTCTGTTTCGGGACGCAGCGGCTGGATAATCGTGGACATCGAAAAACGGCGCCCGCTTAGGCCGCAGTCGGTTATGGATACCCTGCCTCTGAACGAAGGTGAGAACGCCCTTTCCTGGGGACCTGCCGCTCTGGCGGAACACGGCAATTTGGAAAAAGCCGCCGAGAGAAAGGCTCTCTACACAGACGTTGATTACAATGGGCATGTAAACAATGTCCGTTATGTTCAATGGATAGAAGATACCCTTGACCCGCAGCTTTTGGAAAACGCCAATAAGATGCGGCTGGACATAAATTACCTTAACGAGATTCTCGGCGGCGAGACTATCGAAATCCTGTCCGCTCCGATTGACGCTCAGGACGAAAGCGGTACCGCCGTTCATGCTTTTGCCTTTGAAGGGCGAAAAACCGAGAGCGGCCAAACGGCGTTCCGGTCAGAATTGCGGCTTTGGCATTAGTCGTTTCCGAACAACTCTAATGTTATATCCAGGGTTGCTTCTGTTCGCCTGCACTTTTGCTGCCTTCCGTAAAGCAAATGTTATTCAGGGATAAGTTCTTAATTCCATTTTCCTTTGCGAATATTTTAACTTCTTCGAATAATTTTTTTCCAATTCCATTTTTTCTATACTGTTCGTCTATACATATATTTTCTATTTCTATATTCGTCATATCATGAAATATATGATGATTTTTAATTTCTTTTATATTCATAATACAATGCCCTACAATTTTATTGTCTTCTTCTGCAACAAATATTTTACCATTATTACTTTCAATTATATTTTTCATAAATTCATAGTTAAAGGGTCTTTTTTCCCTGTCAATCCAATCCGGGCGTGATTTTGAGTAAAATTTAAATGTCCGCTCTTCCAAAAGCAAAATTTTTTCAATATCCAATAAATTTGCAATTCTTATATTCATATTATTTTTCCTCCTTTGAACATTTTCTGCCCTTAATGTGTTTACTTGATATTGATTACCCTGCCGCTGTTTAATAAAATGATAAACGCACCCAAGTTATGAAATAACGCTCCGGCAATAGGCGGAATAATGCCCGCTCCCGCAAGGAATATCATAACAATACTTATAGAAAAGGCTAAAACAATATTTTGATAAATTATGCCCTTTGTTTTTTGCGCAAGTTTCATGGCAAATGGAATGTTGGCAAGATTGTTATTCATTAAAGCAATGTCCGCACTTTGAATAGCCGTATCCGAACCCATTGCCCCCATAGCAATTCCGACATGGGCTTTTGAAAGAGCCAGCGCATCGTTGATACCGTCTCCAATAACCGTGACAGTATGTTCTTTCATCATTTTTTCTACATGGGCAAGTTTCTGTTCAGGCAAAAGCTCGCAGTACATTTCATCAATTCCAACTTGGGTCTGTATTCTCTGCGCCGGTTGAAAACGGTCGCCGGTAAGCAGACAAGTCTGCGCCACGCCCGTGTTTTTCAACTGAAGCATAATTTGCGCAGCATCCTGGCGAGGCGTATCCTTAAATACAATACAGCCAAGGATTTTTTTGTTTTTAACAACCCACCCACAAGTGCCAACGTCTTCATATTTATCGGGAACATCAAATCCAAGAGAGCGCATCCAACTGTAACTGCCAAGATAAATTACATCCTCTCCCTTTTTGCCCTCAAGACCCTTGCCTATATATTCTTTTATTTCAAAATCCCTGTCAATTTTATTTTCTCTGCACAAAAAAACAATTGATTTTGATATAGGATGAAGAGACGCATGGGCAACACTGGAAGCTGCGGCTAGCAGTTCGTCAAAACTGGCAGCTTTGTCCAGATAAAAACTATCGGCTTCAAGAATCCCATTTGTTATGGTTCCGGTTTTGTCAAAAATCACATAATCCGTTTCGGAAAGATACTCCACAAATTTTGAATTTTTTATCAGAATTCCTTTTTTTGCCGCTTTTGCCAGAACAGCAATCATGGGAGCAGAGCTTATTAAGAGATGCCCGCAGGGACAACTGGCTACAAGAATGGCTATAGCTCTTGTAATATCCTGCGTAAACAACCAGACAAGCAGCGCCGTAACAAGAACAAGCGGGATATAATAAAACATAAATTTATCGACTATTTTTGTTTCAGGAATTGTTATGCGCTCAGCATCTTCAAGCAGCTTAACTATTTTCTGGAATGATGTATCCGAATATTCTTTTATGACCTTAACCTGTATACTGCCGTCTATGTTAACCGTTCCGGCAAAAACCTGATCGTTTACATTTACCGTTTTTGGGACAGATTCTCCTGTAAGGGATTTTTGGTCTATACTTGATATGCCAAAAATAACTTCACCGTCCACAGGCAAGGACATACCAGGCCTTATGATAATTATATCGCCGCATTTTAACTCTTTGGCATTAACTTCGATTTCTTCGCCATTTTGCAGCAAGATGGCAGTGTCCGCCTGCATTTTTTTTAAGCCCTCAATCGCGTCCCGTCCGCCTATGATACTTTTTTCTTCAAGAAAATGTACGAAGGTGCAAATAACAGGTATCAATATGGCAACGAGGAATTCCCCGCTTAATGCCGATATGACAACTGCGATAGATACAAGTATTTCCATCGCAGCTTCCGTGTTTTTGGAAATCAGTCCCTGCACTGCTGTAACAAATACAGGAATTCCTATGATAAAAACCCCTGTCAGGTAAATAATAGCAGAGACTATTCCCTGTTCAGGGAAAAGCTGTTCATAAATAAGAGCGCCCGCAAGACAAACAAGGGCGCCTGACATAAATAAAATATTGTTTTTAAATTTCCGTTTATCTTTGTCCGAAAGATAATCTCTGGAAAAATCAACTAATGAATTTTTGGCATCGATATTTTTCAAATATATCTCCTATGGCAGCAGTATTATAGGTGATTCACTATTATTGGGAACAATTACCGAACCGCCTGACTGGGCAATAATTCTGGCCGCCCTTTCCCTGAAATTTCCTGAGATAATAAGCTGCGGATTTATTCTATACAGATCGTAAATTCCATTAAATTCCGCCATTCTATCGTACACTTGTGAAAGCCTTACATTGTGGTCAGAAATTGCAGTCTGCCTGTAAGCTCTCGCCTGAGCCTGTGCGTTTATTATCATGGTTGAACCAGTTTCCCGCGCTTGGCGAATAAGGGTTTCTTTAGTAATGGCTGCTGTCCTTACTTCCTCAAAATACCGTATTATTTCACTTGGAGGAATAATTTCGGTTAGCTCTATAGCAGCAATTGCAATGCCTGTTTTTAATCCATCAAGTATAACCTGAGAATTGAGCAATAATGCTGATGACATCTGCGCCCTGCCGATTGTAAGAACTGTGTCAATGTCCATGTGCGTAACCAGCCGAGTCAACTCCCCGCTGACAACGCCGTCTACCACCTGACCGGCATCGACACTATAAATCGCATATTGTACCGGGTTCTGAATTTGATAAATTACTTTCGCCCATATATGTACAACATTATTATCGCCTGTCAAGAGATAACCAGTTCCATCAACAAAACGGGTATTTGGGGCTCTCCTTCCAGGGACAAAATGGGTGGTAACATTTCTTTCGTGCATTGTCTGGACAGGGACTTTTATTACTTCATCTATGAAAAAAGGAAGGGCAAAATGAAGTCCGGGATTTTTAACCTGCCTTTGCAGAGTCTTCCCTGCCAAGCGGCCAAAACGCAGTACAACAGCGGCTTCATTACTCTCAACGCGGTATATACCCGAAAGCAAAATAAGGACAGCGGCAAAAACAACTACCAGCCTAAAATATTTTATGATATATTCAATTATTCGCGTAAAAACCATAAAACTTTTGGTATTCATAAACCGCCGCCTTAATTCATTCCCATAATAATATTAAAAGGGGATTCACTTGCCCGCATAATAAGCACTGTGTCGGGGTTTACAGAATTTTCCAGGGCAATCAGTCTTTTAAGAAAAACAAACAATTCAGCATTTCTATCATAAGCTTCTCCGTAAATTTCAGCGATTCTTCTTTCTGTTTCAGCGGCAATTTCCGCAGCGTCAAGCCTGCCCTGGGCAATGATTTCGGCGGCATTAGCTTCCGCTTCGCTTTTGATTATAGCGGCATCCCGCTCGCCTTCGGCAATATACTGCGAAGCATATCTATGCCTGTCTGTAATCATTTGATAATACACGCTTTGAATATTAGCATCGGGGAGGGCAATTCGCTTAATTCCCAATTTTTGAATTTCTATTCCGAAATTACTCATAGCGCTTTGGGCGGATATTTCCTCAATTGCTCTGGATATTTCATCCAGCTTTATTTCATCAAGATTTGTGGATACAAGCGAAGAAAATATGTAATTACCAAGCACCCCGTTTTTTGCATTTGTAATAATATTGTTTAAATGCCTTTGGGCAGCCGCAAAATCTCCAACCCTGTTATAAAAGACTGCCGGCTCTTTTATATTCCATACGAGATAGGTTTGAAGGATGATATTGATTCTATCGTTTGTAAGGGTTTCGCCAAACCCTGAGTCCATATATTGATTTCTCGTGTCAAATGTTATTATATTATCAACCGGCCAGGGCAGTTTAAAATATAATCCCGCGTCTGTATGAACATGGACTATCCGTCCAAAGCGCGTAACAATTGCGCAGGAACCTTCCCTTACGGTAAAGGTGAATCCGGCAGCCAGAACAATAACGATAAAAACCAAAACAAACAACCATTTAAATATTTTATTCATATAATCTTACCCCTGCTTTTCCAATAATTGAATTTGATATACCGCCTTCTGTACCGGGCGAAAAAACAAAAACCTTATTTCCGCTTATTACTGTTTCGAATGTATTAAGGTACTTGATCAACCTAAAGCTTCTGGGATTTATCTGGTAAGCTTCCATTGCTGCGTAATAAACAGCCATTTCTTTTTGAGCGGCGCTTACCCTGTTATATTGTTCGGCTATGGAGTTGTCAACGGCTACTTTACTCTGCCGCTGGGCATCAATAAGTATTCTATCGGCGCCCGCCAGTGCAGCTGTAATTATAGCATTTTTTTCAACTGAAGCTGTTACCACCCGTTGATAAGTTTCCGCAGCTTCAACGGGGGGATGAATACTTTCAATAATTATCTGAACAACAGAAAGCCCCAGATTCTCATTTTTACAAAACTCTGATAGTTCATCCAGTATGGATGATGATAATAAATCACGGTCAATGCTTAAAAAAATATCAAAAGTGGTAGAAACTGTACGATTCATCAGCAGCACATAGGCTGCAGCGGACAATACCGCCTGGGGGTTTGCGCTTGTTGTTATATAGGAATACAAATCTGAAATATAATAAACAATCTTCAGATTAACCGCTGCTACTTCATTGCCGTTACCAAGGAGCAGCAAATTTTCGCCGCCGTCATGCGCCACAGTCCATAAAAAATCCATGCTGTCGCCGGATGATTCGTATCCAATCTGCAAAGAATTGAGGCGGTGAATATCATATATGTCTGCAATATCAACAGGCCAGGGCAGTTTAAAATGCAGTCCCTGACCAACTATGGAAGAACGATCGAGCCTTCCAAAACGATAAACAGCGGCTCCTTGATGCGGCTGCACAACAAACACAGCCGTTGACAAAAGAAGAATAAATCCAAGGGAAAGAATAAGTCCCGGCAAAATTCGTAAAGTATACTTTACAGTATACAGTGACTTTATGGAAAAATTCCGTTTTACTTCCTCGGAATCAAAGATACCTGAAATATTATTTTCTTTTTTTATTTTTGGAATAAGCGTATAGTTAAAATCGCCAAGAATATTTTTTTTAAGAATTGAAATAAATATATTTACTGAAAGCGATACAAGCAAATAAACAATTACACAAACATATACCCACTTTAATATGCCAAGGATATTTATATTAAGTACTACACTTGCCGCTGTAAAAGATGCGTATATAATTGAAACAAGGGTAAGCAAAATTAATATATCATGAGAAGTTTTATCTCCGTGACATGACCCTTTTTCCTTCCCTAAATTCAAATAAATTGAAGCGGTACAGGGAAAGACAAGAAGCAATAAAGCATCGGCGATATTGCCTCTGTAATTCATACTGTATGATAGGGGTATGATCCTGAAAATTTTAATTGCCTGCCAGAGTAATATACCCAGAAAAGAGGCAATATATAAAAAGGACAAAACAATCTCGTACTTGTCTTTTGCGGTCTTTTTATTTGTTTGATCATGTTTTGGCAGGATGTCTTTATGCAGTTCAACAAGACCGTCTGACGCTTCTTCCAACGTTTCTGAAACAGCGCTTACGGCGGGGATATTAATTTCTGTTTCCGGTTTAATTACTTTCTCTGCCTGATAAGAATTGTCTTTATTAATTTTAAATACAGAAGAAAACTTTATCATGAGTGCATTTCTAAATACAGAAAAACGTAATATAATCTTATTAAAAAGTGCGGCAAATCTATCAAACTCGTATTTAAGTTCGTTTATAAACGCAAAAAGAAAGAGAAAGATTGAAGCTGCATATATAAATTCGCCAAGATTTCTAAAAACAATAGCTATATTGCCAAAAACGTTGGATAAAATAAAAACCGCACTGGCCGCAAAGCCCAATAATATTGGAAATTTCCTTATATTAGAGGCTTTTGTGCTTTCGTCTTCGTTTTCCTTCATATATGTGGCATATCTTGTAAAAATCCCGCACTGGACAAAGGCGCGGCTTGGACATTATTGATCGTTTTGCTCAGATTGACCCGTTATTTATTCGACAAAATTTGACGGGTAATCTGACACTCTTGTCTCTTGTTTTCCGGGTTATATTTAAACCATGACAATGACACAAACCACTTCTCCCAACCTCTCGACACACCGGCCAAAGGGAGGTATACTTCACTTATAAAATAGGAGGCTGTACATGACCCAACAAGCCGAGTTATTGAAAAATATTGATACACTTCCCCAAAAGTACTTTGGCGAAGTAATTGATTTTGTAGGATATTTGCAGCAAAAGGCGCAGCAAGCAGCGGCGCAGCAAAAGAATGTCGCAAATACCGTTCAAGATGACAAATACGCTTCTTTTATCCAACTACGGGGTATTCATAAGAATATACCGGGCGCTTCGGTAGACGAGTTTCTCTCTCGATGCCGCGAGGATAAAGAGCGGGAACTTGCCATTGAAAAACGACAGCAAGAGGAGCGCAATCACCATGCCAACAACTGATTATCTGCTTGACGCCTGCGCGGTTCTTGCTTTTTTTGATGATGAAAAAGGAGCGGATATTGTCAGCGGTCTCATAGACAAGGCAAAGAATGGCGAGATTAATTTGTTCATGAATGCCGCTAATCTCCTTGAAGTCTATTATGACAGAATTAGAGTAATTGGCGCAGAAGATGCAAATGACATTATTCGCAAAGTATATGAAGATTCTCCCATCACTATTATAGAAAACCTTAGTCCCGATATTGTCCGTGAGGCTGCTTTCTTCAAAGCTATTGGTAAAATGTCTTTCGCTGACACCATTCTGGTTGCTACGGCTCGTTGTATCGGCGCAACCGTTGTTTCCTGCGACCATGTTGAGCTTGGACCGGTTGAACAGCAGGAAAATATTCCTTTCTTGTGGATACGCCCAAAATTTTAACAACTTTTCATTCTTCACTTGTTCATCCCTCTCTCCTCATTGCTAATTCGTCCCCTTGAAAAGTTACGATTAATTTGCTATATTATTTAAAGAGGATCAATAATGCTGTATTACTTGATAAAGGAATTAAGTGTTTAAACGAACAACTTGGAATGTTTGAAGCTGAACAGTTTGTTTATGTGTTAAAAAGTCTGGGAATACCAATAGTCCGCAAATTCAAAGCTCAAATTTCCTCCTGTCAAGACCGGTAAAATTATAGATCTCATTCAATGAATATCCCGTGTCTTTCATTTTTTTTGACATTTCGATTAACGTTTCATGGAAACCTTCTTCATTACCCTGTTTGATCCCTTCCTGAATACCTTCTTCGAAGCCTTCTTCATAAAGTGCTTTTATATGTGTTTCAAAATTATAAATCCAAAATATTCCTTCAACCTCTTCTAAATCCAGAGATGTGATTTCCATTACTTTCTTTGGAGACATACCAAAATCCTTCATATTAAAAGCTATTTCTCTTAATGCCTTTTTTTTACCTTCCTCTTTCCCTTGTTTGATGCCTTCTTTAACTCCATTTTCTTTACCATGTATACTACTTGCCTCAATCGCCGCATTAAGGTTAAATTCATATAAAACCATATCAATCACTTCTGAGTTATTCTTTTCAAGAAAATCCTTAAGAATGTTATTATCAATACATTCATTTACAACTGCTTCTACAGATTCTTTTTCATAGAACATATAAATCTCCTTCTTTAATATAATACAGTCTCAACTTTTGCTGATATTTATTAAGTATATACTACAATACTAATAAACAAATAAAACCCGCTTCATAGTAAAATTATAATTTTTCTTCTGTTATGTTTCAATACCTATAAATTATACAATTTCGACGCAGCCTTTGGACTGGCGGGATAGCTACCACGCACCGTGCGTCTGCGTCAGTGCTTTGCGCCCCGCCACTGAACATACGGATCACCTGCGCTACATACTCCGTGTTTCCCGTACCCTAAGTGTGAAAACAGGGAGTAAGTTCCATGAAAAATTTTTCAACTTTTTTCTCAATTTTGTAAAGTGCCATTACAGCTTGTTCATAGATAAAATCAGGGAATATGAAAAAGTCTTTATTGGTATTGTGGAATCCAACGATACCCAAAGAATTGAAAATATTTGCGGAAAAATAACTTTTATTATGGAAGTAAGAATACATTATGGCGGCTGGTTAGCTCTCGTAACCTGTTATCGGCAAAATAGAGGCGGAGCGACGCTTTGATGCTGTCTTTCGCCCCCCCCAGCTTACGTCTTAAACGTTTTCGCCCGCTTTCCCCTGCTAATAATATACTATGCAAAAGTGAAAAAGTCAACGGCGGCCACAATCGGGCATAAAAAACCCCGCTTTTCAGCGGGGTTTTTATAACATTTTTATATTAGCTGACAAATTACTTTTTTGTAGTGCCGATAGGCTGAATAACCGCCATACCGCCGTTGCCAATAATGTTCGCTCTGACATAGGAGCCAACTTGGTTTGCTACTCCTTCGGCCATTAGGTTTATAGTACTGCTGGCGCCTGTTGTTGTCAAAATTTCCCTGCCTTCGGAAATCCATACTACGGTAGTGGTATTTTCAGCGTTAATTGTTATGGAGTTGGCTTCATTATTAACTGAAATACTGTTTATGACAGGACGGAGATTAGGGCTGCTGTTGGGAACGTCTACACCCTCGCGGCGTGCTATTCTGGTTACAGCGTATGAATGGCCTTTTAACATGGCGTTTTTCGTGGTTTCCAGTGAGTTTCCCGGCATTATAAATACATTGTAATTTACATCTATTTGGCCATGGCTGTGCGAATCGTCATTCCCGTAACCCCAGACAAAGCGTCCCTGCGGAACAGTAACCTTTAGAACATTATCCCAAAGGATTCGGTCGCTTCTAGAATCTTCGTCCCGCCTGTTAAATATCTCAAAACCTACGCAATTGGGATATTGCAGAAACATACTGGAATATCTATTAATATGTGAGGGATGATTAGACGCATTCTCACCTGCGCCTCCGCCAATACTGCCCCCAGTAGCGCGGCCAGGATGGTTAATAAAGAAGATTGAATTGGCGTTGTTATGTGCCCTTTGAATACCGGCTTCCAGACCCAATGCCCAAGCTTGAGGAGGATCACCATCGTAAGTAAAAAAAACATTCAACTCATTTTCACCAGGGTTTAGAGCTAATTCGGCTGTGTTTGGTATCATCAGCATACCCCTGCCGTTTCTTTCCACGCCGTTAACTACTACTGCATCCCCGCTTTGTATCTCATCAAGCCTATCCTGTGAAATGTGAGTTACCGCATAAGTTTTCCATTCAGTTTGAGTCCAAGTTCTGGTAATTAAGTCCCTGTATATTTCCACATTGTTTACACGTTTCCAAACGTGATCAGTAATTCCCAGAATATCATAACCCAGTCTGTAATGTTCATCGACTACATCCGACAATGACCTTCCTCCATCGCTGTTATTGGTATGCACATGCATGGCAGCCTTGTACTGTTCAAAGGTTTCCCAGTTTACATCGGCGTAGGGTGAGGAAATTGTGAATCCGCTTACAACAAATGAATCATCAATTTTTACAAATGGCGAATTCAGGGAAAAAAGTAATGCACTGCCAGTTGGATTAGTCATAGACATTTCATCATTACTGATAGAATATTTGAATGTTCCTACAGTAGCGCCATTGTCATTTTTTAGTTCAACAGTGTCATCAGATATCGTTATTTTTCCCAAACTGTCACTTTTTCCAGCCGCAGTGAATGTACCATCAGACGCTATTTTGAACAACACTGATGTGGGGCTTGCTTTTGAAGCCCACTCACTGACAAGCGCAGACGGGATTCCAACAGTACCATTGCCCTTGTCATTACCATCATCCTCTTCACAGCTTGTAACAAACACCGTGAGTGCAACTGCGGCGAAGAGGGCCGCGAATAACCATATAAATCTTTTCATAATAATAAACTCCTTATTTTGTGACAATAAACGGCTGGGTAAACGAAATCCCGCCGGGGCCGATAATGTTAGCCCTTACATATACGCCGATATTCTCTGCGTAGTCGCCTAGTGTTATGGAATTACCTTCCGCGATTTCCGCGCCGTTTGAAATCCATTTGATAAGATCATAATGTTCTGCGGTAATTGTAATCGCGGCGTTCGCGCTTTCGTTGTTGGTAACTACAATATTTGTAATAGTCGGAAAAGGACCTGAACGCGGGGTGTTCATATTATTGCCAAGCTCATGCCGCGCTATTCTGGCGACTGCGTAAAAATTGCCATTTACCATGGTAGATTTTACATTTTCCATGTTATTTTCCGGCATTATAAACATATTAAAGCTGCTTGATACTCTGTCATAACTGTTGCTGTGTGCATCAGTATTTGAGAACCCCCATACATTACGCTGCCCTATTGGTATAATTACCTTTAAAATATTATCCCAAAGAATTCTGTCGCTTACCGAATCTTCATCCCGCCTGTTTATTATCTCCATGCCGACCATAACGGGAAAATCATGAAACAATTTTGAATAATAATTAATCCATCTTGGGTTATTGGACGCCGCTGTTCCCGGCGGGCCAAACACCAAACCGCCCGTGGAACGCCCCGGATGATTCAGTTGAGCTAGACCGTCAGCATCCCGTACCTGCGCAAGTACATTACGCAACGCTGGTTCTCCCGCGCTCATCGGGGTCGCGATTTCGTGATAAAAGAAGAAAGTATTTATTTCTTCCCGGCCAGCAAACAAAATCTCACTTGAGTTAGGTATTGGCAACATTCCTCTGTCGTTTCTTCCTGTCCCTGTTTGTACTTCCTCGTTTCTTTGCTGTGTCAGTGGTATCTCATGCGGCGGGCGGTAATGCGACACCCAGTCAATGGTTACTGGCAGTGCTAAAGCGTCAGTACGAGTAGGACCATAACTATGATCCGTGATTGCGAGAACATCATAGTCCTGACTGTAATGTTCCTCTACCATTTGGGGCAATGTCGCGGAACCATCGCTGGCTGTTGTGTGATTATGAAGCGCTGTTTTGAATTGTCCGTCTGCCACCCAGTTTACATTGCTATACGGCGATGTAATGGTATAGGATGTAACACTGCCACTATCGAATTTTACGAATGGTGAATTCAGGGAAAAAAGTAAAGCACTGCCGGTTGCATTAGTCATGCTCATTTCGCCGTTACTGATAGAAAAGTTGAATGTTCCCACATTGCCGCTTAGCTCAACAGTGCTGCCAGACACAGTTAGTTTATCAAAACTATCACTTAGCCCGGCACTATGTTCGGATGCAATGAATGTACCGTCAGATGTTATTTTGAACAACATTGTTTTTGGGCTTGTTTTTGGAGCCCACTCGCCGATAAGCACGGACGGTATATCAAGATTGCCATTATTATTACCATTGCTGTCATTTTCTTCACAGCCTGTAACATATACCAAGAGTGAGATTGCTATAAAAAGAACTGCAAAAAACCATAATTTTTTTTTCATTAACCTTACCTTTTTTTCAAAGAGCAGATAGCAAATAGCAAAGATAAATAATCTCTGCTATCTGCTACCCACTAATCACTTATCTGGGGCCTAAGTCTACAACCTCAATACTGGTAATACGGAAAAGTATCCATGGTTCGGTGTTAGGTGATGGCAGAATACGAAGCTCTGTAGGAACCAAATCTGAAGGCAAAATACCAGTCATGGTAAACGCAACTCCCTCTGTTGCTGATAAATCATTACTTTTAATACCCGTCTCTGCATGACCACTACCAGCTCTTAATTCCATATATGCACCTTCGGGAGGAGTACCAATTATAGAGCCAGCAACGGTTATTTCATAAAGATTATTCACCGGGTCCAAATTCAGACCTGAACCGCCACCGTTACTAGCAGTAGCAGTAGAATTATCAATCCATATAGCCACGGTATGATGATTCCCAGAACGACCAGTTATATTTATGCCGTTATCAACTATTGCACGAATAGCACTACTAGAAGTTCCCGCCAAGGGTCTGGGACTAGAACTGGTGGTAAAGGTAGCAGGAGGATTTTCGAGCCAATCAGCCAAGGAGAATACGGTAACTGGTTCAAAAGGGCCAGGGTCTTCGCCACCGATGTCTAAAATATCTGTTTTGGTGTAATAGATATAATCAACTGTACCACCATCACCATCATTAAAATACGTTACATCGCTGATCGAAGATAAGTCTTTATTGGTGAGATAACCTTTGAAATCTCCTAAAACAGAAACACCCCAATTGAACTGAATTTGAATATCTGTGGCAGTAGCATCCGCAACAATGTCAGCATGGTTTGGTAGTTTAAAAAGATCAATAACCAAGTAGATAATATCTCCCAAACGTGTAGCATCGGTCCAACCACCTGTTTCTAATACTACACAAGTATAGTCGTTAAGCCCATTACTCTGGATACCAAATTGCAAACCACCAAATCCGTATGGTTCTGAATCCCCTATAAATAATGTCTCGATCACAAGATATTTGGCATTTTTAAATGTAGTATTTAACTCGTCCTGGAACGACCAATTACCTTGTTCAGCTGCATTACCACCGGGGGTAAAGGGAACGGTGATTTCCGTAACAAATATTTCCGGCTCAGGATCTACGCCGCCGCCTCTTGGTCCTCTGTCTACAATCTCAATAAAGGTGACGAGGAACGGCACTGACATGCCTTCATCATTGCTTCGAATACGAATGAGTAGTGCTCCTGAATCTTCAGGCAACTCACCAGTTATGTCAAACTCAGCGTTTGTTCCTGCAACAGCTTGGCTAAAATTATACCGAGTAGCATCGCTATCCCTTATTTGTATTTCCATACCTCCGATAGGTGCAGCAACAGAACCTTTAACGCGTATTGTGTAAAGATTCGCCAGCGTGTTCAATTGTAAAGAGCCGCTACCTTGGGCTCCAGCATGAATATCTATACCATCGTATGCCCTGCCTGCAGCACGAGCAGGAACCTCTATGCTGTTGCCGTTAATTATGGCGAAACCACTAGGATAGGCAGAACCAGAACTTGCACGCAGGGGCCTAGGACTACTAGAGGTTAATGCAGCTCCAATAGCATTGGCTTCAAAATATTCAGCCAGGGAGAATATTACAGGGCACTCACAGGGGAATTTGTCACAGTATTCGCAGGGATCTTGGACGATTTCTTCCCAGATCGCGTAATATGTGGTGTCTGCATCATGTGCGGTGTCGATAGCGAGTTTTGTTCCTGTTCCGTCATCCTTGTCATTCCATTCAATGAAATTAAATCCTTCCAAAGCTACATCAGAAGGAATGGCAACGACATCGCCTTTATCAACGATTACTGTTCTGATATTCGTACCGCTACCTTCACCACCGGTAAATTTTCCTGCTCCGGCATCAAATGTAATGGTTACTATTTCTACTGCTTTACCGTAGAAATCAAAATCAGATAATGTCAGGGTCAGTTCTGTTACCTGGCTGGGGTAGATGTGCATTATATCAACCCAGCCTGCGTATTGATCATCTGTTTCATTTTCCAGCATGACGGTAACAAGGTAATAACCTGCGGGAAGATCTTTGAGTTCTCCAGAATTGGCTTCTTCGTCCAGTAGATCAATGGGATTAATCTCAAAATCGTCGTCTGTCAATAATGTCAATGTAAGTTCCGCAAAACCGCCTTCAAAGTCTTCGAGGTCAATATCCCACTTAAAGGTTCCATCGCCTTCGGTAACATCAAATTCCAGATTGACAGGTACATTCGCAACTTGTTTATTGACGATTGTTACTGCAATGTCTTCTGCCCAGGCAATCTTGGTTTCTTTGGCTGCATCGGAAAATATTTCAACTTCCAGTGTCCATTCACCTGCGGCAAGTTCAATTGCTTCGTCTAGTTCCTGATCATCGCTGGTAATTACTACTGCCTCACCTTCTTCCGGTGTAAAGGTCAAAGTAAAAGATTCAAAATTGATCGTTGTTGGCAGCAAAGTCCTGCCGACACTTAGTTGAAGCCGGACAAGTCCTTTCCCATCCTCAACATCGGCAGATCCTGAGTTGGGGCTAAAAATGTTATTACATCCTGCCAAGCCTAACAGCATGACAAGCATTATGGTTGTTGTTACATTCAATATCTTCTTCATGTTTCTTCTCCTGCTTATTCCACAACTCTAAAACCCAGCATGGTGGGCAAAGACCAGAATTTACCATCCTTGTCTTCTACAACAAGGCGTACGGAATGATCGCCTACATCATAGTCGGCTGCATCAATTGTTATACTCTCGTCATTAAGCTGAGTTTTGCCATCCACATACCACGTATAGGGAAAGCCTTCTTCCGGGTCTTTTACTGTAAAGGTCAGCGTTTTTGTTTCGCCGCTCTTGGAAATCTCCGGCCTCGTTGCTGGTATTCCATCGACAATGTCCAAACCTGCACCTTTGTCTTCCACAGTGAGATCAATTGTTACATCGCCGATTTGAGGAACTTGGCCTCTTTCGATGATCAAAATATTTTCGATACGGATATGTAACTCACTTCCTGAAGCAATTGCAGGCTCTAGTTGAATACGAATCACATCGGGAGCGACTGTAGTTGTAGGAAACATAGACGTTATGACAAACTGAGTATTTTCTCCTTCCAACACATCGGAAGTGCCATAGGTAACAGTACCACTTCTATTTCTTAACCGTATGGTTTGATTAGCAGGAGGCGTACCTACGACATTACCAACAACGTGTATTTCATAAAAATAATCATTCGGTTTCAAATCCAAACCAGTACTATCAATATGAATATTCAAGCCATGAGTATTTCCAGATAGAGTACCTCCACCCTCTATACCCTGCTGATATCTAATGTTTATGCTTTTTTTACCAGCTTCTTCAACTATGGTGGTAAGAGTGCCAGAAGAACTTCGAGAGAAAGGTATGGGGTTACCGGAAGCACCACCAGTAGTATCGCCACTAAATGCTGTTATATCAGGATTAGCTGTAAACCAATCAGCCAGGGTGAATACAAAGGTGACTTCCTCCCAGATCGCGTAATATGTTGTGTCTGCATCATGGGTGATATCGGCAGTGAGTTTTGTTCCTGTTCCGTCAGCCTTGGTATTCCATTCAACAAAAAGATGTCCATCCAAAGCAACATCCGCAGGAATTGCAACAACGTCGCCTTTATCAATGGTTACTGTTCTGGTAGTCGTACCACTGCCTTCACCGCCGATAAATTTTCCTTCTCCCGCATCGAATGTAATGGGTACTTCTTCTATTTCTTCACCATAGAAATCAAAATCACCTAATTCGAGGGTCAGGCCTGTTACTTGGCTGGGGTATATGTGGAGTATATTCGCCCAGACTGCTTGGGTAGTTTCACCTTTCAACGTGACGGTAACAAGGTAGTAACCTGCGGAAAGTTCGAGTTCTTCAAAATTGGCTTCTTCGTCCAGCAGGTCAATAGGATCAATCTCCGGATCGCCTGACAATAATGTCAGTGTCAGTTCCGCTTCGCCTTCAAAGTCCTCAAGGTCAATATCCCATGTAAAGGTTCCCTCGCCTTCGGTAATATCAAATTCCAGATTGACAAGTACATTTGCAACTTGATTACTGACAATTGTTACTGCAATGTCTTTTGCCAAAGCAATCTTGGTTTCTTCGGCAAATATTTCAACATCCAGTGTCCAGTCACCTGCAGCAAGTTTAATTCCTTCGTCTAGTTCCTGATCTTCATCAGTAACTACTACTGCCTCACCTTCTTCTTCTTCCGGTGTAAAGGTCAATTTAAAAGATTCAAAATTGAAAGTTGTTGGTAGCAAAGTTCTGCCGGCGCTGAATTGCAGCCGGACAAGCCCTTTACCATCTTCAATGCCGGAAGATCCGGAATTGGGGCTAAAAATGTTATTACATCCTGCCAAGCCCAACAGCATGATAAGCATTACAGTGGTTGTTACATTTACTATTTTCTTCATGTTTCTTCTCCTGCTTAATTGGTAACTCTAAAACCCAGCATAGTGGGTAAAGACCAGATTATACCCTTATCGTCTTTTACGGTAAGGAGTACCGAATGATCACCTGAATCATAGTCGGCTGCATTAACAGTAATGCTGTTGCCGGTAAATGGTGTGCCATTCACATACCATGTATAGACATACCCATTTACTGGGGTGCCTACTGTAAAGGTAAGCGTTTTTGTATCGCTGTTTTTGGAAATTCCCGGCCTCGCTTCTGGTATTCCACCGACAATGTCCAGACCTGCGCCTTTGTCCGACACGGTAAGATTAATAGTCGCTGTGCCGATTTGATCTCTTGGTCCTTTGTTTTTAATCTCAATACTTTCGATAAAGAAAGTATTACCGACTGCACCCCCATCTGTAGTGATACGAGTAAAATCCACAAATTCGCCCGAAGAAGGAATTTCACCGATGAGTTCAAACATTTGTCCTACTTCTGTTATATCGCTTGTAGCAATAATTCCAGGACTATTATTTAATCGTATTGCACCAGCGCTAACAAAAGTAGTAACAGAACCGGTAACAATTATCTCATAAACATTTCTATCCGGTGTCAAATCCAAACTATTACTTCCAGTAGTACGAATATTTATGCCTTGACCACTACCACCAACAAAAAGTTCCAGACCGTTTTCTTTTATGTAAGCTTTATTGCTAGTTGGATCACCAGAATTTAGAACCAGGGGTGGGTGTGCATTGGAATGATTAGTTAATCGATTTAGCTCAGTCCAAACCCTTTCTTCTCGGTTTTGAGTACCATCTGTTTGAGAAAAGATCGTTCCATAATATTCTTCAACAAAATCAGCCAGAGTGAATACTACTTGTCCTCCTTCGGGGATGTATTCCATAGCAGTGATAGTCAGAGTCAGCTCTTTTGTTGTGGCTGGTGTTCCCTCACCCTTGCTCAGGTTTACGGTAAAGGTATAAGTGCCGTTAGTGCCGTTGGGTTTATCTTCTGTCCCGGCTGTTGCTGCGGTAAACGCGCCGTCTACAACTGCTGTGGTTACGCCGTACAAAGGCAGCTCACTGATGATAGTTTCAACCGCCGTTTTTGCCTGTGCTTCTGTTAATGCATTAGACTGTAATACGGTGTATGTTGCATTCTCAATCGCTGTCTTTGCAACGGCAACGTCGGCATCATCACTGGCTTCCCTTTCAACAAACACAATATTAGAAACCCTGTAAACTGCATCCTGTTCAGTATGCTCATAAATACTAAAATGCACTATACCTGTTAAATCCGCTAAGGCTGGATAATAGGAAAAATCAAATGGCAATATGACATCAACTGCTTCATCTTTAGGATTTATACTGCCCCCCGGTGTTGTACCGGTTGCATCTGCCACTGTATTTCCCATCGGTAAAGTAATTTGATTTGCGGCAAGCAACCCAAAGTCAGATCCGGTGGTAAGGCTCCCTGATCCGCCGGTAGAGTGCGTGGGGGCGCCGCCAACATTACCGGAAAAGGCCGTGTCACTTGCAACTAGGACAATTCTCCTATTGTAATCATCAGCTACTTGATATGTAAATGTAATTGCTTCATAGTCCGATAATTTTTTATCGCCCAAGTTAACCGGAAACTGGGCGTATTTGCCTCTATGACCGCCGGTGTTATTCGCGGCAAATTCATAACCGTTGTTATCTGCTAAAGAAGTAACATCCCCTCTTGATCCAGTTACGGTTATATTTGAAACTGTTGTTGCACCAAGTTTAATACTTATTTGACCAGGAGGACCATCTTCGGGAGGTTCAGGATCACCCGGAAGACCAGGAGCAAGGAAAACGGCTACAAGATTAAGGTTATGAAGAGCGCCTCCGCTTGCGCCGTGCTGTATAAACAACTGCAGCCAACCATTACGTTCCATTTCATCAAATCTTTCTGTATGGTTAAGGTAATAAATAAAAGGACCGTCAATTTCTTCCGGTGCTATCCGGCTTGTAAATCCGTAGGGGGTACCTTGTTGTCTCCAAGTTGGCTCAGGGGGACCGTTCATGGCAAACTGTACTGAGGATAACCCAACGTTGTTATATTCGTCACTGATTTTACTGGCGTCAACATAAACAAGAAATCTGTTAAGCTCGCCGCTGTATATCTTGGCTTTTAATTCATCACCAATAGTCCACCGCATTTGAGTAGGGTTTGGGGGGTCTACTTCGTCTTCTTCACCAAGCCAAATCGCTCCCGCAGGAAGAGTAAGGCCTCCGGGAAGTGTCCCGGGAAATTCTGGATAATCATCACCCGGCTTATCGTCAATGGGCGGCTTGTCATCATCAGGATCACCATTACACCCAATGAACACAAATCCGGCGGCTAAAATGATTGATAACATAATCAACCAAACCTTCTTCATAAAAACCTCCTAAAAATTTTTTATAAAAACCGGTAACAATCCATACCTATCTTCACTTGGTGAGCTTCGACGGCTGTACAACACCGCCAACGACGGCTTGTACATACGGACTGTCCCGATGTTTTCCACTGCTGAAATTAAACGCCCGTATAAATTGAGCAGTTTTCGGCATTAGATATTTCTAACAGGCGTCATATGAAATCCGTTAAATTTTGTCGAAGAAATAACAAGTCTCCGCGATTTTTTCTCGGTTTTTGTTTTCATTTTTAGTACCTCCAGGTTGCTATACGACGTTGTAATTTACCCGCGAATATGCTATACTTTTGGCATAAGGGAGTGTGCCTGTGGCTAAACTTGAATACACATTCACAAATGATACATTGTTCCATATTCTGTTCGTGCAGTATCAGAATCTGCTGAAGCGGCTGGTCGCTAAAATGCTCGGTATACAGCTTGAAAGCATAGGGGAGTTTGTTATAACCAACCCCGATATACCGCCGGAAATGATTGGCGAAAAGTACTGCCGGCTTGACATCAACATGAAAGTGGACGGACGGAGGGTTGACCTTGAAATACAAGTCAACAATGAAGGGGACTACCCTGAACGCTCCCTATACTATTGGGCGCGGGAATATTCTTCCGCGCTTGGCACTCGAGAGGAATATTCCGAATTGCCGCGAACAATAGTAATCAGCATTGTTGCGTTCAAGCTGTTCGACTGCGCGGAGTTCTGTTCAGAGTTTCAGGCGCTTGAAGTTACGCGGCACACACCACTGACGGACAGATTTTGCCTGAAATATTATGAACTGCCGAAACTTCCGAAGGCCGTAGGTGCAGAAGATGAATTGAAGCTATGGCTGACGTTATTCAACGCTAAAACGGAAGAAGACTTGGCAAAGATAGAAGCAATGGAGGTACCAGTAATGAAACAGGCAATAGAGGCGTACCGCGAGGTAACAGCCATGGACGAGTTCAAGGAAATAGAACGCCTACGCTCACGCGCCCGACATAACGAAGCCTCCGCACTCGGCCATGCTCGGCGGATGGAAAGCAAAAAATGGCAGGGTGTTATTGCGAAAAAAGATACGGCAATTGCGGAACAAGCTGCTGCAATTGTGAAAAAAGATACGGCAATTGCGGAACAGGCTGCTGCAATTGCGGAAAAAGATACGGCAATTGCGGAACAGGCTGCGCTGATTGCTGAATTGCGGGCGAGGCTTGGTGAGGGCAAAAGATAAGAAATATAATTAGCTCGTTCCAAATCCGATTATTTTTGAGAAGAAGACGTGGCAAAAATAGAAACATTGGAGGTCTTCACTTCGCGGAGCCGTTCGATTTACATCGCCGCCCACGCGGCTTAAAAAAGGGTATCAGTAATGAATTATCAGCTACTTGAGAAATACCGTAAGGAAGCTACAGCAGACCAATTCAAGGAAATAGAACGCCTGCTCATACGTGCCCACCACAACGAAGCCTCCGCCCTTGGCCATGCCCGGCGAGAAGAACGCAAAAAATGGTAGCGCATTATTGCTGAACAAGAAGCTTTAATTGCACAAAGAACTGCGCAGATCGCTGAAAATGATGCGACAATTTCACAGCTTCGTGCTCAACTGGAGAAGCCAACAAGGTAAGCGTACAGACAACAAAGCTGCTATTCACTAAAGACACCAACCCGTCAAATTCTGTTCAGGAAATGACGGGTCTCTGTGAATTTTTTCCCGGCCTTTGTTTTGGTGAGCTTTGTACAGACTTTCCTTGTGAGCTTCACCTTTATGTGAAAAAAAAATAAAATGATTTTTTTCATTTCTTTCAATTTCTTTCTATATATAAAGTATTGCAATTACCCCAATGTAGTATCTCTTAAACCAACCCGTCAAATCTTGTTCACTAAATGACGGGTTTTTGTGAATAAAACAATTAGTACTAAAAACACCGACCCGTCATTTTCTGTTCACTAAATGACGGGTCGATATGAATAAAACTACTAACTATATTGATCTCTGATACGACCCGTCAAATTTTGTTCACGAAATGACGGGTAAAACTGGAAAACCACATATATATTTATCATATCAGCAACACAGCTCTGCTCAAAAAAAACGGGCGTTTAATTACAGCAGTAGAAAACATTGGGACAGTCCGTATGTACAAGCCGTCGTTGGCGGAGTTGTACAGCCGTCTAAACTCACCAAGTGAAGATAGGTTTGGATTGTTACCGGTTTTATAAAAAGTTTTAGGAGGTTTTTATGAAGAAGGTTTGGTTGATTATGTTATCAATCATTTTAGCCGCCGGACTCGCGCTCACCGGGTGTAATGGTGATCCTGACGAGGACAAAGTTACCATTACATTCAATGCCGGAGATGGAACTTTCACAGGCGGTGCGGGTAACGGTACAAGTACCAGAACCGTAGAAATTGATAGAGGCGGTACAATTACCCCTCCAACTGATGTTACCCGGGAAGGACACACCCTCGTTGGATGGAATACCAATGCTGCGGCACTGGTACCATCACTCACAGCCAGCACCGTACATAATGCTAATACAACATATCATGCGATCTGGGGAGAGCAGGCACCATCATGGGCCCCCGGCGATCCGCTTCCTAAAGGCTGGGAACTTCCCACAGGAGCAGTTTGGTTAGGTGAAGGTGAAGTACAGTCTGCCACTCAAATAAGGTGGACAATAGAAGATGATTTAAGGGACAGAATTTACAGCGGTGAACTTAACCAAATGCTTGTTTATGTTGATCCTGATAAAATCAGCCGCGAGTTTAACGCCGATCTTGAAAGAGATCCTCCGTTCCTTGGCGGGTTATCTTCGGTACAGTTTGCCATGAACGGCCCCCCTGAACCAACCTGGAGACAGCAGGGCACTCCTTATAACCACGGAAGCCGGATAGATCCCGATGATATTGACGGGCCTCTTGTTTATTATCTTGATCATACTGAAGGGTTTGACATCATGGAGCGTGAAGGTTGGCTGCAATTATTTATACAGCAAAGCGCCAGCGGAGGCGCCCTTTATAACCTTAACATGGTAGCTGCCTTCCTTGCTCCCCGTAACAATGATCCTGCGCCTCCCCAGCCCAGCGGCCCGGCACAGGTGAATGTCATGGTAGGTGAAACATCGCAGGAAGTAACTGTAACCGCAAGCGGCAATCATGTTCTAACAGGTTTAGGCGGTGGTACCGGTTATACGCTTGCCGGAAATGGCGGCGGTCATAGAGGTAAATACGCTTGGTTCCCGCTTGATTTAGGAACAAAAACGTTATCTGATTTTGAGGCAATTACGTTTAAATATCAGGCAGGGGACACTCTTGATGATAAGAGAATTGCTTTGATTGCAAGCGCTACAGCATTTGCCGGTTCTCTTCAAACACACGCTATGGGCGGATCAAACCTAGTTCAGAATCCCTTTGGATCTGATTATGGTAATATTGCCGAAGGTCAAATTACTGTACCTATGGGAAATACAGAAGAGGATGACACAGGTACAACTCCCGGCGGTCCTATAAAGACTATGAATTTGATAGATGTCACATTACCATTTGATTTTACCCATTATGGACCTTTAGCAGCTTTAACAGGTACAGTGTATTTGAGCATTTATGAACATACTGGCGCCGAAGCAGTTTACACGGTTACAGATATTACGCTTGTTGAAAGGGATGCCAGTACCTGTTTCTATGGCGATCCATGTCCTTGTGATGGTGTTATTACTGAGGTAAAGGCAATAGTTGAAGCAGCAGAATACATAGCAAAACAGGTTGATGCAGACAGCATGGCAGATGCAAAAGCGGCAGTTGAAGGTATCATCACTAACAGACTGACCTTGAATGGCGTAATCCCAACTGTGGTAGACGGCACATTCAACGCAGCGGTAGCTGGAACACCAGCAAACCTCTACGGCACTAACGGCAGTTATACCTTTACCGTAAAACTGAACAGAGGCTTGGGAACAGAACAGGAAACAGTTCAGTTGACTTTGACAATCACCGCTACACCGGATCCAAGCGCTGCACCGACAAGCTTAACAATCACAGTTAGCGGAGCACCTGTTGAAGGTATACTTGTAAACGCAACTGGCAATGGAGCTATTGTTGAGTATATAGATGACGGTTATCAATTCTCCAGAACTGATGCAGGACATCAAAGCTCATTCGCATGGTTTAAGGTTGATTTTGGCAGCAAAAAATTATCAGACTATGAAGCAATTGAATTTGACTTTGAAATAACCGGCTTATGCGGTTCAGGTTCTTCCAGAAGACCCAGTTTGGTTGCAAGCACTTTGGAAGGATTAACTGACGCTGCATTTGGTTCAAGTGCCGGTGGCAGTTCTAACAATTTCTCATTAAATCAAGTAAGTTATACTTGGAATGCTGCTCGTACTTTTGTTAATGGAACTGGCGCTGCTAGTATTGGTAATGCAGTTAATGGCAATGTATTAAGCGTTAAATTAACATTTGATCCGGCACGGGCTGCACAATTTGATGATTCAAACGAGTTGTATTTCAGCATTTATGAACATAATGGTTCTCCCGCAGCTCACAGAATCACCAACATTGAGTTTATTGAAAAACCGGTATTCACTCTGGCTGATTTTCATGCAGAAAATTACGGAAAAACCTTTACTCAAGGTACTGCGTTTACCGAGCTAAATCGATTAACTAACAGTGCCGGAAATCACTCGCCTCTGGCTTTAAATTCTTCTGGTGGTGCTACTGATGATGGTATTAACGGCCCCTTTACTGGTAACAATGTGGCTTATCTTGTGGAAAACGGTTTGCATCTTTATGTTGGCAGCAGCGGTCAAGGCCTGAATATTCGTAATACTGGAAGTGGCGGTTTAGGTTTAACACCGGCAACTATTATTTATGAGATAACCGTTACAGGTTCCGTTGTTACTGGTAACGCTGGTGGTGTATTACGATTAAATAATGATGCAATTGCCTCAGTGGAGATAACAGAACCAGGACAAACGTTTGAGCTAAAGGGTTTAATTCCTGCTTCAGGCGATGGTGAGGGTGCAACTCGTATCACCACAGATGGTTCTGGAGCCGGTGGTGTTTTCTTAATCACCGGTATTGTGATCAGAAGCTTAGGACCTAGATAAGGAATTTAACCACGGAGAACACGGAGGATTACATGCAACATAAACGGAGTTTTATAATCGAACATTCTCCGTGGTTATTTATTAAAGTTAGGTGTCATCGGACTTTAGTTCGTAACTAAAGTTTGGGGCTGAGGTTTGGGACTAAAGTTCTGAACCTCAGTCCATCCTTGAATTTAAGGAAGGTTTCAATTGAAAAAGGCATTAATTCTAGTATCTTTAATGTTTATCCTGCTTTTTATGTCCTGCGAAGAAGATACAAACGAAAATGGCAAACCAGCGGGGTATACCATAACATCACCTTACAGCAATGTAAACTGGGCGACAGACGGGCAATTCAAAACAGCGCTCCATGTACACACAACTGCCAGCGATGGCAGCGGCACATTGCCCGTAATGGTCGAAGAACACTACAGGCAGGATTTTGATGTCCTTGCAATCACAGATCATAATTATGGCCCCGGCCGTTCTGACGCCCAAGCCCTGCCTGTGACTAAAGACTGGGTATCGCATAACAGACCGCCGTACGAGATACCGCTGACACAGCAAAGAAACGAAGAAGTGCAATCAGGGGCAGAAAGAGACGACAGGGGTATGCTGCCTATACCCAACACTAGCGAAATTTTGTTCGCTGCTCAGGAAGAAATAAATACTTTTTTCTTTCACCACGAAATTGCAAGTCCATTAAGTGCGGGGGAACCGGCAGTGCGGAATGTACTCGCGCAAGTACGGGATGCCGGCGGTATTGCGCAGTTGAATCATCCGGGACGTTCTACGGGCGGCGCAGTATTTGGTACGCCGGGAATATTGGCATCCAATAACCCGGTATGGATTAATTATTATACATCATTATTCCATGATTTTCCTGTTATGGTTGGCATGGAGATAATAAACAGGCGGGATGAAGATTCGGCAAGCGACAGAATCCTTTGGGATAATATTTTAAAAGAAATTATACCAAGAGGGGAGCGCAATGTATGGGGTTTTTCAAATACCGATGCGCACTCAAGCAGCTACGACAGGGTATCAAGCAGCTTTAATATGTTTGTCATGCCGGAAAATAACATGGAAAATGTTAAGTCAACAATGATAAACGGCAATTTTTATGCTGTCGCCAGGGTTGCAAGACATGAACTTGGAAATACGATTAACACTCCGCGCTCAGGCCCATTTCCGACTATTACAAATATTGCGATTACCGGCAACGAAAGTATGGACGCGGTCATTACAATTACTGCTGAACATTATGATGTCATAAAATGGATTTCCAACGGAGTAGAATTTGCGGAAGGCGGCTCCATAACGCTTAACAACTATGCAGACGACATCGGCTCATACATAAGAGCCAACATTATCGGTACCGGCGGGATTGTTTTTACCCAGCCGTTTATTGTTACAAAATAAAGGAGGAATACTATGATGAAAAGATTTTTATGGTTATTTGCGGCGCTTTTTGCCGCAATCGCGCTCACAGTTTTTGTTACAGGCTGTGAAGAAGATAATGGCAATGATAATGGCAAGAAGAATGATGACCCTGCTGGCAGCGGATTCACAATTGTCTCTCCCTACGCCGATGTCAATTGGGAAACTTTTGAACAGTACAAGGCTGCTCTCCATGTGCATACCAATAATAGTGATGGCTCAAATACAATGCTGTCTGTAGTTAATGAACATTACAATAGGGGCTTTGATATTATGGGAATTACTGACCATGTGTGGAAACGTGTAAACAATGTGGAAATATACAAGGACTTTATTACCAGGGACTATTTGCAAACTGAATGGAAGACTCATAGTATAACCCATCTTACACAGGAAAGATATGATGAAGTAACTTCGGGGGTAGGTAGAGAAGACAGGCCGATGCTGCTGATTCCAAACTCTGCCGAATTAGCCGGACAGCCGGGTGAACATGAGTTGAATGTTTTCTTTACTTACGCTGGCGATCCTCCTGAGGCCTGGAATTTGGGTATCAGCGAGTTAGTAAAAAGGGCGCATGATGCCGGAGCGGTTTTCTTTATTAACCATCCTGGCCGTTTTACTGGCGGCAGTATTGGCGGGGCGCCAGGCATGGCTGCGTCCAATAATCCTGCGAATATTAGTTTGTATTCTGGTTTGTTTATGCAGTATCCCAATTTAGTTGGTTTTGAGATATTCAACAGGCGTGACGGTGATTCTAAAAGCGACCGTATCCTTTGGGATAACGTATTGACTGTTACTGCTCCTCAAGGGCGCTTTGTCTGGGGTTACGGGAATGACGATTCGCACGGCCATAACGAAATTGATGTAAACGCCAATATATTTATAATGCCGTCCAATTCTCTGGAAAACCTGGAAGCTGCTATGAAAAAAGGCCATTCCTACGCTGTTACCAGAATAGCCCGTAATGAGGGTGTAGATGTTCCTAACAACAGTACTAATCCCCGTCCGGTTATAAACAGTGTTTCCGTTGATCATGATGAAGATAGCATAACAATTACTGCTCAAAATGCCAGTGTGATAGTATGGATTTCCGAAGGCAGGGATATTCTTGTATCGCCAGGCGCTACCAGCACGATAAACTTGATGGATGCGGGAATCGTAGACCAGGTTGGCTCCTATGTCAGGGCAAACATCATCGGCAACGGCGGTATGGCGGTTATTCAGCCTATCGGCACTACAAAAAAGTAATTTGTCAGCTATATAAAAATGTTATAAAAACCCCGCTGAAAAGCGGGGTTTTTTATGCTATGAACCTAAGAACTATTTATCAAGCTTCTCGCCGAGTGCCGACACGCCGAGTACCGAGCCTTGACACAAAAAGCCTTATTTCGATACACTATTATAGAACAAAGGCGTTCATCCACGATACGTGAAGGTTAATCTTCGTGTGCGGCGGATGGACGCCTTTTTTTTGAAAAGGAGGGTTTATCTATCAATGAAAAGTACATACAGCGGGAAAGTTAGGGAGGTTTACGATGCAGGAGACGGCAAACTGATAATGCTGACTACCGACAGAGTTTCGGCATTTGATGTAGTCATGCCGACTCCAATCCCGAAAAAAGGGATTATTTTGAACAAATTGTCAGAGTTTTGGTTTGATTTTACAAGGGACATCGCGAAAAACCATTTAATTTCAACGCAGGTTTCTGATTATCCTGCGGAATTCCAAAAGCTTGAGTTTCAAGACCGATCCATGATGGTAAAAAAACTGGATATGGTAATGGTTGAATGTATTGTCAGCGGATACCTGACCGGTTCCTGTTATAAAAGCTACAGGAAAACAGGCGGGTTTTGCGGGATTAAATTGCCCGAAGGCATGGTGGAATCACAAAAACTGCCCGAACCCATCTTCTGCGCTTCCACAAAAGCCGAAATCGGAGAACATGATGTGTACATAACATTTGATGAAGCAAAGCAGATAATAGGTGCAGACATAATGGAAAAACTAAAAAACATCAGCCTTAGCGTATACAAAAAATGCGCCGAATATGCACTTTCGCGCGGAATTATCATCGCAGATACAAAGTTTGAGTTTGGCATAGATTCGGACGGCGATCTTGTTTTAGCAGACGAAGTATTAACATCCGATTCCAGCCGTTTCTGGCCGGTAGATGACTATACGATTGGCGTTTCGCAAAAAAGTTTTGACAAACAGTATCTGCGTGATTGGCTGACAGAGCAGGGAAAGGCAGGTGCAGCCCCCCCGCCGGAATTGCCGCAGGAAGTTTGCGATAAAACAGCGCAGAAATATATAAACGCATACAAAGCAATAGTTGGAGAGGATATACATTGAACGAAACAATATTGGTCTTGGATTTTGGCGGACAGTACAAAGAATTAATCGCACGGGCAGTTCGTTCCAACGGCGTTTATTCACAGATTATGCCAGGAACCCTTTCGGCGGACAAAATACGCGCATTAAACCCCATCGGAATTATTTTGACAGGCGGGCCCGACAGCGTATACAACGGCAAAGCGGCAAAATGTGATGTGCAACTTTTTGAACTTAACATCCCTGTTCTTGGAATATGTTACGGAATGCAGCTAATGTGCCATTGTCTTGGCGGCGAGGTAAAACAGGCAAGCTCCGGCGAATACGGAAAAGTAAATGTTATACCCATAGAGAGCAACAAACCCTTTAAAAAACCCTTCAGGGCGCTCATGAGCCACAGGGATGTAGTTTCCCTCGTGCCGGATGGCTTTCACATAACGGCGTATTCAGAAAATCATATTGCAGCGGTGGAATGTACGGAGAAAAAGCTGTACGGCGTACAATTCCATCCCGAAACTGCGCATACCGAGGGCGGAGATGAAATCATAAGACATTTCCTGTACGATGTTTGCGGTGCAAAGGGAGATTA